>ERZ808245.995-NODE-995-length-12299-cov-6.582081_pt1 | contig 12299 bp, 11 predicted proteins | sample MGYA00521243_ERZ808245 | MGnify/ENA primary metagenome ERZ808245 (study PRJEB31516, sample SAMN03275576) | gut metagenome | biome: mammalia-associated habitat; material: feces | host: Papio cynocephalus | place: Kenya | collected 2012-07-07 ... | reverse complement strand
GTGTGGATATAGTCCTCTATCTCGTAGAAATGCCTCTCGAAACCGCCCCGCAACACTTCGCCATAGTTGAAGACGTTGGTGGACTGCACGTGGTCATCGTGCTTGGGTTCGGACAGCAGACAGCGCGGCATGACTGCCACAACAGGCTGAATATCACCGCGTTCGATGAGGTTGTCCAGTATGTTGCCTACCCGCCCCTGTTCGAGCCAGTTGCGCTGGTCGCCATTGATGCCATGCAACAGGTAGAGCAACGGATAGGTGAGCGTATCGCAGTAGTTATGAGGCAGATACACCATCATACGGTAGGTGTTGCCGCTCTCGCCCGTGAAGCGGATACTCTCCACCTGCCCTTGCCGGCGAGCCGCCTTGTAGAGATTGGTCTGCGGGTTGCCATCTATGAGCAGGACGCTACGGCGTTGGTTGCGCACCCAGATAGAATCGGGGTTCATGGGGTCGGTGTGCCGCTTGCCGTCCACGATGATGGTGTAGGTGTAGAGTTCGGGCGGGAGTTGCCATCGCGTAGTGCACTGCCACTCACCCCGTCGCACCTCGCGCATACGCCTCCGCTTCTGCCTTCCGGCGAAACTGCGGTCCTCATGGGAGAGCATGCAATTGCCTTTGAGTACCACTTTGCGCGCCGTGGAATCGATGTAGGTGAAGGTGATGGTGCTGTCTTCGTTCCACGAATAGGAGACATGCGGACTCACCTCCAATGCCCATGTTTGCATAGGCAACAGGCACACGCAAAGGAGCGGAAACAAATATGTCAGTCTTCGCGCCTTATTGGTCATTGTGCTGCTGTACCGCCTTGATTACAAGGGAAACGACATCGTCTGCCGCGTGTGGGTTGGTGTTATCCCTTTGCGCTTGGAGCATACGCTCGCGCATGGTCTTGTCCTCACACAGACGTATTGCCAACTCGGCCTGTTCGCTCACCAAAGGAGCGGTACACGACATCCCGTGCGATACGAAGAAGTCCACATTGTGATTCTCCAAGCCGGGGATAGGTTCGGTATGGACAATGGGTATATTTTTGATGCACGCCTCTGTGCTGGTGATGCCGCCCGGCTTGGTGAGGAGTACGTCCGCAGCGTCCATAAGGAGCGAAATCTCGTTGGTGAAACCTACGGGTGTGACGCGCTTCTCTCGGGCGAAATGTTTCTTTAATTGTTTGAAAGTCTTCTTGTTGCGCCCGCATACACATATTACCCTGTCATGTTCGCCACAGCGGGCAATGAGTTCGCGTACCAGCCCTTCGAGGTTGCCGTGCCCCATGCTGCCGCTCATCATCAGGAACCATCGTCCGTCTGTGTGTTTTGGGGTGAGGTTAAACTCCTGATTGACACGCTGCCGCGCTTCGGTTTGTGGCACGCGGGCAGTGAATTTGGACTCTATAACCGGTATGCCGAGCGGATAAAGCCTGTCGGCGGGCATCTCATTGTCGGTGTATTCGCGTGCCAAGTCTTGGTGAGGGATAATGTATCCGTCCAACTCCGTTTCCGAGATAAACGGGATACAGGTATAGTCCGTGGCCACGTAGAATGCGGGAATCATAAAGCCATCGTTGCGGCGGAGATACGTGAGCGTCTCGGACGGATAGAGGTGCGGGCAGAGGACGGCATCGTAGTGATTATAGACGATAAGATTGTACAAGTGCTTGGAATACACCGAGTTAACAACATAGACAGGCGACTTGGTGCCTTTGCCTTGCAGCAGTTTATCCACCAGTCCGCCCAATGTATAGACCTTTCTGAACAGATTGCTTTTGGAGGAAAAGAGATAGGCTTTGGCAGCGATGTGGGAGATGCGGTGCCCCGCAAGTGCCAGTGTATCAATAATATCGCTATCAATGCCTCGTGCTGCGAGGGCGGCTTGGAGTGCCTTGGAGCAGTAGTTGTGCCCCTCACCCGTATTGCTCGAACAAATCAGTACCTTCATTTCTTATACTAACATCACTTAATAGTCGCAAAGGTACGTATTTTCTCTCGGGTGCACAAATCCGCACCCTATTTTCATAACATAGTGCCATAGAATATGAAAAAATGTCCGCTTTAACACAGGAGGCTGTCTAACAAGTCCAAGAAACCATAAAGAAACAGGAAAGCCTGGCGAGTTGACTGCGTACGAGGCATCCGCGTCCCTTGTGAGATAGTATAATTCCACAAAAAAGCAATACAACAAGAGGCTGCCTACACTTGTTAGACAGCCTCGCGGGGAGTGGGGGGGGAGGAAAACGTTAAGAGTGGGATAGCGAGCAGGAAAGCGGGGCTATGGAAATTAGTGGATGCTCTTGCCCATGGCGTATGCCTTTTGCAGGGCGGGGTGCCCCTCTATCTCGCCCATATCGGTGACGCCGCCAGCGAAGACGTGTCCTGCCAGACGGGCATGCTCAAAGCAGGCTATCCAACCATTGAGACCGTGCTCTGCGCCTTCTGGTGTCATCTCCTCGTCCTCCGAAGCGGTGGTGAGCAGGTAGATGTCGCGGAAGTGGTAGTCCGAAGAATAGAGCGGGTTGGCACGGTCGAGGAGCGTCTTCATCTGCCCGCTCATCTCGTAGTAGTAGATGGGGGTTGCGAAGACGACTGCGTCGGCATCGTGCATCTTGTCCACCATGGCGGGTGCATCGTCACGAATGACGCAACGCAGGGTCTTGGTGCAAGCCAAACAGCCCTTGCAGAACCGCAGGTCTTTGCCGCGGAGGGAGATGGTCTCCACCTCGTTGCCCGCTTCACTTGCTCCGCGGGCAAACTCTTGAGCCAGCGCGTCCGAGTTGCTCTTGGGACGCAGACTGGTAGTGATAATCAGTACTTTCATATCTTAAACTTCAGTCTTTAACTGCCGAAACAACGTGGCAAAGATACACCTTTTCTTTGAGATATGCAAACTCTTTCCTATCTGACCGCCCTATTCTTTGTGGCAACATAGTTCAACAGTTGCCTATATTCCACCTCCCGCATATAGGTTTCCATAAAGTCGTAGTCGGGTGTACCGGCAGGAGTGGCAGGGAGAAGGATAGTTTCACGACTGATACGCCTGTCGTTTATTTCCCGATTAAAGCCATACTTTTCGCCTAATCGGGCGACAATGGTTGCAATAAACAGATATGCATATTTGTTTATTGTAGAAGATTGCAGTTTGGTAACGTGGTCACTGGCTACAAAAGTGTAAGGATGATAGAATGTAGCACCGACACTACCACTGTTTGCCAATGTGAGACAATCGCCAAACATACGCACATTTTCAGTATTACTAATAAAATTATCCACCCCGTTATCCACCGCCGAAGAGGATACATAAGGCATATCTCCCGCTATATGGTCATCCGTTTTTAGTCTTTTTCCGCGTTGGATTGTTGCAAATACATCTTTAATGGCAAACTCTTTCCAACTTTGTTTATCTATTTTTACCCCCCCCGAAATGTTTTTATAGTTACTTATTCTTTCTTGCAGAATGGGCAATGCTTGCGACAGGAGTTTCTTTTCCACCTCCCGCATATAATCCTCCATAAACTGCCAGTCGGGTGTACCATCGGGGGTGGTCGGGAGAAGGATTGTTTGGCGTTTTATACGCTGTTGTGCAAATTTATAGCCATAACTATATTTTGTACCTACTGCATTTTCTATGGCTTTCTTTACAAACAAGCCTGCCAAATATGGTAGTTTTTGCCCATCTTTTAGGGTAAGTTTTTCCACATGGTCAGTGGCTATAAAATCATACGGATGATAACCAACAAAGCCAATGGTAGCACTATCAATGGTAATAACACCTCCTTTTTCTGTTGGCTCATTTGTGTAGAAATCATCTAACCCGTTGTTAGTTGCTGCGCACGTAACACGCGGAGTATTTCCTTTTGCCACAAGTTTAGACGGATGTGTAGTAATGGTTCCCGATACGTCAAACACATCGGAAATAGCGAACTCTTTCCAACTACATTCCTGTAATGTTTTCATTGTGCGGTGGTGGTTGTGGGGTGAAACAAATATCCTCTGCCGTGGGTAATCATATTGAACTCGAAGGTGAGGTAGTCCGCCATGGTCTTTTCAAAGTCGGTATCGGTGGGGATGGTGTCGTTGAAATAGTAGAACGAGTGGAGCCATTCGTCGTCGGGTAGGACGGTGGAGCGCACCATAAAATCGGTATGCGCGGGGCGGTTGCGCAGCCAGCAGTCAAGCAGCAGTTGTTTGCGCTCGGTGGCACGTGCGGTGGGTAGCAGTCCGACATTCTTTGCCACCTCGTAGCCGTCGTCTTTGAAATTCACAAACTTGGCATAGTAGTTTTCGGGGTGCGGTTGGTGCGCACGGAAGACGGCAATCACGGGATTGACCCCCACACCGAAGAACGTTTGCGGATTGAGGGTAATCACGCCCTCCAATGTGTGGTGCATCAGGATATATTCCTTTTCGCGCTTGTCCTCTTTGGTCTTGCCCACCATAGTGGATTGCGGCACAATAACGGCGCAGCGTGCATCGTCGTCCAATGAATCAAGCAGATGACTGATAAGCTCAGGTGGGCGGTGTCTTTGCTTTTCGCCAATGAGTATGGTGGGTTCATCATACCTATGGTGAAATGCTTTTGCCGCAGGTCTGCTGCCTTAAATTGGAAGAAATCGTTGCACACGAGGTTGCTTTTGCCGTCTCCACGGAGAATCATATTGGTGGTGGCTATGGAGAACATCCCCTCGTTCATCTCGATGCCATGGAGTTGGTTGCGGCGTATGTCGTTGCGCTGTTGCGTTGTGCCGGCTTTCTCCAGCATCTGTTGCATCGCCGCCACGAGGAAACCGCCCGTGCCGCAGCAGGGGTCGAGTATCTTGTCGGTCGGTTTGAGGTCAAGCAGTTCGCAGAATAGCGTAGTGATGTGCTTGGGCGTGAGAATGATACCCAACGACTGCCCGTCGCCACCGCTGTAACTCATAAACTCGCCATAGAAACGCCCGAGGACGTCCTCGGCACTGTTGTAGTTGAATGCCGTCAGCACACGCGAATAAAGGTATTCGGCGAAATAGCGCAGAGGCGTTCTGCCCAAGCGGCTGTTCATCGCGGACAGGTTCGGACGGTTGGCGATAAAGCGGAACTGGTCAAGCACTTGCGACTTCTTCTGCTCGGGCGAGACCTGTACGCGGGTCATGTATTCCTCTACGGCGGCGAAGATTTTTGCGCCGTCGGTGCAGGTGCTGTCGCCCGTCAGTTGTTCGGTGTCGAAGTCCTCGTTCTGCAAGGCAAGCAGGATGGCGGAGACCACTACGGGTTTCTCCAAGTTGCTCAGCGACCCGAAAGTATGCAGGTCTTCGTGCAGTTTCTGTGCGCTGCTGAGGATATTTTCCAGTTCTATTTGCTCAGCGGTCTTGTGGTTGAGTACCTCCGTCTGGTAAAAGGTCTCGATGTTGGTAGCCGTAAACTTGGAGAAATCGGCTTGCGGCTTGATGATTTGGTAGCCCGCGGGGGTGATATAGACGGGCTGTATCTTCATGCGTCCCTGCTCTGTGCCACTGCAACCGAAGGCAAACACTTTCTTGAACGGACTGCCCGTAACGATTTTCTGCCCGTAGTGGACGGCACCATTCACGGCATAGTCGGTAATAGAAGTGTTGTCCATCAGCAGGTTGGTGCGGCGGTCGTCCAGGAACTTGGCATGCTTGTCGGTGTCGGCTTTGTCCTCGATGACGATGATAAAATCGCCCACTTGTGCGACAAACTCGGGAAAACCTTTCTTGCCCGTGCCGCGTTTGGAGGCGGTGCGCAGGGCTTCGCTGACGGCAAAGATGTTGCTGCCGTTCTCGGTGTAGGCGATTTGGGCGCGGTCGAGCAGGTTGCCGATGATGCGGTCGGTCTGTTTCTCGTAGGTAGTCATTATGCAGGTGCTGTTTGGGCGTCTGTACTTGCCCTATAGACACAAAAAACGCGAGCGGAACTTGCTCACGTTGCGGCTGTGGAAGATGCCTAAAAGGATACAAGTCACGCCCGCGCAAGACAGCACGGGCGTTTGCTTGACTTGTCCGTATTCTTTAGTTTGAAACTTCCACATTCCAACGTGAATAGAACAATAGCAAACGCTAAAGTTAGGAGTGATATGTCATCTGCGACCTTCGGCGCACTCCTTTCCGCCGAATGATCTGTATCGAGTGCAAAATTACTATATCTTTGGCAGATACGCAAACGGAAATATCAACAAACTATGAAAATGTGGTGAAATCTGTATAAGAAAGATGTGGTAAAAGTCCGGCAGGGGGTGTGTATCCCTTGCTTATGGGTTGCTTATCCCTTGCTTATCCCTTGCTGAAGGGTGGCGGTTTGACGGGGCAAAGGAATGGTTAAGAAATGTAAGTACAAAAAGTAGGATAAGAAAGAGTCTGCTCCGCAGGTATGGTGGGCGAGGCTTACAGGGCAAGTTCACCGGTAGGGGCAATGGGGGCGCGATATAGGCGATATAAAAAACGACTGCCCATAGCATTATAGGCAGTCGCGGGAAAGAGGGTGGGGAATATCGTGAAACACTCGGTATCCTCTCGGCAAGGTCTCGGTATGCTCACGGGAACAACCCGTTAATAACCCGATAATAACCCGATAATAACCCTATGAAGACACGACATTAACCCGACAATGATTCGACAATGACGACGCGAGCCGCGTCGTTCCCCACGAGAAAGACTCGAAGACCTCCCCAACAGACTAAGGAGTTCTATGATGCCCATTGGGCATCAATCGGAAATCCGCAATAAAGCGGTATTTCCTTCACCTCCAAAGGAGGGGCTGTAGAATCAATGACTATTATGTGTTCGTCTCTCTTGTTTCGCCTTTGGGGACAAGGAGGATGCTGATTTCATAGAGCAGGTATATCGGTACGGAGACGAGCAACAGCGTAAACACGTCTGTGGTGGGGGTGATGACGGCGGCAAGAATGAGTATCACCACTATCACGTGGCGGCGGTAACGGTGCATCAGCGGGGCGGTCAGCAGTCCCATACGCCCGAGCGTCCAGCAGACGATCGGCACCTCGAACAACAGCCCCATCAGCAGTGCCAGCGTCCAGAAAGTGGACATATACGACTGCAGCGTAATCTTGTTCGCCACCTCTCCGCTGACCTGATACGTACCCAAGAAGCGGAAAGCGAAGGGGAAAATAACGCAGTAGGATAACGCCACGCCCGCCATAAACAGCAGATACCCCCACCCTACAAGGCGATAGACATAGTGTTTCTCGCGGGTGTACAACGCAGGGGCGACAAACCGCAGCAGGGCATACAGGACATACGGCGAGGCGCACACCAGTCCCACATAACAGGCAGTCTTGATATGGATGGTGAACTGGTCTGCCAGCCCCGTGTTGATTATCTCAATGGCTGCCGCCGGAAACGCCATATCGGGCATAATGCGTGCCAGCAGACGGTAAAGAAAAAAGTCGGGACTGTTAGGCGCAAGCAGCAGCGCAAACAGACCGTCCTTGAAACAGAACGCCGCCACCGCGCACACCAGCACCACAACGGCTATGCGCACAAGCACACCGCGCAGCACGTCGAGATGTTCCCAAAACGACATCTGTTGCTCCATATCGGGCGGGGTTAGTCTTGCTTGGCGGTTTCCTTGTCCTCCTGCTTGGGGCTTTCCGTCTTGGCGTCGCTCTTAGTCGGGTCGGCTTTCTCCACCTCGTCCTTAATGTCGTTCATTCCGTCTTTGAAACTGCGCACGCCTTTGCCCAAACCGCGCATCAGTTCGGGTATCTTCTTGCCGCCGAAGAACAGCAGCACAATGAGTGCGATAAAAATGATTTCGGGTAATCCTATTCCAAACATATTGTTAATGAGTTGATGGTTACACGTTGGTGGTTACACGTTTATGGCTGCGCGTTGGTGGTTCATACGTTAATGGGTTGCACGTTAGCGGCTGCGCGTTGGTGGTTCATACACTCTAACCTCTAATCTCTAACCTCCTACAGCACAACGCTTCAACTTCCAAGCAATCTGTGGCAAAATTACTACAAAAAACGAACATCTGCAAACGTTCCTTATTTTTTCCGTAATCGGGGTACTCTTTCCCCTTATTGTGGTACTTCTATATTACACACGATACACAAAAGAGAGACTGCCTGACCGGTGCAGACAGTCTCTCGGATACGAATAAGTAACAGGACTGTTACTCCATTTCGGCAGCGACTTGGTGCCAGACGTACTGGCGGAGAGTCGTGTACTGACGCTGCGACTTGAAAGCCGCAATGTCGGCGGGAATCTTGGTAGCATCGTGGAGGCGGGCATTGACCGCCTGACAGATGGCTCCGAAGCGTGTGCAATACTCCTGTTCGGACTGCGAGAGGGCAGTACGGCGTTTGCGCAAAACAGTGGTAAAACACGGATTAGCCAACATAGCGGGATTGGCTGTCGCCGCCTGCCGCACCATATAAGTGGTTTGATGCCGCTTGACTATCTTGCCACTAAGGGTGGCAATAGGGTCGATGTAAGTTACTTTCGCCATAGTAATTTTAGTTGAGTGTTGAGAGTTGAGTGTTGAGAGCAGTTTCTTTAGAGGTTAGAGATTAGGGGTTAGAGATTAGGGGGTTAGTTTCGTAGCCACAATAACCCTGTTCTCTTTTGGCTACACCAAACACTCAACTCCAAACAGATTACAGATTAGGGTTTGGCGTATTCTTGGGAGAATATGTAACCACGAAGCGTTTTGCACTTGGTTTGGCTTTTCCACTTGAGGAGATAGGCTGCGCGTTGGGCAGCGTCCGCCATAATCGTGGAGACCTTGGCTTGCACAGCCTTCATCTTCTGCTGTGCCGTTTGCTGCCCTTCGGTGGGCGGCAGGTTGGTAGCAGGGTGCTTGAGGGCAACGCCGATAATCTGGTTGTCAAACGTGCGTACACGGGTGTACACTTTGTCGGTGCGGGCATACTTGCCGCGAATCGCATCAAGATGCGTCATAGGCTCAATTTTAGCCATGGCTGAGAATCGGTTGTGTATATCCAGCCGAGAAGGGTTGAAAACAAATAAATAATAATAGTAAGGTCGCTGAAAACGAAAGTATTATGTTTCAATAGTCACCGAGGTTGTCAGGTTTAATAGCAATGACTATTGGTATGCAGATATACCTTAATAATCGAAAGACCGCTGTTGTTTGGGGTGCAAGGTCGAACGTGTGCACCCGAGGCACGTTCCTCATGGCAGTGCGCGGCTGCGAGGGGTTCAGACAATCATAGGCGCAGAGACGATTGACCTGAGTATCGGTGAGGTTTGAGGGTTAGACACAGGAGCGGCTTGCAAAGGAATATATGAATAGTCGTTAAGGTTCGGGGAAGACACAGTAGCACGCCGCTGCACAGAATAAACAAAAGCGTCTTCCAACAGGTAGATATCGGCAGATTGCCGTGACGAGAGACAGATGCGCCGTTTGCAAGCATTGATAAGTTTGGCACAGATGTCTGCACGGGAATTGATAGGGTGCTTAACACACGGGCGGTAAAGATTGTGTGCAAACAAGGCTGCACGCAAGAGGCATTGTTCGCCCACATAGAAGATAACACATGGCTTGCGCATTTCAAACAAAGAAGTGTCAGTTACTCGGAAACACATAAATCGGGATTTTTAAGAAGTTGTTTAAGTACCGGAACCGAGTTCTCGATATTAGGGATAGCCCCGAAATGCCCATTGACATAGCCTTTTGAGGCGTCCATATTTTCACGAAAACTCTTGAAGTTATATAGTGGTTTGATAATCGTATTACCCGTGTTGTCTTTCTCCACGAAAAGTATTTGGTCGCGGCGAAAATGTTCCATATTGATAAGGCTCGTATTGTGGGACGAGAAGAGGAACTGCGAACTCTCAGAAGCGCGAATATAGTTGAGTACAAACTCGGTCATACGCACATGGAGCATGGTATCGAACTCATCCAGGATGAGTGCTTTGTTGGCTGCATGCACACCGATAAGACGCGGGATGAGCCCGAGTATCTGCAGGGTACCAGCAGACTCTTCCTCGATAGCAAAAGGCACATTCGGGTCTTCCATGTGATAGGTAAAGATACGTGTCATCTCCAACTGCTGCGGTGCGGCAGTCGGTTTGTCATCCACAGAGATTTGCACGGTAGTGCCTGTTTTGATGGTTTGGGAACGGATATCGCAGATGCCGCTGTCGCAGAGTTGCAACAGACGAAGAACGAGATGCTTGTATTGATTGAGGAAAGTTTGTTTATATACCTCCTGTATGGGTGCTATACCGAGCATAAAATGTTCGTTGAAGAAACGGAACAGTTGCTGCGCAAGTGGTTGCTTCATTGAACTGGCACGAGAGAGGAATAGCGTCTTGCAACTGGTATATTCCGTGATGATTTTTGGCTGGTGAAACACCTTGGCAGTGCCAAAAGAATAGATACAGCCCTTGCGGGTGAAGATTTTGACCTTGCGTCCGAGCGGGTAATAATACAGAGACTCCTCGAGAATCTCCGTGCGAGTGAAAGAATAGGCATACTCATACTCTATACCTTCGGAAACGAAGAGGATACGGAAAAAAGAAGGCTTGGACTGATAGCCTTGGAAGCGGAAGGGGGCAAATGCAAAAATGCTGTTTTCGTTGTTTTGGTGCGATTCGAGAATCATCATACAGCAGAAGCGTATTGCCTGAATGATATTGGACTTACCGGCGGCATTCGGTCCGAAAAGCCCGATGGTTTTGAGAATCTTCTGTCCGTTCCACTCGAAGATGTTGTCGGAAAGAAGTTTTGCCCGTTGTGTCTTGATGTTGGCAGCACGGAAATCGATAGTGAGTCGATCTCGTATGGAATAGAGATTTTCGATTTGGATTGCCAGAAGCAAGTTTTCAATAGTTTCCATTGTTATATACTTTATATATTGTTGTTATGTTACCCATAAGGGTGTTTATTTGCGGACTTAACGGCTTGTTTTGTAAATCCGCTGCAAAATTACGGCTTATTTTTGATATGCGCAAATATTTTGCAAGAAAAAGTGCGATTTTTGTAGGATTGCTACAAAATTAGGGATTAGAGGGTAGGCGTTAGGGGTTAGGGGTTAGAGGTTAGGGGATAGGGGATAGGGGATAGGGGATAGAGGATAGAGGATAGAGGTTAGGGATTAGAGAGGTAGTACATCACTGATTACGAAAAGAGGAAATGCAGTAGGATATTTGCGTATCCCATTGAAAAACAGAATTTTTGCAGTGTCTATTTCATAAACAGGTAACAAGTTACCAAAATCTGCAATACAATATGTTGTTCAAACGTACATATTACTTGGATAAACTCATCCAACACAAACATAATCACTTGATTAAGGTGATTACGGGTATCCGCCGTTCTATGCCAAAACAATACACTCTGCCAACTGACAACAATCAAGAGCAAAAATGTTATGGTTACCGCTCTATGCCCAAACGATGCGCTCTGCCAACTGCAGGAAATAGTCATTTGACCAAATATCCAAATCGTGCGGGTTATGGACAAAAGGCAACACATCGGCTTTTACTTGGCGAATGTCGGTGGTACTTAACCGTTTGTGTAAAAGGACGAGAAACTGGTCCTTATCCACATTTTCGCCATTGAATTGCAGGATGCGTTGTTGCAAATGTGCCAAATGGAGCGGTACATGATGCCGCACGTAAAACTCAAAATCATACCAATCGCGTCCCTTGACACGATTCTTCCAACTGCGGAAGACAAGAGCATGCATCTTACCGGCAAACAAATCGGGCAATGTGAAACAACGTGTCATAAACGATACGGGCTGCAACAGCAGTTTCTGCTCGGTAGAGAAGTCCAATGGGGGCTGTGTATCCACCTCAATCTTTATCTTGATAGCCTTTTCTGTTTGAAACGACAAATCATAGACATCAGTGGTATCTTTGAGAAATGCCGATTCCACTTTGCCGAATGTTTTTTTCTCTTTCTTGGTGATTTCCACCTGCCGTCCTACCAATGCAAAGGCATCTATAATCGGTTGGAAATAACAGGTAAAGTCGAAATGTTCATCGGTTACAAGGAGCGAAAAATCCATATCTTCACTGAAACGCTGCAAACCGTGGAATATACGCAGGCAAGTGCCGCCATAAAAAGCCGCCTTCTCAAAGAAGCCGCCTTGATATAATCCGGCAAGGGCGATTTGCTGATTGACCTCAAAAATGGCATTGCGTTGCTGTTGGCCGGTGCTGAGGTCGTATTGAGCAAGCATATTCTGATAAATACCGTTCATCGGGATAGCAGTTTTAGGAGGATTAGGATAGAGGTTTTCTTTTTTCCGACACGGGCATACTCACGGAATATATCGGGGTTCATTTTATGGAACGCATCCATATCCAA
>ERZ808245.994-NODE-994-length-12300-cov-2.902736_pt1 | contig 12300 bp, 9 predicted proteins | sample MGYA00521243_ERZ808245 | MGnify/ENA primary metagenome ERZ808245 (study PRJEB31516, sample SAMN03275576) | gut metagenome | biome: mammalia-associated habitat; material: feces | host: Papio cynocephalus | place: Kenya | collected 2012-07-07 ... | reverse complement strand
ATATGTACAGCTGGTGGTCATATAAAACTTTTGCAAGAAAGAAGAACGTAGGATGGAGAATTGACTACTTCTTTGTGTCAGATGAGCTAAAGGACAAAGTACTTGATGCGAAGATTGAAACAGATGTTTTAGGTTCAGATCACTGTCCTGTAACCTTAGTGTTAGATCTCTAGGAAGTGAATAGAACTGCATCTTTTTAAGACAGATTGAAATCTAGGATTTTTACAAAATAGGCACAGTTTGCAAAAATTAAGCACTGTGCCTTACTTTTTACTAAAAGCCTTATTTTATCAGGTATGCAGATGTGCTTATCCTTTAAAAAAGTCTTCAAATTTTACGCAAAATAACTGACATTTTTGATATTTTTCGTTCAAAACGTCTATTTGACTTGAAGATCTTGTCTATTCGTCATTATAATGAACTACTCCTAGAGTTTAGGACAGCGAGGCAGTATAGTTACTGACCTCCTTTTTTGTTTAATTTATATTAGGTAATAATCGTGAATACTAATAATTTGATAATACAGGGGAATACTAAAAACAGTATTTTGACAAGCAATTCGTGTAAGTCTTCATTTAACTCCTCAAACTATTATTATTGGCGATTTTATTCTTTTAATTAATTAGGCGGCTTTTATGACCATTGATAAGAATTTAAACCTGACCCCGCCTAATGAGGCAGGGCACGGTATTGTAGATACGAGAATTAGTGAAATGTACCAGGTGCTACCTCCAATTGCTGTTATTGAAAAATTCCCAGCAACAGAATTTACCAATCAGATTGTTTCTCAGACAAGACGAGAGATCCATAATGTTTACAACGGCGTAGACGATAGACTAATCGTTATCGCAGGTCCATGCTCAGTTCATGACACCCAGGCTGCTATTGAATACGCAAACCGTTTAATGAAACTTCGTCAGAAGTACGAAGATCAGTTAATCGTGATCATGCGTGTTTATTTTGAAAAGCCTCGTACCACTGTAGGCTGGAAGGGTCTAATCAATGATCCAAGTCTTGATGATTCTCATGACATCAACCGTGGTCTAAGAATTGCTCGTAAGCTACTATGCGACATTAACAGCTTAGGTATGCCTGCTGCAACTGAGTTCTTAGATCCAATCACAGTTCAGTACATTGATGACTTCATTGCATGGGGCGCTATTGGTGCTCGTACCACTGAGTCTCAGTTACACAGACAGTTAGCTTCAGGTCTTTCATGCCCAATCGGCTTTAAGAATGCAACCGATGGCTCTGTAAAGATTGCTATTGATGCAACAATCGCTGCAGCTAATGAGCACACCTTCATGTCAGTAAGTAAGATGGGTCACGTTGCTATTGTTCACACTAAGGGCAACGAGGATTGTCACGTAATTTTACGTGGTGGTCATGAGCCTAACTACAGTGCTAAGGATGTTGAGAATACCTGTCAGGCATTAGAGAAAGCTGGTCTAAAACCAATGGTTATGATCGATGCTTCTCACTCAAATTCACACAAGCAGTTCAAGAAGCAGGTTGATGTATCTAAGGATGTTGCAGCTCAGATCGCAGCTGGTGACAACCGTATCTTCGGTTTAATGCTTGAATCTAACTTAGTTGAAGGCCGTCAGGATCTTCCAAAAGATTTACGCAACTTAGTTTACGGACAGTCAATTACTGACGCGTGCATCAACATAGAAGACACAGAGGCTATATGCGAGCTTCTGAATAATGCTGTGCTTGAGCGCCGAAAGGTAAATCAGTCAAAGAAATAACTAGAATAATGCCCAATGTAAAGTTGGGCATTTCTGTTTTAATGATTAAACAAACTACTAAATCACAGAGGTTAACATGCATCCTTCATTATCTTTAGAAAAGTCAAAGATTAAGATCTTATTATTAGAGGGTGTTGATCCAAGTGCTGTAGAGTCTTTAAAAAAGGCTGGCTACACAAGCGTTGAGTACTTAAAGAAAGCTCTAGATGGTCAAGAGCTTTTAGATAAAATTGAGAATGTTCATTTTATCGGTATTCGTTCACGCACCCACTTAACTAGAGAAGTTCTATCTCATGCTAAAAAGTTAATTGGTGTTGGTTGTTTCTGTATTGGTACTAACCAAGTTGATTTAAAGGCAGCTGCTGAATTTGGTATCCCAGTATTCAATGCTCCTTTCTCAAATACTCGTTCTGTAGCTGAATTAGTAACCGGTGAATATTTGCAGTTATTACGTGATATTCCTGCTCGTAACGCTCTACTACACCGTGGTGGCTGGAACAAGGCTGCAACAGGCTGTCATGAGGCTCGTGGCAAGACTATCGGTATCATTGGCTACGGTCACATCGGTACTCAGGTAGGTATTTTAGCTGAAGCTTTAGGTTTATCTGTAATCTTCTACGATACTGAGAACAAGATGGTTCTAGGTAATGCAAAGCAAGTAGCTACATTAGATGAGTTACTTCAAAGATCAGATATTATTACTTTACACGTACCAGAGACAACAACTACCAAAGGTATGATTGGTAAAGAGCAGTTCTCAAAGATGAAAGACGGCGTACGTTTCTTAAACGCATCTCGTGGTACTGTGGTTGATATTGATGCACTGTGCGATGCTTTACGTTCAGGTAAAGTTGCTGGTGCTGCTGTTGACGTATACCCTAAAGAGCCATCAAAGAACGGTGAAGAGTTTGTAACTCCATTACGTGAGTTTGATAATGTAATTCTAACTCCTCATATTGGTGCTGGCACTGAGGAAGCTCAGCGAAACATCGGTACTGAGGTTGCTGAGAAGTTAGCTCTGTACTCAGATAATGGTTCAACTCTAACTGCTGTAAACTTCCCAGAAGTTGCATTACCAGCAATCAGAGAGAACGTATCACGTCTATTACACATCCACAAGAACGTTCCTGGTGTAATGCGTCAGATCAACGAGATCTTTGCTAAGTTGGACATCAATGTTGCTGCTCAGTATCTGCAGACTACAGCTGAGATTGGTTATGTAGTTATGGATATTCACTCAAAGGAGCCTGAGAAGGTTGTTCCTTTATTAAAGCAGATTGAAGGCACCTTAAAGTGCAGAATTCTGTACTAATAGTGATCTTTTAATTTATAAGGCTGACTCTACAGATAAAACGTAAAGTCAGCCTTTTTCATTTTAAATGTCATTTTGTGACTTATCCTCTTTAATCAAAGAAAATCTGTAATACAATAAACCTATGATTAAAAAGGTACTTCTTACATCGACATTACTGCTCTCACTACAACCTTATACTTGTAGTGCTGTTATGAATTCTGGTTGGTCTATTTCATCCTCATATGTGTGGAGATTATTAGACAGCCACGATAATACTTTTAACAATGGATCTCCTGCTAAGATATTGCAGATTGATCGCACGGTAATGCACAGACAGGCTGTATTTACAGTTCAGAGATCACTTACTAATAAATACAGTTTTAAAACAGGCTGTATGTATCAAAGTGCAACTCCTGCTTTTGAATTAGATGTACCTGCTTTAGATATTTCCATGAACGATACCAACAGGGGATATGTCTTTGCAAGATTCCTAGTTGATAAGGGACAGGAATATTCAATGAGAGGTCAGATTGTACCTCCTTCAAGAATTATTTTTGCGCCTTTTACCAAATCTCAACAGAAAAAACTCTCAGATCTTTTCTTACAGATAGGCGAAGGCGGTCAGCTGCATATTGCGCTGCTGCAGGGTATGAGAATGAAGCCTCGTACTTATTCAGTACCTTTAGAAGGCTTTTTTGATATCTCTGATAAGATTTTATCTGACTGCTCAAGACTTAATAAGATGGTACAAAATTACAATGGTACTGTGACTTTGTTGCCAGACTATTTAACTAAAGAGCCTGCTGATGCTTCCCCTAAAGATTATTCATTAAAACCAAAGCAGCCAAACGATGGTTTAACTCCCGTTAAGAATGATGTCTTAGAGACCTCAGCTGATGATCCTCTATCAGACCTTAAAACAGATAAAGAAGATGATAAGGCACCTGAGGTTCAAGTCTTTACACCAGGTGGTGGTGTAGCTTCAATTGGAGATGATGGTAAACCGATAGGCGCAGATGCTGTTCAAAACAAAGACAGTTCTGATTCTGATGATCTTGGTAAGGCTAAGCCTATGGCTATAGGTGATGATGGTAAGCCTGTATCTTCAAGTTCTAATTAAAACAATACAGCCAGCGTTAAGCTGGCTGTATTATTATCCTAAACTAAAGTTATTGCTTTAAAATTAAGCTTTAGCATCAACCTTTGGCAGGAAGATAGTTGCAATCGCAGCTATGGTGATAAAGCAAGCTACAGCATACATAATGTATTCAATACCGTACTCGTCACCTAGTTTACCAATTAAAGGTGCAACCAAACCACCAAAACTCATTGACAGACCGATGGTAAATCCTGTTGCCATACCAACGTGCTTGCATAGAAGCTTCTGACCTACAACTACGGTAGGAGACATTGCTGCAAAGAAGAGCAATGCAAAAGGAATTAACAGCAAGGTTGCGATCACTGGATTGTCTGTTTGAGTGAACAGAATGATAAATGGAGCTGAGGCTAATGATGCCCAGGTAATAATTCTGTTAAAACCAATCTTATCTGATACGGTACCACCAGAGAAGGTAGCTAATGCGCCTACAAGAGCAACCATACCATTTAAAAGGGTCGCTATCTCATCTGAGATATTGAGCTTATGCATGTAGTACAGTGATAAGAAAGATACGAATGAGTACCAGCCAGCAGAACGCACAAACAGAATGAAGACTAGATATAAGAAGCCTTTAACATTTTCTTTCTGATCATTTTGAGCGAATGCTTTTTTAACTTCTTTATTGTGATGAATACAAGCTAAGGTGTAGTAACGGTTTCTTAGCATGTATACAATGATAATAGCAATACCAGGAATACACATGGTAAGAGTTGCATCTAAACCAAAGAGAATATAGAAGGCTGTAAAGTAGAATGGACCGCAAGCCATACCTAAGTTGCCACCTACCGAGAAGATGGACATGCTTTTACCAAGCCTTGAACCACCAAATACGTTGGCCATTTTGCCACCTGCTGGGTGGAAGAGTGCAGCTCCAAGACCAATTAAACTTACCAGTAGGAATTGGACTACTTTATTTTCAACAAAACCTAAAAACATGATGCCTAGAAACGCTAGAGCAATACCGATACTCATTAAGTAAGGTCTTGGTTTTGAGTCCGCAAGATTACCAGCTAGTGGCTGAATTACTGCATTTAATACAGTATTTGCCATCATCAAAATTGCAACAGATGAGTATGAATCAAGTCTGCCCGCCTGATACATGTAAGCTAAGATCACTGGAAGAGAACCATGACAAAGATCTGTAGCAAAATGACCTGCCATAAATAGCAGATTTTCTTTTGTAGAAAAAAGTTTCATTAGTTCCTCTCAAATAAAAATGGCGTATGAAATACGCCATCTTTAACTACCAAATTAATGCAAACATCTTATGCTCTAGTAGCTTCTTTCATCGAATGAACGTATGCTTCAAGCTCTTCAAGCATCTTCGGTACATTGTTAAGATTCTTTTCAACTATTTTAACACAAGCAGAACCTGCTATAGCTCCCTTAGCGCCTGTCTCAAGAGCCTGTTTTACGTGCTCAGGTGTTGAAATACCAAATCCTAAAACTGGGGTAGCGCCGTTTAGCTCTTTAATTCTGTTGATCACTTTTACAGGTTTACCAAAGGTATTCTCTGTACCTGTAATACCAAAGCGTGATAGCACGTAGGTGTAACCTTTAGAGTGCTTTGCAATTTCCTCTAAAGTAGCTTCATCAGCATTTGGAGGTGCAATTAACACTGTATGTACGCCATTGTCCCGAGCACACTTTTCAAAGTCCTCACAGGTATGAAGCATGTTGCAAGGAACATCAGGAATTAACACACCATCAATACCAGCTTCATGAGCGTCGTGGAAGAACTTATTGATACCACGAGCTACAACTACGTTTGCATACACTAAGATACTTACAGGAATTGTGTCGTTCTCTTTTCTAATTTCACGAATTAGGTTAAAGAAATCGTCGGTGGTAGCACCTGAGTTTAAAGCTCTTTTATCAGCATTTTGAATTACAGGACCATCTGCGCAAGGATCTGAGAATGGGAATCCTAACTCTAGAGCATCAGCGCCACCTTTAATTAAAGCTTTTAAGATCTTAAGTGAGGTATCGTAGTTTGGATCACATAAGGTTACAAAAGGTAAAAATGCGCCTTCGCCTTTTTTCTGAAGCTCAGCAAATCGGTTTTCAAAACGGTTTTCCATGATACTCTCCTTACTTTGTAACCTTTAAATTAGCTGTTGATACACCGTGCTCAGTTACACAGCCTTTCTTCTCAAGAATATTTGATACATTGAAAATATCCTTGTCACCACGTCCTGATACGTTAACTACTAAGATCTGCTCCTTGTTAGGATTCTGTCTCATAAGTCTTAAAGCAAAAGCTAAAGCGTGTGAAGACTCAAGAGCTGGAATAATACCTTCTTGCTGAGAGAGCTCTACGAAAGCCTCAAGTGCGTCATCATCGGTTGCACCTACGTATTTAACTCTGCCTGTCTCTCCTAAGTAAGCATGCTGAGGACCTACTGATGGGAAATCTAGACCTGCTGAAATTGAGTAGGATTCGTTAATCTGACCATCATGTGTCTGCAAGTTCTTTGAGTAAGCGCCAAAGAAGATACCATCAGTACCTCTTGCAATAGTGCCTCCGTGTTTAGGAGTTTCAATGCCTAAACCATAAGGTTCAACACCGTATAAAGGTACATCAGTATCTAAGAAATCTGTAAACATACCGATAGCGTTTGAACCGCCACCTACGCAAGCAATACAAGCATCAGGTAGGCGTCCTTCTTCCTGTAAGATCTGCTCATGAATTTCTTCACCGATGATTTTTTGGAATTCACGTACGATAGTTGGGAATGGGTGTGGACCTGCTGCTGTACCAATCATATAGTGAGTGTTTTCAAAGTTAGCTGCATAGTCACGTAAAGCTTCATTGCAAGCTTCTTTTAAGGTTGCTGCACCTACGTTTACAGGTACCACTTCAGCACCCATAAGTCTCATTCTAAATACGTTTGGCTTTTGTCTTTCTGTATCGGTAGCACCCATATAGATACGGCACTTAAATCCTAACAGGGCACAGATTAAAGCTGTTGCTACACCATGCTGACCTGCACCGGTCTCTGCGATGATTCTGGTTTTACCCATGCGTTTTGCCAGTAATGCTTGACCTAAAACCTGATTGGTTTTATGAGCACCACCGTGCAGTAAATCCTCACGCTTTAGATAAATCTTGGTTTTGGTTCCCTTGGTGATGTTTCTGCACAAGGTTAATGGAGTAGGACGACCTGCGTATTTATTTAATAAATCGCTTAATTCCTTTTTAAACTCAGGATCATTTCTAGCTTCAACGAAAGTCTTTTCTAACTGGTTTAGTGCTGGTAGTAAAACCTCTGGAACGTACTGTCCACCGTATTTACCAAAGAAAGGATTTAAAATTGTCATGATATTCTCCGATATTAGTAATTGTTTATAAGCTTGAAGGTTTCATTGATAAGTAGAACATCTTTGATGCCCTTTGTTTTTTCAAGCTTTGAATTAAGATCTAGTCCTGCAAAACCGTAACTTAAGGCTTTTTCTACATTGTCAGGACCAATGCCACCTGAAAGTAAGCACTTTGACTTATCAAGTGATGCAGGAATTAAATTCCAGTCAAAACTGGTACCAGAACCTGGATTTGATGAATCAAGAATAATTAAGTCAACCAAAGGTAAGTATTCATTAACCTTATCAAAGTCACTTAACTCTTTAATGTTAAATGCTTTGATAATGCCGGTATCAGGTAGAAGTTCTTTTAGAGTTTTAATGGTAGTTAAAGACTCATTTCCATGTAACTGCAGGTAATCAAGACCTACAGTTTTAACTTTATTTACCATCTCATCTACAGATGCATCTACAAAAACACCTGCAAAACGAATTTGTCCTTTAAATTCTTTTACAAAACTTTGAGCCGTCTCATCACTTACAAAGCGAGGTGATTTAGGTGCAAAAATAAGGCCACCGATTGAGACAAGGTTGTTAACAGCTGCTTTTACAGCATCGATTGTGGTCAGACCGCAAAGCTTATTTAGACCATAAAGCATAGAGTTTGCTTTGAAGATAACGTCGCTTTGAGCTGTTAAAGATGAGCCAATTAAAAAGTTTCTAATAGGATTTAGTGAGACTAAATCGTTATGAGTATGAATGCCAGACTCAGATACGACTTTTACATTTGAATCAAAGAGCTTATTTAACTCTTTAGCATTCTCAAGGTTAACTTCTAAAGTTCTTAAATTGCGGTTATTGATACCTACAATTTCAATCTTTTTAGAAATTGCGTACAAGGCATCATTCTTATCATCTACTTCTGTTAGCACATCCATGTCAAGTGAATGAGCATAATCGAAAAGTTCTTCAAATTTAGCCTTTGTAAGCACACTTAACATCAGTAAAACAGCATCAGCACCTGCTATGTAAGCTTCATCAATTTGCTCTTTGCAGATAATGAAATCTTTACAAATCACCGGTAAGGAGCAATGCTCTTTTACATACTTTAAGTAATCAAGAGAGCCTTTAAAGAAATGCTTTTCACACAGAACAGAAATGGTACAAGCTCTTTTTTCATAGCAGGAAATTAACTTGTCTAAATCAAAGTCTTTGCAAAAATCACCTAAGGTAGGGGATGATTGTTTGCACTCTAGAATAAAGTTTCTGCCATCTTTTTTCTCAAGTGCTTTTGACAATGATCTTAAAGGTGCAGTTCTTTGTCCTTTTAAGACAATCTCTTTTACATCAAGAACTTTTTGGTTGATGATGGTAGCAAGTACAGTACCTTCAAGACCTTCGTGATTAAGTCCAGGATAACTCTTTGCCTGTGCTGTTAGTGGCTCTGTGTGTAGCATTTTTTACCTTGATTATCTATTACCTTGATGATCATATTTTGATTCTGATACCTAAACTATAAAGACTTAAGCTTCATTTGTAATTTTGGCAATAGTCTCCAGTTTCTCAATGCCACGACCTGATTTAACCGCATCCATTGCAATCTCAAAACCGTCTTTGAATGATTCTGCTTTGCCTGCTAAATGCAACATTGCACTGACGTTGGCACAAATAACAGCATTGTGAGCATCATTACCTTTACCTGAAAGAATAATTCTTGCTGTAGCTGCATTCTCTTCAGGGGTACCACCTAAAAGATCGTTTTGAGTGTAGTTACCGGTGATTCCAAAATCTTTATTGGTTAACTCGTAGTTCTTAATAGAACCGTCAGCTAATAACTCTGATACTTTAGTTGAACCAAAGATAGAGATCTCATCCATGCCGTTGCCGTTGATTACCATGCCTCTTTGTACACCGGTAAGTTTTAGAGCCTTAGCTAAGGTCTCTAACAGGTTTACGTCATAGCAACCTAAAAGCTCATAGTTTACGTGAGCAGGATTAGTTAAAGGTCCTAAGATGTTGAAGATAGTTGAGGTTGCAAGTGCTTTACGGACGGGAGCAGCAAAGCGCATACCTTTGTGATAAACCTGAGCAAAGAAGAAAGCAAAACCTTCATTTTCAAGGGCGCGTCTTGTAGCTTCTTTTGAAGCTCTTACGTTATAACCTAACTGAGATAAGACATCTGAAGCGCCAGTCTTAGATGAAACTGCTGTGTTACCGTGTTTTGCTACGTGTAAGCCTAAAGTTGCGCAGATAATACCTGAAATTGTTGAAATGTTGATGGTCTTTAATTTATCACCACCGGTACCTACGATTTCACCTACATCAACTGAGGTATCACGGGTAAATGGTTCAGCTGCCCCAATCATTGCTGTTGCTGCACCACCAATTTCATCAGCGCTATAACCATTCATCTTTAAAGCTGTTAGGAATGAACCTAAAACAACAGGATCAACCTTTCCTTCAAAGATTTCAGCAAAAGCGTCCTGAGTTTCAGTAAAAGATAGTGAGTTGTGATTGAATAACTTTTCTAGTTGTTCTTTCATTTTTATTTTCTCCATGAGTTTCTAAACTTTGACTATCGCTTAGTGCAGTTTGAAACAATAAAAAAACCCGCACTAAGCGGGTTTCCTGATAAAAGTAGTATATACAAACACAAAATCCCCGCTATAACACGAGGCGCCACCAACGACCGTTTAATGTGATTTGTAATGCAACTTTCATTTGTAATCTCTTTAAAAATGATTTATGTAAAAATTCTATGACTTGATAATAAAACAAGTTGTTTATTAAAGACAATAAAATTTACAAAATAATCTTAAATTTCGATATTTTGCACCAAAAGTGTACTTAATGGTATGTTTGTATGTGATTAGTATCACAATAGTGCTCCAGCAAGTCCTGAATTCTGGTGCAATAACTTCATAATTTCTACTACAACTCTTCAATAGCGTTCTTTAAGAGCTTTCTGCCGTAAGTACTCATAATTGACTCAGGATGGAACTGAAAGCCTAAGACGTTGTACTTGCTGCTATATAAGGACATACACATATTGTCATAAGTTGAAAGTACCTTTACATCATTAGGTAAATTGGTAACTACTAATGAATGGTATCTTGCAACTTTTAATGGATTTGGCAGATCTTTAAAGCACAGTTCTCCTTTATGCTCGATCATAGATGCCTTACCATGAACGATCACAGGTGCATGCTCAACCTTACCGCCTAGGACCTGACCTAAAGCCTGATGACCTAAACAGATACCTAACATGGGGTACTTGCCTAAATTATCTTTAATAATTGGGATCAGGTTATTAGCATCATTTGGAGACGAAGGTCCAGGTGAGAGCATAATGATCACCTTTTCGCCTAAGTCTTTATGCTCTTTGGCTATCTTTGAGATTAGCTCTACGTCAGTATCGTTTCTGTAAACTAATACGTTGTTGCCTAAAACTTTTAATTCATCAACTAAGTTGTAGGTAAAAGAGTCGAAGTTATCAATAAATATAATGGTGTTTTTCATGATTGTTTTTCCTGATTAGTTCTCCTGAGCCATTGCAAGAGCGGTTAATACTGAGCGAGCTTTATTTATAGTCTCCTGACACTCTGCTTTGATGTCTGAGTCAAAGACTACACCGCAACCTGCCTGTACATAGGCTGTTTTGTCTTTAACAAATGCTGAACGAATGGCAATACATGAATCAAATGAACCGTCATTTCCTAAGATGGCGATGACACCACCGTAAGAACCTCTCTTTTTACCTTCATACTTGTAGATGATTTCGTGTGCTTTAATTTTTGGAGCTCCTGATAAGGTACCCATATTCATACATGCCTGATATGCATGCAGAGCATCTAAATCATCCTGCAGCGTTCCATGAACATCTGAAACTAGGTGCATTACTGACTGGTACTTATCAATGTGTAGCATGTTGTCTACATAGCGGGTACCTGGTTTAGAAATTCTGGCTAAATCATTACGTGCAAGATCTACTAGCATTAAATGCTCTGCTACTTCTTTTTTATCTGTTCTCAATTCAAGCTCAATTCTTGAGTCAAGCTCTCTGTCAATTAAGCCATTCTCATCAAGTCCACGAGCTCTAGTACCAGCAATTGGACTGATTGAAACCATTCTATTCTCTGTTTCAAAGCGTACAGCAAACTCTGGACTTGCTCCAAAGATAGTGAACTTTGGATCTTTGATGTAGTACATGTAAGGGGATGGATTTAATTTCTTTAAGTAAGAGTAGGCTAAAAGAGGATCATCACACTTGTAAGAGAAAGTTCTTGAAGGAACCACCTGAAAAGCATCACCGTCGATAATATGCTGTTTTATCTCACTTACGATTTTGCCAAACTTTTCATCATCAAGATCAGGATTGATTTGAGGCTTAATGCCTAAATGAAGCTGTAATGTGTCTTCGGATTTGAAAGTATCAATCTTATCTCTGATATCTAAAGCTTCAAATGCAGTTTCTTTGTAAGACTCCTCATTAAAGACATAAGCGTTTACTGTTGTCTCTTTGTGTACATGATTTGATCTTATGGAAATATCAAATACATAAAAGCCATAATCAGAACAAGGATTTTTTCCTTTAGGCACATCGCCTATGTACTCAAAATTATTGATAAAGTCAAAAGCAATCACACCACTTACAAATATACCTTCACATGGTTTTAAAAGAGCCTGCAACTTTCTCATGACGGTCATAGGACCATCAGCTTTAAGTCTTGTAGCTTCATCTAAGTTCTTGTCAGGTCTCTTATAAGCAATGGAAAAGGAATCCTGTAAAAGTTTTG
>ERZ808245.992-NODE-992-length-12308-cov-3.788215_pt1 | contig 12308 bp, 15 predicted proteins | sample MGYA00521243_ERZ808245 | MGnify/ENA primary metagenome ERZ808245 (study PRJEB31516, sample SAMN03275576) | gut metagenome | biome: mammalia-associated habitat; material: feces | host: Papio cynocephalus | place: Kenya | collected 2012-07-07 ... | reverse complement strand
TTCTGACGGGCTTTTAGAATATCCACAATGGAAAGGCCATTTCAGTTTGAAGGGCTTGAAGTGCCACAAGTTTTGCTTGACGGCAATCACAAGGAAGTGGACAAATGGCGGCTTGAAAAGTCACTTGAAATTACAAAGAAAAACCGTCCAGATTTGTATAGAAAATACATGCGAAAACAAAAGAAACTGCAAACTGACACAAAAAAGTAGGAGGTAAAAATGCCGATTCAATGGTTCCCAGGGCATATGACAAAAGCCCTAAGACAAATGGAAAAGGAACTGAAAAATGTTGACTTGATATTCTATCTCCTTGACGCAAGAGCCCCTTATTCATGCCTCAATCCAAAACTTTCGCAAGTGGCAAAAGACAAGCAAATTGTTTATGTCCTAAGCAAATGTGATATGGTGGAAGAGGCGGATGTAGAGCGTTTTAAAAGAGAACTTAAAGGCAAGAATTGCTCAGCACTTGCAATAAATGCCATTCAATCGAATTCTGCAAAGCCACTGTTTTTGTTGGCAAAAAAACTTCTTAGCGAAAAGTTAGAGCGAAAGAGCGAAAAGGGAATTGATTATATTCCAAAAGCAATGGTTGTTGGTGTGCCAAATGTTGGCAAAAGTACACTTATAAATAACCTTTGCGGACGTGCCAAAACTGAAACAGGAAACAGACCAGGCGTCACAAAGGGCAAGCAATGGGTGCAAACGGAAAGTGGACTTATGCTCCTTGACACCCCAGGGACATTGTGGCCTGCATTTGAAGACGACAAAGTTGCAAGAAATCTTGCATACATCGGCAGCATTAAAGACCAAGTGCTTGATACGAATGACCTAGCGTTCAATTTTATAAGAGATATTTTGCCAAAGTATAAAAGCCAACTGGAAGTGAGATATAACATAAAAATCTCTGAAGATGAAGAAGTGCTTGAAATTTATGAAGACATTTGCCGCAGCAGAAATTGTATTTTAAAAAAAGGCGAACTTGACTACGACAGAGGCGGTAAAATGATTTTAGACGACTTTAGAAAGGGCAGACTTGGTAAAATTGTTTTGGATTAAATGGTGAAATATGGAGAAATATGATTTGTTTGAATTTGAAAACAAATATAAACACTTAGGCGACATTGCTGGCATTGACGAAGCGGGGCGTGGACCACTTGCTGGACCTGTGGTGTGTGCGTGTGTCATTATGCCACTTGAGGAAGATAAAATAATCTCTGGCATAAATGATAGCAAAAAACTGACACCTAAAAAGCGTGACGAGTTGTTTGACAAAATTGTTGCCACGGCAAAAACATTTTGCATAACACAAGTTGACGAAAAGACCATTGACAAAATAAACATTTTGCAAGCCACCAAACTTGGCATGAAAAACGCACTAAATGGGCTTAAATTTCCGCCTAAAATAGTGCTTGTTGATGCTGAACACATAGATACTGACATTCCACAAGAGGGAATAATAAAAGGCGATGCAAGGAGTTATAACATTGCAGCAGCGTCAATCTTGGCAAAGGTTTTTAGGGATAGGCTTATGGTGGAATATGCAAAGCAATATCCAAATTATCATTTTGACAAACACAAAGGCTATGGCACAAAAGAACACATTGAACTTTTAAAAAAGTTTGGCAAATGTCAAATTCACCGAGATAGTTTTATAAAACACTTTGTTTAGGGGGAAAAATGAAAACTTTAAACAAGCAAACGGGTGGAATTGGCGAAGCAATAGCAGTTAACTTTTTGAAAAATAAAGGTTACAGAATTGTTGAAACAAATTTTTCTTCAAAAACAGGTGAAATTGACATAATAGCACGAGACAAAGACACTCTTGTTTTTGTGGAAGTGAAAATGCGAACGAGTGATATGTTTGGACTTCCGCAAGAGGCAATTACGAAACATAAACTCATTCATATGCAGCGAACGGCACTGTCTTATCTCAAACTTAAAGGTCTTATGGATAAGGTGGACATTCGCTTTGACTGTGTGGCAATTTTGGGAACAAAACAAGACCATAAAATTGACCACATTGAGGGAATTATGTAAAAAAGAGAAGCAAATCATTTTGAGCAAGAAAAATGTTTTTGCTAAATTTGAAAAAACGCTTGCAATTTTTATTGCATTGTGTTATCATATCTTGCAATTTAAGTGGAGGTAACAAAATGAACCTTATTGATGTTATTGAAAAAGAAAATATCAAAGACAATATCCCAGAATTTAACATTGGCGACACTGTTAAAGTTTATTACAAGATTAAAGAAGGCAACAAGGAAAGAATTCAGGGATACGAAGGCGTTGTTATCGCTAGAAGAAATGGAAGCATAAGAGAATCCTTTACTGTAAGACGTATGTCTTTTGGTGTTGGCGTAGAGAGAACTTTCCCACTTCACAGCCCAAAAATCGACAAAGTTGAAGTTTTGAAAAAAGGTAAAGTCAGACGTGCAAAACTCTTTTATCTCCGTGACCTCACTGGCAAAGCAACAAAGATTAAAGAGGCTAGATAAGTTAAATATTTTCAAGGGAACATGTTTTTTGTTCCTTTTTTATTTATTTTCGCTCTTTTTGTGCAAAATGACTATTGACAAATTGTTCAAAAAATGGCAAAATTTATGTGTGAATAAAAGAAGGAATTTATTATGCAAAGAATTTATCTTGACAACGCAGCAACAACTCGTGTAACAAACGAAGTTTTAAGTGAAATGCTTCCAGCCTTTGGCGAAACTTTTGGCAATGCAAACAGCCTTCACAGTTTTGGGCGTGACGCACAAGCACTTGTGGACAAAGCAAGGGACAGAGTTGCAAATGCTATAAATGCAGAACGTGGGGAAATATATTTTACATCTGGCGGCACAGAAGCAAACAACTGGGCTTTGTTTGGTCTTGCCATGGCAAACAGAGCAAAAGGCAACCACATTATTACATCTTCCATAGAACATCACAGCATTTTGGATACATGCAAAAAACTTGAAGAAATGGGCTTTGAAGTGACCTGTCTTCCTGTTGACGACAAAGGGCTTGTAAGTGTCGCAGATTTGCTTCACTATATCAATCAAAAGACAGTCCTTGTCAGCATTATGGCTTCAAACAATGAAGTTGGCACAATTCAAAATTTGAAAACTATTGCAACAATCGCTCACGAAAAAAATGTGCTTTTCCACACGGACGCCGTGCAAGCTATTGGCAATTTTAAAATTGATGTTAAAGACATTGGCATAGACGCTATGAGTATGAGTGGACATAAAATACATGGGCCAAAGGGTGTTGGGGCATTGTATGTTAAAAAGGGCGTCAAGATTGACAACATAATCTATGGCGGCGAGCAAGAACGTGGCAAACGAGGCGGAACACTTAACGTGCCAGCAATTGTCGGCTTTGGCAAGGCAATGGAAGTTACTGCCAGCAACTATATCATCGACTGCAAAAAACTCAAAAGTTTGAGAGATTATTTTGTTTCTCGTGTTATGGAGGAAATTCCAGATGTCATTCAAAATGGACATATCCACCAAAGAGTTGCAGGAATGGTCAGTTTGTCGTTTACTGGTGTAAATGGTGAAGCGCTAAGCAATCTTCTTGACCTTAAGGGAATTGCCGTTTCAACTGGTTCAGCATGCTCAAGTGGCAGCAGAGAGCCAAGTCATGTGCTTATGGCAATGGGACTTAGCCCAGAACAAGCACAAAGCACTGTCAGATTTTCTTTTGCAACAGACAACACAAGAGAACAAATTGATTATGTCGTTGAAACATTGAAAACAAGTGTTGCGTTCCTCAGAGGAATGTCACCAGTTAAGGTGCAAAAAAGGAAGTAAGGGGGAAAGATGAATGTATAGTGAAAGAGTGCTAGGAATATTTGAAAACCCAACCCACAGCGGAACACTTAAAGGCTCAAACGGCATAGGCATTTGCAAATCAACTGACGGGTCAGAAATTTTTAAAATATATATCAAAGTGGAAAATGACGTAGTTGTTGGGGCAAAGTTTAAAACATTTGGCTGTGTTGGTGCTATTGTCGCAAGTGAAATTGCTTGCAGGCACATTGAAGGACAAAGCCTTGACGATGTGGCAAATATTTCCCATAAGGATATTTTGGAAGACATTGGCGAACTTCCAGAGGGCAAAGAAGAATGTGCTGTTATGGCAGAAAAGGCAATAAAAGAAGCAATTAAAAATTATAGGAAAAAACAACTTCAACTTGCTATAAAAATGCAACGTGACCTTGAACAAAGGCAACTTCTTGAAAATAAAAACTTGTTTATTTAAGCGTAAAAATAAATAATGCTGATAATATGATTATTTTATAAAAAAGTTGTGCAAAAACTATTGCATAACTTTTTTTTGTGTGATATAATTTGTGCGTTTAAATTCACACCCGAATTGAATTTTCTTGTCCCACTGTGTGGGTGATGCAAAAGGATTAACCCGACTTTTGCTCGTTCGGGGAGGATTAACAAGAAAAAGGAGAAAAATTATTATGCCAGTTATTTCAATGAAACAACTACTAGAAGCAGGCGTTCACTTTGGACATCAATCCAACAAGTGGAACCCAAAAATGAAGAAATATATCTTCACAACAAGAAATGATATTCATATCATCAACCTTGAAGACACTTCTGTGTGCTGCGACAATGCTTATTTCTTTATAAGAGATATGGTCGCAAGCGGAAAGAACATTCTCTTCGTTGGCACAAAGAAGCAAGCACAAGAAGCAATCGAACAAGAAGCAACTCGTTGCGGAATGTTCTACATTGTAAACCGTTGGCTTGGCGGAACTCTTACAAACTTTAAAACAATCAGAACAAGAATTGCAAGACTTAACAAGCTTTCTCAAATGGAAGAAATGGGGGAATTTGACCTTCTTCCAAAGAAAGAAGTCGCAAAACTTAAAGCAGAAAAAGACAAACTTGAGAAGAACCTTGGTGGCATCAAAAATATGCCAGAACTTCCAGGAGCAATCTTTGTTGTTGACCCAAAGAAAGAACACATTGCAATTAAAGAAGCAAGACTTCTCAATATTCCAATCGTGGGCATTGTTGACACAAACTGCAACCCAGAGGATGTTGACTACCCAATCCCAGCAAACGATGACGCAATCAGGTCTGTAAAACTTATTGTAAGTGCTATGGCTGATGCTGTTATTGAAGCAAAAGAAGGCGTTTCACCAAGACTTGAAGCTGAAAAAGCAGCTCAAATGGAAGAAGCAGGTGAAGAAGTTAATATGGCTGACGCAATGGCAGAGCAAGACGCTCCAAAAGCGGAATAATTGACCATAAAACCTAAACAAAAAGGGAGAAATTAAAATGATCAACGCAAACGATATTAAAGAACTTAGAGCAAAAACTGGTGCTGGTGTGCAAGATTGCAAAAAGGCACTTGACGAAAGCAATGGCGATATGGAAAAAGCAGTTGCATACCTCAGAGAAAAGGGAATTGCTTCTGTTGCCAAGAAAGCATCAAGAATTGCAGGCGAAGGACTTGTTACAAGTTACATTCATATGGGCGGAAAAATTGGTGTTTTGCTTGAAGTAAACTGCGAAACAGACTTCGTTGCAAAAAGCGAAGCTTTCCAACTTCTTTGCAAAGATATTGCTATGCAAATTGCAGCAGCAAAACCAGAATATGTAAGAATTGAAGAAGTCCCAGCAGAAAATGTTGAAAAGGAAAAAGAAATTCTTATTGTTCAAGCACAAAACGAAGGCAAACCAAAAGAAATTGCTGAAAAAATGGTTCAAGGACGTATCAAAAAATATTACAAAGATGTGTGCCTTATGGAACAAGATTTTGTTAAAGACCCATCAAAAACAATCAGCGACCTTATAACAGATGCAACACTCAAAATTGGCGAAAAAATTACAATCAGAAGATTTGTCCGCTATGAAATGGGTGAAGGTCTTGAAAAAAGACAAGACAACTTTGCAGAAGAAGTTATGAGCCAAATGGGCAAGTAATAATTAAGGGAAGTCAGTGCGGGTTGCTGACTTTCTTTTTTTGTAATAAAAATGCTTTTAATTTTTTGCATTTTGTGATAAACTACTTTTGTCTTATATTATTGGGGGAAATTTTGAAGCGGAAGATGGCACTTGACTATGGCGAAGCACGCATCGGGGTTGCGTTTAGTGACCTGTTGGGCATGATAGCCAGTGGTTATGAAACTTATTACAGAAAAGATGTCGAACAAGACATAAATTATCTTGCAGCCCTTGCAAAAAGCCAAGAAACTGATGAGATAATTATGGGCTTGCCTCTTAACATGGACGGAACGGAAGGCGACAGAGCAAAAGCAACAAGGGAGTTTGGTGAAAAACTGAAGGAAGTGTCAGGACTTCCTATAACCTATGTTGATGAAAGACTTTCCAGCGTTGAGGCAGAGGATATCTTGCGTGAAGCCCACATAAAGTGGCAAGATAGAAAGAAATATATCGACAAAATTTCCGCAACAATAATTTTGCAAACTTATTTGGACTCTAAGTCTTAAAAAGGAGAATTAAAATGAACGAAAACGAAAAAGAAGTGAAAAGCCCAATCGATTGCCTATTTGACGAGGACAACACAGACCCAATCTCTCTTTACAACGAAAAAGGAGAGGAAGTTCAATTTGAGCAAATCGCACTTATTCCACTTGAAGAAAAAATTTATGCAATTTTGAAACCAATGAAAGAAATTGAAGGTGTTGGTGAAGACGAAGCATTGGCTTTTGAAATTGTGGAAACAGAAGAAGACGCAGAAACTGGCGAACACAGCGAATATCTTGAACTCGTTGGCGATATTGACATTATCGACAAGGTTTTTGAAGTTTACAACAAACTTATGGATGAAGAAGAAGCCAAACAAAAAATTGACAAAAAATCATCAGATAACAAGTAAATTTAACGCAGCAGAAGGAACTATTTATGGACAACAACACACAAAATCTATCAAGCGAAGTAGATATTAGAAAAGAAAAAGTCAGAAAACTTAAAGAAGAAGGCAAAATTGTCTATGCAGAAAAGTTCGAAAGAACTCACAAACTTGTGGAAGCAAAATCTTTGCCAGACGGCACAAAAGTTAGAGTTTGCGGAAGAATGACTTTCAGACGCATTATGGGCAAACTCAGTTTTTTTGCACTTGAAGATGTGGAAGCAAGACTTCAAGCAAGTATCAGCCGTAACGAAATTGACGAAGACAAATACACTTTCTTCAAGAAAATGGTTGACATCGGTGACTTTGTTGGCATAGAGGGCGAGCTTTACACCACCCAAACAGGCGAAAAAACTGTGCGTGTAGCAGACTATGAACTCTTGTCAAAAGCCATTTTGCCTCTCCCAGAAAAACACCATGGGCTTACAAATCAAGACCAAAGATATAGGGAACGTTGCATGGACTTGGTGTCAAACGAAGAAAGCAGACAAGTTTTCCTAAAACGTAGCAAATTTTTGTCATTCCTCAGAAATTTCCTCAATGAAAATGGTTTTTTGGAAGTGGAAACTCCAATTTTGCAAAGTGCAGTGTGCGGAGCAAGTGCAAAACCTTTCTTTACAAAACACAATGCACTAAACAAAATCTGCAACCTCAGAATTGCACCAGAAGTTTATCTAAAACACGTCATCGCTGGCGGTTTCGACAGAGTTTTTGAAGTGGCAAAATGCTTCAGAAATGAAGGCATGGACCCAAGCCACTTGCAAGAATTTACAATGGTCGAATGGTATGCTGCCTATTGGAATTTTGAAGATAATATCAGATTCTTCACAAAATTCATTAGGGAAGCGATTAGAACCATTTGCAATGAAGACTTGAAAATTGAATTTAAGGGACATACTCTTGACTTCTCAAAAGACTTTGAGAGAATTAACTACACAGAGCGAGTCAACGAAATTTTGGGACTTAATATCCTTGAATATACAAATGCCCAAAAACTTAAAGAAGACATTGTGAAAACTGGTCTTTTCTCAATGGACGACTTTGACGCTTGCAAAACAGTTGGCGGAGTTATTGACCTTGTTTATAAGAGAAAAATTAGGGAAAATATCATTCAACCAACAGTCCTCTATAACTATCCAGCATGCCTTGTGCCTCTTGCAAGAAGAAATGATGAAGACGCAAGAAGAATTGACTTGTTCCAAGTTTTGGTCTGCGGGGACGAAATCTGCAAGGCTTATTCAGAACTTGTTGACCCAATAGTGCAACGTCAAACACTTGAAGAACAAGCAAAAGCAAGAACAGAAGGTGATGACGAAGCAATGGAACTTGACGAAGACTTCCTAAATGCTATGGAACACGGCATGCCACCAATCTCTGGACTTGGGTTTGGCGTGGACAGACTTATGTGCCTCCTCACCAACCAAGAATCGGTCCGTGATGTCGTCTTGTTCCCACTAATGAAATAAATGTATAAAAAAGCCCGTTTGGGCTTTTTTGATGGGTGGTGTGGATAACAGGACTTGAACCTGCAAGAGTCGCCTCACTAGAACCTGAATCTAGCGTGTTTACCAGTTTCACCATATCCACATATATAGTATTTTACAATATTTTTGTGAAAAAGTCAAATTCATTTAGGGGTTTAGGGCTTATTTCAATCTATAAACTAAAAATTTGTAAACAAAAACAATAAAATGTAAACAAAAACATTGACAAGTTACAAAAAAGGCAATATAATAAGCATGCTATGTTGTTGAACATTTTAAAAGCAAAAAGTCAAGAGGGACAAAAAATTGATTTTGAGGTGTCGTTGCCTATGTCGCAGGAGTTGGTTTCTGGCAAGGGTGACAAGTTCACTTCGGATGCAGTGGTCAAGGGATATTTTGAATATCTTGACGAGCAGTTGCATCTTGTGGCAAATGCCTCCATTCAGTTGCTTTGTGTGTGCGACAAGTGCGGCGAGGAGTTTGAAATGACTCTCAACTTTCCAGTTGAAGAAACTTTTGTGGAGCAATATAACTTACATGATGACGAAAGTTTTTCGATTATAAATGGAACATCTGTGGAAATTGATGAAGTCGTTGCAAATAACTTGCTTTTGAGTCTTCCAACCAAAATGCTGTGCAAGGCAGACTGCAAGGGTTTGTGCCAAGTTTGTGGCAAAAACAAAAACTACTACACTTGCAACTGTGAGCAAATTCAGCAAGACGAGGAAAGACTTGATAACCCGTTTGACAAATTAAAAAATAGGAGATAGTAAAATGGCAGTTCCAAAAGTTAAAGTTAGCAAATCAAGACGTGACAAAAGAAAGGCAAATTGGACAGCAACAGCCCCAACACTTGTGGAATGTCCACACTGCAAAGCAGTTATCCGCTCTCACACTGTGTGCTCGGAATGTGGATATTATGACGGCAAGGAAGTTGTTGCAAAAAAGGCTAAAGAAAAAGAAAGCAAGTAATTTCAATTTCTTTTGCTCGGTGGACAAGACAAACTTGTCCTTTTTTTGTTGGAAATTTTTTTAAAAAATATGCAAAATCATTAGCATTTTGACGCAAAATGTTGCAAAATATATATAGAAGAAAATTTGGAGGGAATTATGATTTTGTCCACTTTGGAACAACTTGTAAATATCCACAACCTAACAAACGACTCGCTTGTTGATTTTGTATCTAGCAGGGCAAAGTCGTTGGAGCATGAAGTTTATCAAGACCAATTTGACAACTGCATTATTTCGTGCCGACCAAAAAAGGAAGATATTGAGGCGGGCGACATTGACGAAGTGGGGATAGTTATTCCACTTTGTTCTCTGGAACGGGGACTTAATACAAAAGTCCTTGAAAACACTGGTTGGCGAAAACATAGACAAAATCCAGTCCTAAACCTTGGCGAAAAAAGTTTGTCAAATCTTTCGCAAAAGTCAATAGATTCAAGTTCCAAATATCTTGTTCTTGAGGATACAACCCCACGCCTTGCAACGCTATCTAAAGTTGCAATGGCATTAAATCTTATTGAAAATAGGGCAAAAGTACCTTTTAAAATTATTTTCACTCCACGAGATGACGGAAAATTTGTTGGGGCGAAAATGCTTGATATTTCAAAAATAAATTGTAGAAATCTTATCTCACTTGACGGTGGACAATATAACAAAATCTTCACCTCAAACTATGATAGTTCGCTTGTGTTTTGCAAACTGAATATGAATAAAGCTTTTATGAGCAAGGACGCAGGGTTCAAAACTTTTAAACTTAAAATCTCTTGCCAACCAAAAATCAAGAGAAACATCTTTTGGCAAAGAAAAATTGTCGATGACGGAAGTGAGGGCTTTTCGTCCCTATATTCACTTGCAAAATTCTTGAGCAAAGATAAGTTTATGATTAACTCAATAAATTACATTGACGCAAACAAAATTGAGTGTGTATTTTCAACCTTTTGCGAGGAACTGAAGGTCAAAGCCAAACTTCTTGGCGAATACATTTTGCAAAAGAATAATTACGCTGGACTTAAAATTGATTGCACAAGACAAGCGGACAATTTTTTGGTGCTTGAGGATACAGAAAAGTTTATTAACTTCGTGTTTGAACTTTATGACTTAGAGCAAGAAATAGGGACAAGTGTGCTAGATTTTGAGCCAAACAAGGGGGAACTTTCGCTTCAAGTACTGTCAAGCGACAAGAAAGACTTGGACATAAAGGAAAACAAACTCAAGTCTTTCTCAGACAAGTTTGGGGCAAGTTTGAGTGTTGTTTCCACAATCAATCATTTTGAAGCAAATGAGGAAAGTTCTTTGGTCAAGGCGCTTAAAGCAAACTATGTTGGCTTTGAAGATATAAAACTCGAGAAAGGAAACTTTGCAAGCGAGTTGGGCATTTTTCAAAAGAAAATTAAGAAGTGCGAGTGTGTGTGCATTTCTCCAAAAATCCTTGATGAAAACTTGCATGGCGAAAGAGTGGAATATGCAACTGTCATGAACACTTATTTGTGGCTTAAGAAACTTGTTTGTGTAGAATGACAAAATCTCTTTTTAAAAGACAATTTTTTTGCTAAAATAACATTATAGGAGAATTTTTGACATTATTCTGTGTTTTTTTTACAACCTAAAGAATAAATTTTAATTATGGAAGAAGAAAGAAAAGTTATAAACATTAAGAAAAAGCCAATCTTTTATCTGTTCCGTGCGAGGAAGTTTTTTGAGGAGGAGCAAGAATATAAGAAAGCCCTAAAATATCTTCGCATAGCTGGCCAAATGGAACTGAATGATGATGAGGAATTTCTTATAAACTCAATTCGCTCGGGGATATATTATGAACTAAGAATGATTCCTATGGGCATTTTTTATGGATATAAAGTGCTGAAGAAAACAGACGATTCACACGCCGACCTCGTCTATACAATGCTCGCTCGGGCATATTTTATGCTTGAAGAATATGACGTGGCAAGATTTTATGCAAATGTTTATTTAAATCAACACAAAAACACCCCACAAGAACAACTTCTTAAGGATATGTTGGTCGAAATTGACAGAATTCAAAAAGGGAAACCTGCTTTGCAACTTGTCAATGACGATTATCTCTTGAAACATAACTTGCTTCTTGCGCATGAAAAAATGTCACAAGGCAACTTGGAAGAAGCGATAAAGACTTATGAGAACATGGCGAATTTTCAAGATGACGACATAAGAAACGAACTTGTTATGGCATATTTTTTTGCGGGGGAAATGGATAGGGCAAGTGAGATTATAAAGACTTATGGCAAAGAGTCCGTTCAAGATTTGATAAGTCAAATGCTAATTGAATATTCCTTGGGAAATGATGAAAGATGTAAGGAAATTAAAAAACGACTACAAAACATTGACAACGTGGACATGGAGCAGAGATATAGAATAGGGGCTTCATTTTCGCAAGTGGGGGAAAATGAACTTGCCGCTGAGTATATGCGAGGATATGTTGAAAGCGGGACGGCGGAGCCAGAGTTGGACTTCTTGTATTGCATAACTTGCATAAACTGCGGCAAAGGTGAGCAAATAAAGACTAGACTTCTTGATTTGAAACTTCTTGACCCATTTGACGGATATATTTTTGACTATTATTTGAAGTTCTGTGGCGATAATAAAAAACACAATTTTAAATATATCTTTAACATTCCAAAACGAGAAGAGAATATTATAAATGCAAAAGTTAAAGAAATGCTTGTTCAAACGCCAGAGGCACTTTTGAATGAGTTTAAAAACAACGAAGACTTGTTTTATTACATAGCAAAGCAAGAAACAAATATTTCTTCGCTGCTTCTTTTGAAACTTGCTTCAATAGATGATAATTGCCTTGACGAATTCTTTGACTTTATTCTTCTTGGCAGACAGATAAAAACAAGTTTGAAAAACAGAATCGCCCTAAAGCGTGCGGGGCTAAATTGCACAAGGCGAGTTTGCATT
>ERZ808245.991-NODE-991-length-12312-cov-2.355797_pt1 | contig 12312 bp, 7 predicted proteins | sample MGYA00521243_ERZ808245 | MGnify/ENA primary metagenome ERZ808245 (study PRJEB31516, sample SAMN03275576) | gut metagenome | biome: mammalia-associated habitat; material: feces | host: Papio cynocephalus | place: Kenya | collected 2012-07-07 ... | reverse complement strand
CAATACCTGTTAGTTTTTTATGCTCTGCACTGTCAGAGTGTTTAATATCTAATAACACTAGATCTGTGTATTTCATTAGCTCATCGAACTTTAGCTTATACTCATCAGTATCTCTATATGGTCCTGCTGAAGTATCAAGACAGGTATTTACCCCAAGTTCTTTGAACTTTTTAAATAACTCAGTTACAAATTCTATTTGAACTAAAGCTTCGCCACCACTTACAGTGACACCTCCATCTTTGCCCCAGTAGTTTTTATAACGCATAGCCTTATTAACTACAGTATCGACATCGTAAGTCTCCCCTGTTTTCATTTTCCAGGTATCTGGATTATGACAATAAAGGCAACGCATTGGGCATCCTTGCATAAAGACCACAAAACGAACACCAGGTCCGTCTACAGATCCGAAAGTTTCAAAAGAGTGGATATAACCTTGAGTCATTACATGTGTCCTATAAATTCTAGTTTCTGATCAATACTTGATGATCAAAATAATTCTGCCTTACTCAGACAAAGGGCGCCAAAAGGCGCCCTCTTTATACAGATTATAGTGTAATTTTTCTAAATTACATTGCCTTATGGCATGTTCTAGAAATTACGTCTAACTGCTGCTCACGAGTTAAATCGATGAACTTAACAGCGTAACCTGATACACGGATTGTGAAGTTTGCATACTCAGGTTTCTCTGGGTGCTCCATAGCATCGATTAACTTCTCAGTACCGAATACATTAACGTTCAAGTGGTGAGCGCCTTGGTTGAAGTAACCGTCCATTACCTGAACTAAGTTCTTAACACGCTCTTCCTCTGAGTGACCTAATGCATCTGGGCTGATGGTCTGGGTGTTTGAAATACCGTCTAAAGCATACTCGTAAGGTAGTTTTGCAACTGAGTTTAGAGATGCTAATAAACCTGACTTCTCAGCACCGTATGATGGGTTTGCACCTGGTGATAATGGCTCGCCAGCCTTTCTGCCATCAGGTAATGAACCTGTTGCCTTACCGTATACAACGTTAGAAGTAATGGTAAGAATAGAGGTTGTAGCCTCTGAGTTACGATAGGTATGACGCTTCTTTAACTTGGTTAAGAAGGTTCTTAATAACCATACTGCAATCTTATCAGCACGATCATCATCATTACCGTAACGAGGGAAGTCACCTTCAACCTCAAAGTCAACAGCAATGCCGTTCTCGTTGCGGATTGGCTTAACCTTTGCGTACTTAACTGCTGATAATGAGTCAACTACGTGTGAGAAGCCTGCAATACCAGTTGCAAAGGTACGACGTACATCAGTATCGATTAAAGCCATTTCAGCAGCTTCGTAATAGTATCTGTCGTGCATGTACTGAATTAAGTTCAATACGTTAACGTACAGATCTGCTAACCACTCTAGAACGATGTCGTAGTTTGCCATTAACTCATCGTAGTTTAAGTACTCTGAGGTGATCTTAGGTAATCTTGGGCCAACCTGCATACCGGTCTTGCAATCAATACCACCGTTCATTGCGTATAGAAGGGCCTTAGCTAAGTTTGCACGAGCACCGAAGAACTGCATTTCCTTACCAGTCTGTGTTGCAGATACGCAGCAGCAGATTGAGTAATCGTCGCCCCATACTGGACGCATTACATCATCGTTCTCATACTGGATTGATGAGGTATCAACAGAAATCTTTGCAGCATACTTTCTGAAGTTTAATGGTAACTTCTCGGTGTATAGAACTGTTAAGTTAGGCTCTGGTGATGGACCCATGTTCTCTAAGGTGTGTAAGAAACGGTAATCGTTCTTAGTTACCATGTGACGGCCATCCATGCCGAAACCTGCAACTTCTAGAGTTGCCCAAACTGGGTCACCTGAGAATAACTGGTTGTATGAAGGTATACGTGCGAACTTAACCATACGTAACTTCATAACTAAGTGGTCGATTAACTCCTGTGCCTCTTCCTCAGTTAAGGTGCCTTCTTTTAAGTCACGCTCAATATAAATATCAAGGAAGGTTGATACACGACCTACTGACATAGCAGCGCCGTTCTGAGTCTTGATAGCAGCTAAGTAACCGAAGTATAACCACTGAACAGCTTCACGAGCGTTGTTAGCTGGCTGTGAAATATCAAAACCATAGCTCTCTGCCATAACTTTCATAGCATTTAAAGCTTTGATCTGATCTGCTAACTCTTCACGCTGACGAATGATGTCATCGGTCATAGTACCGCAACCGCAGTTTGCAAAGTCAGCTTTCTTTGCAGCTACTAGGAAGTCAATACCGTATAGAGCTACACGACGATAGTCACCAACGATACGACCACGACCATAGGTATCTGGAAGACCGGTGATGATCTTGTTCTTACGAGCAAGTCTCATCTCAGGAGTATATGCGTCATATACAGCCTGGTTATGAGTCTTGTGATACTCATTGAAAATCTTGTGGAATTTAGGGTTAGGGGTATAACCATAGGTGGTGCAAGCTTCTTCAGCCATCTTGATACCGCCGTATGGCATGAAAGCACGCTTTAAAGGCTTATCAGTCTGTAAACCTACAACCTTCTCAAGATCCTTGCTGTCAGCGCTGATGTAACCTGGACCGTAAGCAGTAATACCTGAAACTACTTCAGTTTCCATATCAAGAACACCGCCCTTTGCGCGTTCTTCATGCTGTAACTGCTGTAACTCGCCCCATAGCTTATCGGTAGCTTTTGTAGGACCTGCTAAGAATGACTCATCGCCATCATAAGGTGTGTAATTGTGCTGAATGAAGTCTCTAACGTTAACGTCATCGACCCAATGAGAGCCGGTAAAACCGCGCCACTGTTCTTTCATGATTACTCCTAATTAAGTTCAAACAGATTTTTTTATCTGTCGTAAACGTTTCTGTTCTTTTTTAACTGAAACATAATCGCTTTTGCAAGCATGATGATTATATAGATAAGATCCCTTTTTTCCTAGTGAACCTATGTAATGTTTTTGCAAAAAAATACCGATTTATTTCAGAAATGGCTTTATTACAAGGAGTTAGAAAGGATTTAAATAATTACGATTATTAAACTTAGTTAATTAACCTAGTAAACTCTTGAAGCTATCCTAGTTACAAAGAATTTTTTATAAAGGTTAATTAACCTCAAATTTTTGTGAATTTTAAATTACAAAATTCACGTTAAAAGCAAAATTCAAAGATCACAAGGCGATTTTTGTGATCTACATGATCTATCCTAACGTTATTTAAAATTATGTTGCATCACGTTGTTTATTAAATGAGTTGTTTATTAAATGAACAGTACAATAACAGATTTATCAAGTCTTAAATAAAATCTATGGGATCACAGACAAAATCTAGATAAAAGGATTCCCTTTTTCATCGGTCAATCTTTCCCTTAACAGACCTTTCTTGTACATTTCTAAAAGATCTTCAAGATCTGAAATTAGCTCTTTTATCCCCTGTCCAAGATCAGTATCAATTACCATCTTTCTTTGTTTGAAATCTTCAACTGCTATAACTTGCAGATCTGCAATATCACTGTTGTTGGCAATTGCATCTTTGATAGTAGTAAAAGGAGTATGAGCTTTTAGGTGCAAATAATGAGAGCTATAGATTAGAGTGTAACCTGCAATTCCTGTTTTAGCCTGATAAGCTTTGCAAAAGCCACCGTCAATAACTAGAAGCTTACCGCCTGCTCTTACAGGTGTTTCGCCATCCTTTGCCATGATAGGAGTGTGGCCATTGATGATATGACCTTCATTTGGATCTAAAGAGAATTCTCTTAAGATCTGATTACAGGTTTTCTCTTCATAATAATAGGTGTAATAAGGATTTCTCGGTTCATGCCAGGTCGACTCTTCCAAGACAAACAGTCTTTCAAAGAGCTTCATTCTTCTGCCAGACAATGGAGATAACGGACCTGTCCACATGTACCATAAAAAGTCTAAATGGTCTTGATCTCTTAAGGTATAAGCCTCACGAATTTTCTTTTGACAAAAGTCTAAGTAATCTCGTCCTGACAGTTCATTACCGTCGCATTTAATCTTTTTAAAAGAACCATCCTCATCTAATGGTATACATCCATGGTACAGCAAATTGCCATTAAAGCACTGATACATGGTACCTTTAGAATACAGAAACTTTACATGGTTATTAAGTCTTACTGAACCTGTAAAGGATGCTACCAAATCATCTACAACTTCCTTTTCGGCTGCCGTTAAAGCATAAGGATCAGCTTTATTAACTGTTGGCAGATCAGTTGTTTTTAACTTATATGTCTTACCGTCAGTTAAAGTAACTGTACCATTTTTAAGATCAAGACCATCTAACACTAATCTGTCATCTAATTCATACTCTGGTTGTCTTTTTACAAGTTGACCTATGAGCTTTACAGCAAGAACTGCGACAGCTTTGTGGGATGCCGGAAAGTCCTTTTCATTTTTATAAGTTGAGTTTGCGAACATGGCAAGTTTTCTTAAAGAAATACCGTAGCCATTCTCAAGCATTTTAAAGTTCTTATAGCGAATGTTATTGCAAAGAACATTTACGGCGCACAAAGCAGAACCACAACAGGCGCCAATCCACAGTACATCATGATTACCCCATTGCAGATCAAGATCATGATATTGCATCAAAAGATCCATGCACTTATCAGGGTGTGGACCTCTATCAAAAATATCACCTAAGACGTGCAGTCTGTCCACGGCTAATCTTTTGATGAGCTTACACAGCTCTAGAATGAAGTACTTAGCAGAGCCAGTTTTGATAATCGCCTCTAAAATAGAACGGTGGTAAGCCATTCTAGAGTTTTGATCATCAGATTTAGCATGCATTAACTCATCTATGATGTATGAAAAGTCACCATCGATTGCTTTTCTTACCTTAGAACGTGAGTATTTTGAAGAGAGGTAATTAGACAGAGCAATTAAATCGAGTATGGTCTTGGTATAAAAAGAGTTTAAATCAGTGCTACCATCTTTTTCTTTGTTTGAAAGACACTCATTTGGATAGTAAATGAGAGTGCATAACTCATCGATTTGCTCTTTTTTGTAATCAGTAAAGACTAATCTTACCTTTTCTTTGATAACGCCTGAGGCGTTATTTAAGATATGTTTAAAAGCTTCATATTCGCCATGAATATCAGAAATAAAATGCTCTGTACCTTTTGGCATAGATAAAACAGCATTGAGGTTAATCAGCTTGGTATAAACCGCATAACGATTGTCATACTCTCTTGAGAGCAACTCAAGATATCTCTGTCTTTGTAACATTTTATTTTCCTAGCTTTTATTTTGTTTTAGCTTATCTGTTTAATAAGATATTGACTCTTATTGATGTAAAGTATCACGATACACAATTTGAGCAAAGTGAGCACTAATAAAGACACTGTGCACCAAAAGAGCCAATAGAACTACAGTTCATTTATCTTATGTTCACTGTAGTTTGCTGCAATTGAGTAAATCTTTTCACAATCACTCTTATATAAAACAACAAACTTTCCTTCACTCTTGTTTTGCTCATCTACACCGAGCATACTCAAAAGCAAAGGAATGTCTTCAGTTTTAGCTCCAATTTCTTTAAAAGACAAAGGCATTCCTATTGATTTAAAGAAACGTCTTAATGCATCAATACCAGCACTTGCTGTAACTGAAGGATCATCAAAATCTAATGCTACATTAAAGACATTTGAAGCAAAGCGAGCAAATCTCATGACGTCATGCTTTAAGACATACTCCATCCAGGCAGGAAACATCACTTCAAGTCCTGCTCCATGAGCTACATCATATAAAGCTGATAACTGATGTTCTAAGTGATGGGTTGCCCAATCCTGTTCTCTATCAACACCGCAGATATTATTATGAGCTAATGAGCCAGCCCACATTAAGTTTGCTCTTGCATTATAGTTACGAGGATCTTCCATTACTGTCTGAGCATTCTTAATGATAGCTCTCAATAAACCTTCACAGATGTTGTCTGTAACATCAACACACTCTGAATTTGTAAAGTATCTTTCCATGATATGAGCCATCATATCGGTGATACCACAAGCTGTCTGGTATTTACTTACAGTATAGGTAAGTTCAGGATCTAATATGGCAAACAAAGGTCTGTTCAATTCACTAGAGCAACCGCATTTAATGATATGACCGCCTATTGTCTTTTGAATTACAGATGAGGTTGAACTTTCTGATCCAGCTGCAGGAATAGTAAGCACAGCGCCTACTTTCAAAGATGACACAGGCTTTCTCTTTTTAAGATAGAAATCAAAGAAATCACCTTGTTCACTGTCAGCTACACCTAAAGAAATAGCTTTAGCTGTATCAATTACAGAACCACCACCTACAGGTAAGATGAAATCCACTTTTTCCTTTCTTGCTATTTCAATACCTTCATATACTAAATCTGCTCTAGGATTTGGCTTTACTCCTCCTAACAAGGTGTAGCCAATAGAAAAAGATGCTAACTGCTCTTTAATCGATGAGATAAGACCGGATCGAACTGCTGATCCTCCACCATAGACAATTAGAACTTTTTTATATCCGAGTGAAGAGATAGTCTGACCTACTTTAGAACTAACACCTTGACCGAAGATGTATTTTGTAGGTAAACAGTATTGAAAGTTTTCCATAAAATTATCCTTACCTATGTATTCTTATCTGATTAGCTTTGATTGCTTTAAAAAAGGCTTTATGGAAATTATACAGAAGATGAAATAGTTTGTTTTTGATAAACCTACAAGATTTGGATGAAGGAAACTAATTCATCTACTCATATCCTAAGTGTTTGGAAATTTTAGTTAAAACAATGTATAGAGTTAGATTAGAGAAACAGTGAATTAGCGAAAGCTAGAGAAAAGAGAGGCTGCATTGCACAGCCTAACAAGGCACCTCTGAAAGTTCTTGAATAAGAACTGAGGTGATCTTGAAGATCAAAGCCTAAATCTCAGATTTTGATAAGTAAATGAATAACTATCTAAACGATGTTTTTGAGGTAATGAATTCTTTAAGCGTATAAGATGCCTTCTAAAGGAGCCTTGTAAGACTGTAATAACTCAATCTCATTACGTGTTGCATCTATTCTTGAGACATCGAGTTTCTCTACAACAATTACAGCATCACTGTAGGTGATCTCTTTTAACTCACAGTCTTTTACAAGATCATAGGCAACACCTAGTTTTGACAAGGTACTGCTAATTACTTTGGTTGCATTTGAAATGTCTTTTTCATCCAAGGTCGAAACTAATACCACCTTCTTTTTGCCTTTAGATATAAGCTCAATTGCGTTTTCTAAAAGTACTTTTGAATTTACAACCTCTTTTGAAAATGAGCTTTCATGCAACATTGCAACATTCTTTAAGTTATAGACACTCTTTAAATATTCAGCTGAGGTTAACTTTCCTGAGAACAGATATCTCATGCCAAAGTAAGCAGATCCGATAAAAATACCGCCAAATAAGCCAGCAACAGTAAAGATCACTAGCTTCATAAACTTGTAGCTCTCTAATGTCTTCATCTTGACGTCGATATCCTCAGGTGGCAGAGGCTGTACCTGATTTAAGATCTGGTTTTTCTTATTCTCAATTTCATTGTTGATCTTGATGACAGCATTATCAGTATCACGCTTTAAGTTAATTAAACCTGCGTTGTAGATCCTCTCTGTTGAGATTGGCTGGATCTTGATGATGTAATCCTGACCATAGAACTCTGTAAATTCTTTATCAAACTGCTCTTTTACTTTCTCAAGTTTTGCTAAGGTTTCCTGTGAATCGCCTTTTAGACTTACTACAAATGAGTAGCTGTCAATTGAAGAGAAACCAAATAACTCTCTTACGGGCTTTTGAGTGAGATTCATGGTAATGCCAAGAGATTTTGCAAAGGCTTGAACATACTTTTGAGTATGCAACAGTCGGTTTGCAAAACGAACTACAGTTGACTCGTTTTCAAAAGTCTCATCCTCACCGCCATCTTTTGACTTTAAGACCTTCTTTACTGCTGCAATATTAGGCTGAGCTGCCTTTGAGTTCTTTTCACGAACAGTGTAGTAAAACTCACTTTCCCAATACTTATCAGGATCAAGGTTATAGAGTTTTGAATTCTTGATGTACTCTTCTTGTGTAGCAAGCTCTCGCTTGAAGGTATCGAAATCCTGCTCTAAAAGCTTTTTGTGAACTTCAACATTTCTCTTTTTGCTCTCATATTCAGAATAGCGAGCTTCATAGTCCTCTTTATAAAGGTTGTAGGTTACCTTCTCTTTTTTCTTTACTACTTTGCCATCAGGTTCTTTTTCAATCTTTTCAATGGTAAAAAGACTGTTAACTTCCGCAAGTGGAGTTGATGAGAACTCAAAACGGCAGTATTTGTAGGTAAAACCTAAAACTGCAAAGACAATTCCTAAGGTGATCAGTGTTTTGAATTTTGACATTATGAAGCGAAATAATCTTACAAGATCAATTTCGATTTCATCGTTCTGTGCGTTCATTGCTATTCCTAAATCAAAGTAAATTTTTCGCTACCTAATAATGATTAAGATTAACTAAAAATCTAAATTTCTAAGGCAGTCTTAATCAGATTCCTTTTGTATAAACGTGTGAGCTTTATAAAAAACTCTTTTTTGAAAATTTCATAAAAGTGTGCATATTAAGTGACAGCATATTTTTTATGCACTTTACCACAGGTCAACAAAAAAAAAAAAGTCGCTTTTATTTTTCATATTTAATGAGGTCGATTTTTCTAAAACCAAAGAAAATATGACAATATGGCGAATTCTTGAGTTTAAAGTTTGACACTGGTGATTTGGCATGTTTTACTAAGAGCTAGGACCGTCAATTCGGCGTATAAACTTTAAAAGAGGTTAAATGATAATGAAGCTATTGTCTTTGTGCCTTTTAAGTACCGTATGTATTGGTACTGTAAATAGCGCGATGGCTGAAAACAGCGATAAAGTAAATATTTGGAACTGGAGCTACAACATTGGAGAACACACTGTAGCTGACTTTGAAAAAGATACTGGTCTTAAAACCAGCTATGTAGAGTACGATTCAAATGAATTACAGGAAGCAAGATTATTAGCTGGTAATACCGGCTTTGATGCAGCTGTAGTCGTAAGCTACTATGTACCAAGAATGGCAAAATCAGGTGCATTACAAAAAATCGACCATTCAAAAATTCCTAACTGGGTCAAGTTAAACCATGCTAGATTAGAAAAGATGGCAACTTTAGATCCAAACAATGACTATGCCTACCCTTATATTGAGATCTCCATTGGTATTGGCTACAACAAGCAAAAGATTGAAGAAATCTTTGGCAAAGATTACAAAATTGATTCTTGGGATTTTCTATTCAAAAAAGAGAATTCAGATAAACTCAAAAAATGCGGTATTGCTGTAATTGATTCCCCTATTGAGGTTATCTCAGCAGTTCAGCATTACTTAGGTAAAGATCCTTTATCTCAGAAAGCTGAAGATTATGAAGAAGCTAAAAAGATCTTAACTAATCTTGCTGCTAACACCGCTTATTTCCAGTCTAACCGCTATGTAACTGATCTTGCATCAGGTGAGATTTGTGCTGCTATTGGTTACTCAGGCGACATTATTCAAGGCAGACATTTAGCAGCTCACGGCAAGCACAAATACGATATTGAATATGTAATTCCAAAAGAAGGTTCTATCTTCTGGTATGACAGTTGGACTGTACCACGCGGAGCTAAAAACTATGACAACGCAATGAAATGGTTTGACTGGTTATTAACTCCTGAGAACGCAAGAAAACTCTCTGATGAGTTAGGTTATGTTCTGCCAGTTGATGAAGCTATGGAAAACTTGTCTGATGAGCTCAAGTCAAACGACAGTATCATGCTCTCTGACGAGAAATTAAAGACCATGTACTTTATGCAGCCAACTCCAGCAAAAACTACAAAGATCACCAACCGAGTATGGAATGCAATGAAGACTGATTCTGCCAAAATAAAATCCTCAGATGAAACTGAGGATAATGCTAACGGTTGGGACTAATTGCCTCGATTGTGATTTTTTCTAACAGGACCTCTGCTAAGTGATTTTGGCAGAGGGAATCGAGTGGAGCTGACCTTAAAGGCCAGCTTCTTTTTTACCAAATCATGCCTTGATGAAACATCATCCTCCATCAAATCTGAAGCTTTTTTTTCGTGGATCTTGCTTATAGAGTCAAATCTTTGAGATAGTCTTTCTCTTTCATGGATAACCAAAAGATCTTTTACCATCTTGTCATCACTTTGAGATAACAAAGCTCTCTTTACAGCTTTGACTAAGGATTCTTCACTGAGCATACAGGTTCTCCGTAGTGTTGATAGATAATAAGATCAGAGTGTTTTACAGTCTTTACAAAATCACAGGTTCTGACAATTGAATTTACATGGTAAAAACGACTTAAAATTTCATTTGCAAAGAATGTAGGCTTAGTTCTAACATCTGCCACAAAGATATAGCGAGATGTTTCAACTGTCAAAGGACTTACCACAAGATCTTTTACGCCTGCATCTAATTGCTGTTGAATTTCATAATCACGCTCTATCATATCCTGTTTTACCTTTAAAAGTCCGCCTAAGGCATTCTCGCCTGTAACTAGGATATAGACAAAGCACAGTGTGTATAAAGATACGGTGATGGTTCTTGGCATTACCTTTATATCTTCTGTCTTTAGAGTAAAGTAAACACCTAATACACAAGCAATCAAAGCACAGGTAAATGGAGTTGCAGTTCTTGCAGGGAAATTAGGAGAAAAGATCATAATTGCCAATGATGCAAAGCCAAAGATAAAGAGATAGAGCACACCTATAAAATCATTTTTATATAAAGTGAATTTATCTTTTGTAAAGAACTTCTTTTTATAAGCAATAAGCAGAAGGTATGCTAATGACAGAATTAAAGGTAATTCTTCTAACAAGGTTAAGAAGAAAATATCCAATGTCACTGCTAAATGAGAGAAGTAATTAAAGCTACCTGTAGTCTCCATCATCTCAAGTCGAGCATTGTTTCCAGGAGACAATACTAAAACTAAGAAGCCTATACAGGTACCTACAAAACCTGCAATATGCCAGAATGATAGTTTCTTTACCTTATAAAGATAAAGACATAACAGGAAGTTAGCAGCACAGATAGCAAAGCCTGTGTTCTCATTACACCAGCCAGCGATGATTCCTAACAGAAACATCATAACTGCAAAAGGTACTGACTTTTTACAATTATCTGCATTTATTGAAAATCTATAAGGCAAAAGGAAGGCCAGAATGAAGGTGGTGGTATACAGATAGTTACATGAGGTAACTAGCATAAAGATAACTTCACCATAAGCTCTTAAACATATCCATAAAGCTACAGTTATGAAAAGTACTGGCAGAATTAAAAGCTTAAATGGATTTACTCTTTTGCCTTTAGCTTGAACATAGATTAGGTAGATCAAAACTAAATAACAAAGACCAGCACCTAGAGCTGAAACATATTTACCACCCCATAGTAACAGCTGAGCTAATACATGTGGAGGGGTTCTACCACCCCAGGTAAAGTAGTGACGATATTGGGATAATACAATATCACTAAATGATGACACGATATCTTGAGTACCCTCAATCATCATATAGCGGTAGTCATTAGAAAAATAAGGAATGATGTAAGCACAGGCTGTGATAAACACAAACCATGCCAGTAGATAAATAGGACTTTTTAGGTATTTCATTTTCAGTCTATTGTTTTTCAAATTTCGTGTATTCCATTTTCTATCATAATTAACTGTATTCAGCTTTCTTGAATAAAGACTGCTTTTATGCTTAAAAAATGTCAAATTCTAATAAGACTTGTTGTTTTTACTATGATAGATTTTAGCTAACACACAAATGATGTAAAATTGTGTGTAGTATAGCGCAACTTATTATTTATTATCACCTTGTATTATCTACATGAATTATCTTGTCATATTCTGTTTGGTAGTACTAAATGTGACTTTGAATAAGCAGTAATACTCAATATAATGTATGTAATTTTGTAAAACTGACTACTGTAAACAATAAAACACATAAGCAAACACCAATGCAGTTAAAAGATCTCATTAAAGGTGGCATCAATGCAACCTTTTCTAATACCGTAAAATCAATAGGTAACTTAAATTCTACAGGTTTGACAGGAGCAATAGCAGCTATTTATGAGCAAGCTACACACGATTGTATATCTTGTCCTATATTAGTAATTTGTGCCGATAGCTTTGATGCTCAAAGCTTAAGAACCAATTTAAAGGCATTACTTCCTAAAACTGACATTGAGTATTTCTCCGATTGGGAGACCTTGCCTTATGACACCTTATCACCTCATCAGGA
>ERZ808245.983-NODE-983-length-12402-cov-2.711023_pt1 | contig 12402 bp, 22 predicted proteins | sample MGYA00521243_ERZ808245 | MGnify/ENA primary metagenome ERZ808245 (study PRJEB31516, sample SAMN03275576) | gut metagenome | biome: mammalia-associated habitat; material: feces | host: Papio cynocephalus | place: Kenya | collected 2012-07-07 ... | reverse complement strand
CTACTTGAAGGCACTCCCGAACAAGTCACGTTTCATTAACGACTTGTTGAGACGGAAATTTTTCGGCAAATGATTTGGTGGTTTCAAGGAAAAATCGTACCTTTGTACCACTGAATGTTTAAACGGAAACGTTTGAGCCTCGATGGTATTCGACTTTTTCGACCATCGGGGCTTTTTTGTTGTCTTTTTGCAAATAAATATTAAAATAACAATAAAATGAGAAGAAAATCGTTTAAACTTTTGGTGGAACGGAAAAATATTAATATCTTTGCAGTGTGTTTGGAAGACAAGCACAAGTAAACATTCAGTAACTAAGCCCTAGGCATCACGGTCAAGCCAAAGAAAATGAAAAAGTACAGAGTTTACATGGATAAGAACATCGAGTTTGTCAAGGTTGCAGAATTTGACACCTTACCAGAGGCGAAAAACTATTGCAAGGAGAACACGATGGGGCTAGATGAAGTTGGCGACTATGACAACTGCACCGATGGGAATGGCAGAAATTTTCACTATGAGGTATTCGACGGTGAACCTTATATCTTAGATGAAGATGGCGAGCTTGTAAAGAAAAGAGAAAGCCTATACGAGACGGAACAATACTATTTCGCATAAAGACGCAACAAGGGGACTGACGAAAGCCAGTCCCTTTTTTTGTTCCACAAGTAGCCCGACCACCTGCATTCCACCTATGCTTTGCGCTCTTTCTTTCGATTTACCCCGAAATTTGCGTTCTAAGCTGTTTGTGTAGTAAGCACGTAAAACTATGCCGCAATACAATTTGAGGTGTTTCTGCGCAAAATCAGCAAAAAATAAGGGCTATTTCTTGCCGTAGAGCACGTAATCAATAACTCTGCGGTTTGCAGCGTCAACTCGGGCAAGGTCTGCGTTGATGTAGGTATCAGTGACTCGAACCCCGAACGAGTGACCAAGCGCAAGCGATACAACGTCCTTAGATATTCCGAGATTGAAGGCGATGGATGCCCACGAGTATCGGGCGTAGTAAGACGTGAGACCATCACGGACGGAGTGAAGAGCAATATTCATCGAGTAGACGAACGAGCCATACGACTTGAACTCCTCGCAGAATGAAAGCAGCTTATCTTTGCCCTTGTACTTTTCCAGCAGGGCGACCGCTTCGGGCTGGAGCAACACAGAGTATTTCTTGCCAGTTTTCAGTCGGGTGTAGACCAAGCGACCGTCCACGACATTCTCGGGCGTTAGGTTGAACATATCGTGCGAGTTGATACCAAGCAGCAGGAAAGACAGCAGGAACGCATCGACGAACCTTTGGCGTTTGGCAGACAAGCCAGCGGTAGAAATCACGGAACGGAACTCGCCCACCTTCAAGTCACGATAGGGAGTTTCATTCATCGAGACCTTAAAGCGACGGAACGGATATTTCTCCGTATACTCATTATCGATTGCGTAGTTGAAGACCGCACGCAGGCAGCGGAACTTAGCCACGATGGAGTTATGGGAGATACCTGCATCCGTCAAGAAACCCTTGAACCTTTCCAGCCAGTCAAGGTTGACATCGTCGAGGGCTAGAGCGTCGGCACCATCGCAGAAAGCCTCTATGCTATGCCACGTCGACGTATAGGATATTCGGGTGTTCGGGCGCATATCCCTGGCGATATATTTGCCGAAGACAGAACGCAGGGTGACGGGCGCATCCTTATCTGGGCAAGCCTCACGCAGTATTGCGTCCCTTAGCTGCCTTGCAGTTATATCCCCACGGTAATCATCACGACACTGCACACGCATGAGCATGCGATTGTAAAACGTGAGCCTATCCAGCAGGAACTCGTTAACGAAATCTTTATCGGGGCGTTTCTTCACTTTGCACAAGCGTTTGTCCCACTCGTCGGGCTTGCAGTATTGGTTGAGCGAGATGAAAGCCGTCCCGCCATGGTGATTGACAGCCAGCCGAATGTTCGACGTACCGTCGGCACGCTTTATTCTAGTATCGAGATATAGACGAAGTGTTGCCATTTCCTTATTCAGTTACTATGCAGTTTTTCCGAAGCGCAAGGGAGCTGCATGGTGCAGCGTGGTGCAACCTTTCCGAGAAGCGCACCAGCAGCAAGCACCAGCAGCCACCGAAAACACTGGGAAATTCTGCTAAAATTAGCCAATTTGCATGCAAAAATCTAGACCTTTTGCAAGTGCACTGAAAACTAACTATTTACAGAGGGCTTTCTTTCTCGTGCAGTTTTTATTCAGATTTTTCACGATTTCCGCTGTGAAGCCAGCCGAATAGAACTCGCCCGAGCCAAGCAGCAGCCAGTATGGGCTAACGTGGTAATCACGGACTAGGAACTGGAGCCACGACGAACGAAAGCTAGCTACATGTTCCGACGGGGCATCACGCAGCGTTATTGCGTTCCAGCGGTTGAAGCCATACCTATCGGTTAAGGTTTTCAAGCCACCGATGCAGCCATCAGCCCGAAGCCTTTCAAGGGCGAGGAAGAACCGATTTACAATATCGACATCAACGGACATCAGATTTTTCTTTTCCATATTTCTTGTTTATCTTTTCGTAGGCACGACCAAAGACAGCGTCTAGCCGTGCCCGATGATTAATCAACCTTTTCTGCCACACCTGCAAGACAGCCAGCGATGGGCGAGCGACCGCCAAGCCTTCCAGTTCCGCAGGGGTGAGCACTGGGATATATTTCTCGTAGGCGAGCAGGTTATTTAAAGTAGCCATCATCGCCAAGTTGTTTCTTTTGTTTGGGCTCGCTTCTCTTCGTATGTAAGCCATCCATTTTCTCATCGTAAGAAGAGACTTTCTTCTGCATCAGATAATGAACCACTGAAACCTTTGCAATTCCACTATCATGTAGAACAGAAAAAGCGGAAACCACAGACCAGCCCAGCCGCTCAAAATAAGAAAGCGCATCGACCGAGGATTTGAACTTTGTCTTTTTGCCGTTCTCATCCAACAATTCATCAGCACCATCGTTTCCAAAATCAACGGATATTGTTGCCTTTCCGACACCCACACCGAACTGCATTATCTCACAGTAGACCGTATGTTGTGCACGCACGCCCACGCACATGATCGCAAGCGCAAATATCATTATTATCTTTTTCATTGTGTTACGATTGATACGAATAAACAACAGATAAATATTGCGAAGCCAGTGTATAAATATATCTTAGCTATCTTTTCATTTATTCCCATTTGGTAATCATCAGCAGGAACTTTGATTTTGCGTCTAGACATTTGGTGTCCGTCGTATCTTTCTCCACCACGATAGCGACCATCAGCCACGTAGACTGCCCTTGATTCATATTGCCAGGCACTGACAAGATGTTTGTTCTTCAGCTTTCTGCAGCCCACCACCATCAAGATGATGGCACCGATGAAATTGAAGAACCGACCACGCACCACGCGATAGCCTTTCCAGTGGAGGGAGCTATTATCTCCATACCCTCGTCCTCGACCTTTCCGACACTGGAGATACGACCAGCACCCGAGACGTTGCGGTGTGGGATTGAGTGAGCGTCCCCGTAGATTTGGTTGCTTACGACACGACCGCCATCCCTTCCAACTTGATTGACAGCCGAACGAACGAAACCTTTTGCCAAGCCTTTTATGAAACTACCCATATTGCCTAACTGTTTAAATGATTAATATTTCTATTATAAAACTCATTCCACGCTTTCTTTCTGACGAAGACGAAGAAGAGGAACAGACCGAGGGCGACCATCAGCAGGTGGAGGGGCGAACGAAGAACCCCGAACCCAAAGGAACGCTGGAAGTCGATGCAGAAGGAAATCAGAACCCCGTAGGTAATGAAAGCCCGATGCACCCAGCAGAACCCATACGCAAGCGAGATGGCTATCCAAGCCACGAACCCGAACAGAGAGCAATCGAACACCCACTCCGTGAGCTTTGCCTTGTACCCAAGAGAGAGCAGCGTGCAGTGCAGCAGCATAACCATGGCACCAACTGGAGGGATAACCCCGACAATCAAACGACTGGCTTTCCACAGCCAGCTTTTCCCCAAAGCAGACAGAAGAACTTTCTCCTTCCGCTCGATGTAATCTTCATCTTTCATAAGTCACTTAGAATTGAGTTATTTATATTTGATAGATATTTTATTTAGCAGCCACGATTGCCATCAGGTTCTCGACTTGCTTTTGCAGGAACTCATTTTGTTCACGCAGCAACTTGTTTTCCGCTTGCAAGGCAGCGTCGCCACCGATGGATTGGGAAACGTTCGGGCTATGAGAACCATTCACGTTAGATGCGATAACCGCACTTTCCATTTCAGCTGGGAGTGCTGGGGCGCACTTATCAATTATTTCTTTTATCTTTTGGATGAAATCAATCTTTATGTTTTTGCGTCCAAGGCGAGCCTGCACGTTTTGAGGTGTTGTCCCCATTTCCCTTGCTACGTCGCTCATTGTCAAGCCCGAACGCTTAATATATTGCTTTAATTCTTCTCCACTCATAATTGTAAATCAATTAAAAACTATTTAAAAACATATTAAAAACAACTGCAAAACAATTGTTTTTCAATTTTCTTTTTGTATTTTTGCAACCGAATTACAAAACGGGTTATAAAACTCTTTGGCAAAGATAAACAAAATAATCTAAAATACAAAGAAAATGGGAGAAAATTTCAACTATGATTTTCGAACCCCGTTGCAAAAGCAGCAGGACGAAAGAAGAAAGAACATCATTGCGATGTTTGCCGATTTCCGAGCCAAGGCACCTGCCGAGACCACGGACAACCGCATCATGATGGCAGTATCAACGCAGGTTGGTTGCACGCAGCAGAACGTGAGGGCTTGCCTCGTCAAGGCAGGTATCATCGTGCCGAAGAGACGCAAGGCGACAAGAAAATAGAACATGTTGAACCGTTTAAACATTTGAAATTATGAGAAGATTTCTATCTGACGAGAATTTGGTTATCGTGGCATTTGCCATCATGTTGGTTTCACTTGTGATAATGAAAGGGTAAGGCTATGGTAAATCTAGAACCAAAGGTAGCAGACGAAGGACGCTACACCGTGACAGAGACCTGCAAGGCACTGGGCATCCACCGAAACACATTGAGACGATGGACGCTGGCAGGAAAGATTCAGTGCAAGTTCAGGCGCATCGACCACTGCAAGGTTTTCGAGGGAAAGGAGATTAAGAAAGTTTGGAGGGTTGCACTATGAGCAAGTTATCAATCAATATGCGCCGCTTGATCGTGAAGTGGACGGATATTCGCTGGCTGATTACGAGCCACAAGGCGAATGTTAAGACACGGAACCGTTGCAAACTCAACAACAAGTGCTATGACGAGGCAATGCGCAGAGTGCAGTACAGAGAGTTTGGCGGCAACCTATGCGTTGCACTGGACAATATCCCGCTCATTCCGCTTGATGGAACGGACAACGAGGTGTTGAAGTCTTGCAGGGAGACTTTTCAGTCGTACATTTTCGACCAGAGAGGAGGCAACCGATGAGACCAAAGATTATCGAGGAATGCCGCAAGAAGATGTACGATGCGATTTGGCTGGAGATAGACCGAGACCCTCAGAGACCAGCGGTAGCAAGGGTGGATATCGAGACACCATCGGGTGACATCTGCATTTGGTGCGACCCATCGGGGAACATGGCGACCGTGACCCACAAGCGAGGGAACAATGACAGCGAGCGACTGGAGGAAGCCATCGAGGGCTGCGTCGATTTCCAAGACGTGATGGACGATTACTTGACCAAGGTGCCCGAGGCGGCAATCAGCCAAGACCCCATGGACGCATACGACACCAGCAGGCTAGACAGCCTAATGGCAGCCTTCGAGACGTATTGAAACCACATATAAAATTGTTATTAATGGTTATTTAGTTATCATGTTTTAAGGTGAAAAGAGAGACCCACAGCGGTGGGCAAGGGTGCACGCAGCGACAATGCGACAAGTTACTTCGGTAAGGATTGTTTCATAAGCGCAGTATTATAGTTACAAGTATAAGCGGAAACAAGCAGCGTGCACCCACAACGGAAGGGCGGCGACTGGCAAGGGGGGGTAAATTTTGGCAGTCGACTGGGGTTCGAATCCCCAGCCTTCCACAAGAGATTTATTAAAATGAAATATTGAACTTAGAACAAAAGAAATTATGGAGAACGAAATTATCCAAGTAAGCGGTAGCGAGATGCTGGAGGCATTGAACCGCAGCGAGATTGACATGCAGATTGCGACAGCTCACAAGCTGCCAAGAGACATCGGCAAGTGCAAGCAGAACATGATAGAGCTTGCAGCTATGGACGATAGCGTGGCCTACAATTGCTTCTATCACCTGGAGCGAACCGACAAGAACGGGCAAAAGGCAGTGATTGAAGGTCCGAGTGTCCGCTTCACGGAGATTATTTCCGCATGTTGGGGCAACCTTAGAATAGCAGGGCGCATCGTAGCCAACGACGGCAAGACCATAACAGCGCAAGGCATCTGCCACGACCTAGAGAGCAACGTTGCCTACCAGACGGAGGTCAAGCGAAGCATTCTGACATCGAAGGGCTACACCTACTCGCAGGACATGCAGGTGGTTGTTGGTAATGCAGCCGTGGCAATCGCACAGCGCAATGCCATCAACAAGGTTGTCCCACAAGTCTTGATAAAGAGCGTCGTGGATGAGGTCAAGAGAAAGGCGGCAGACCACATCGCCAAGGTGGGCGTCGGGGAAAGCTGGAAGCAATGGGTGGCCTACATGCAGCAGCAATACCACGTGACCGAGGCGATGATGCTAGACTACCTAGGCAAGCAACGTGAGCAACTGACCGTGGAGGACATTCAGACGATGGTGGGAGTGAACAACGCAATCAGCGAGGGCACGACCACCGTGGAAGAGACCTTTAAGAAGCCAAAGGAGCAAGAACAGATAGCCCAGCAAGCCCAACAAGCCGCACTGGACGCACAAGCCAAGGCGCAGCAGGCAATGAGCCGCAGCCAAGGAAAGAAGGGCACAGAAGCGAAGAAATAACGAGACTTAAAAGGCATCGTAGTCGGAGCGAGCCACTACCCAGCCCGATTAAAGATTTTAAATGCTCATACCAATCGGTGGGGTAGTTCTTTAAGAAATCCATTTTACATAATACAGCCCGGCAACCGCCACGGCGCAACTTGTGGAGTGGGCTTCCACGGAGGAAATTTTGCCAAGGAAGCCGTGGCACTTTTTTATAAATGATTTAAACATTCAGTAACTATGAAAGAAAAAGAAGAAGACATCAAGGACATTTCCCACGTATTGGAGTTTTTCAACAGAACAACCAAGGCTTTGGACGTGATGAAAGAGCAGCACAAGAAGGACGCCTACATGCTCATTTGCGTTGAGACCGTCAATGTTGATGGAGAGGAAAGGCAGCTTTCCCACGTAGCCATGGGAGGCAACTCCAGCACCTTAAGGAGAGCGGTTTTCCAAGGCTTGAAAGAAGATGAGAATTTCAATTCCGTTGTATTTCAAGCAGCAGGAAAATTCGCAAAGAATGAAATAATCAAAGGACTATTCGAGGATAAGGAGGGCGATGAATGAAACAAATCATCAAGTACAAGACAAGAGAGGAGTGGCTGAAGAACCGCTCCAACGGAATAGGCGCATCGGAGGCTGGCACCGTACTGGGCTTGAACCCATGGGAAACCCCATACCAGCTTTGGCGAAGAAAGAAGGGAATCGACCCGCCAAAGGTGGAGAACTTTGCCATGGTTGCAGGGCACTTGCTAGAGGATGCGGTGGCGCAATTCTACAAGCGAGAAAGCCACTGCCACATCATCAAGGCATCGACCGACGACTACACCATCACGAACACCGATGCGCCATATCTTAGGGTGAGCCCCGACCGCACCTTTTGGCGAGTTGGGGCAACGCACAACGAGGCGAGCAAGTCGATATTGGAGTGCAAGACCACGCAGATGCAGATAGATGCAGACGATTTGCCGAAGCATTGGTTCTGCCAGTTGCAGATGAACCTCGGAGTTGGCGAGTACAAGGACGGAGCGCTGGCGTGGCTAACCGCAGGACGTGAGTTCGGCTACAGAGACATCGACTTCGACCCCGAATTCTTCGGATGGATGAAAGACGAGATAACCAAGTTTTGGCAGGACTACATCGTAGGCAACCAAGAGCCACCAGCCTACACAGCGGATGACGTTTTGATGAAATCACCACTGCACAAGGAGGGTAAGACCGTCGAGGCGACACCCGAGATACTTGAGATGCTAGACCACCTAAAGACCATCAAGGAGGGAGCGAAGGCACTTGAGACCCAGCAGAAGGAAATCGAGGACAATCTGAAGGTTTTCTTTGGCGATGCAGAAGCAATCGTGAACGGGTACGGGAGACCGATTGCGACGTGGAAAGCCCCGAAGCCAAGCAGTAAGTTCGACGCAAAGGCTTTCGAGGCAGACCACCCCGAGGAATGTGCAGCCTACATCAGGCAGGTGCAAGGCACACGAAGATTGTTAATTAAGTGAGAAGCTTATGGCTAGCGTTTCAATATCCAAGACCGACCTACGGAATATAGTTGCCAAACTAGGCAATTATATTTCCCTAGGTGGGAAAGTAGTGAAGCCGACCGACACCAGCCAGCGGAATAAGATACGCATGGCAACGGTGTTGAAGCGGAAACTGGAAAAGAAATTATCATTATCGCAATAATCATGAATGATTCATTTATCATATACACATCTTATCTAAAGATATTCGAGCAACTGACCGACGCACAACTCGGACAGCTGACAAGACACATGCTTTCCTTTGCTAAGACTGGAGAAGAACCGAATATCGAAGACCCTATCGTTAAGTTATCGTTTGCTTTCATCAAAGACGACATCGAACGAAACCAGCGCAAATACGAAGAAAAATGCGAAAGGCTACGTGCAAATGCACGAAAACGCTGGGACAAAAAGCAATTGGAAGCAGATGCAAGTGAAAACATGCAAAAGGATACAAACGTATCCAAAAGCATGCAATTGCATGCAAATGCACAAATTGCAATGCATAATGATAATGATAATGATAATGATAATGATAATGATAATGATAATGATGTTTCTAACGAAACAATAAAAGAAGAAAGAGATAAAGAAGAGACAAGCTCTTCTAAGTCAATTTCGGGCAAGCCGAAAGTTGACGCACCATCGAGAGCCGCCAAGATTGATTTCGCAGCCATCAAGGAATACTGGAACTGTCGGCATGACGAGACGGGAAGCGCAATGCGCAGGCTAACGTTAATGAGCGAGCAGCGCAAGAGCAACGTCCGTGCAAGGCTAAGGGAGGTAGGAGGCGACGAAAGCAAGATTTACAAGGCAATCGACATTGCGATGGAAAGCGACTTCATGAACGGAAAGAACGGCAAGGGTTGGATTGCCAGCTTCGACTGGATAATGTGCCCTGCCAACTTTCCGAAGGTGTTGGAAGGCAACTACACCAACGAGGAACGCAAGCAGCAGCCAGCGCAAGACCCGACGGCAACCGCAAGGCAGACCATCGGGGAACGCTGGGAGCAAGCCAAGCACAAGCAGCAGCCAGCCGACAGCCAGCAGGAGCAAGACAACAAGTTCGCATGGATAATCCAGCAGAACCTAGAAGACCTGCGCAAGAACCCACAGAACAAGCCAGCGAGGCAATCGCTAACGAAATTCTACGAGCAGGGCGTTTTACAAAAGCTAGGCATCGACTGGAAGCCCGATAAATAGCCAAGGAGGGCAAAATTATCCGCTCTGAGACGTTTTAACACCTCGGGCGGTAAATTATAAGTCAGACAAATTTTAAACGCTTAAAACGAAAGAAATGGCAGAGAATGATTTTTATCACGAGTGCAGGGCTGCAGGTGAGATATTCAAGACCAGCACGGACTGGATGAAATGGCTGGAGCTGAACAGACACGACGTTAACAAGCCAGTGGCGACACACGACGGGTTTCAGTACAACATCAACGATGTTTGCATCAATCCGCACACCATCGAGCGCAACCTGGAGGGCAACCTTTTCGGATGGACGGTCAAGACAGCCAACACCCAGTTTGGCTGGATATGGGGCTACGACATCAACACACCGACCGAAGGGAGCGGATGCGGAGCCAGCTACCCGAGCCGATACGACCGCAAGGCGCATTTCCTCGAGACCGAGAAGGAAGCCAAGCTGGAGGCACTGAATTTCATCATCAGACAGCTGGAGGGCAAGAAGCCAAGGACAAAGAACGTCAACCTCCTTATTTGGCTTGCCAAGAAGGAAAGGCAGGACATCGTGCACCCGCAGCTGGAACTATTCGAATAACGCAACAATTAAAACAAAAAGCAAATATGGAACTGAAGGAACTAGAACAGCGTCTGCGAATGAAGCAGAAGCAGATAGGGAAGAACATCGACCGCTGCTGCAACATCGCAGAAAAGCGGAAGGACACAAGTACATTCAAACTCATCCACGGAATGATTGAACTCAACCAGACCCAAGCGGAAGCCATGGCAACTTTCATGACACTTGCGGCAAGCGAGAAAGCGGTGCAGGCTTACCAAGACTTGCAGCTGGCAGTCGTGGACTTTATGGAGGCAGCCACCGAGGGCATGGCAGAACGCATGGAGAAATCGACAAGGGAGGGCAAGAGATGAGACTGAAAATCAGATTTTGCAACTATCAAGTTGTGGTGGGGTAATGACCCTCGACGTTAACGAGGAAGACTTGAAAGAAGCTCTTTCCTCCAAGTTGAACAAGATAAGAACATGGTTCAGATGAAGAAAATACAAGTAATCAGCGACAATCACAACTATCACGTCTATGTGGGCGACACCGACTTTTGGCTGACAACCATGGAGCTGGTGGAGCTATACAAGGCACTGGGACATACGCAGATTTAGTCAAGAACAATTTGAAACGAAAAGAGTTATGGAACAGAATATCAATATTTATCAGATTTTAATGGCGATGGATTATCCTTTTTGCGAGGAATTCTATTCTCCATTTTTCGGCAAGGTATCTATAACGTGCTTGCCAACGAAAGACGCAAAACACGACAAGACGGGAATACAAATCAAGACCGAAAGTAACGGAGATTTCCTGCTCAACATGTTTGGAAAGCTTTGCGACCATGGCGAGGTCGTGATTTTCCCATCCAAGGAAATGAGGGACTGGCGCAAGTTCCAGTGGAAGAAGGGCGACCTTCTGCACCAAAGCGGAAGGCTATTCGTCTATTTCGTCAAATGGGCTAACGACCAGTATACCGAGTTCGAGGGTCTGTTTCAAATCACAAGAGACAATGAAGAGAAGAAAGCCTTCAATTGCGACCGAACCTACAAGACAGCCCATTTCAGCAAGTGCATCCAAGCGGACGTCGAGGTTGCCAAGAACATCATCGAGAAGCAGCTGGGTGGCAGGCTGAACCTTGAGACCCTGGAGCTGGAGCACGAGGAAAAGCCAGTCTACGAGGTTGGAAAGCTATATTATTTCGAGATGCAGGAAGGCGACGAGACGCAGAAAATCATCGGCAAGCTGGAAGCCAAGGGCGAAGAAGAGGATTCACTGACCTTCGGCTACCAGCTGGTGATGAATGTGGAACGTTTCGACGCCGACCAAGCATTCGACCTGCGCATCAGCGTCCACCCAGAGTTGAGGCCTGCGACAGAGAAAGAGTGCGTGCATTTCGCTGGAGCCTACCAACGATGGACAGCCAGCCAACACGAGTTCAACCCAAAGACCTTCGACAAGGTGTTGGTACGAACCAGCGAGAAAGCGAGATGGATTCCAGCAATCTTCATTCGTGACCGAGGCGAAAACGAATACTATCGATACAACGCTTTCGTTCTCCACTCCGCAAGCACTGGAGATTTCAAGCACTGCATCCGATACGAGGGAAACGAGCACGTCGCCTTCACTGCCTACGATGCGGACACCCTGCCGTTTTAAATCGGGAGCCTATGTCAAGCGAGATATGCAAGACCTGCGAACGAAGGAAAAACTGCATCAACGGAATTTGGTGCAGCGTTCGCAGGCAATACGTCGAACACCACAAATTTGAGGATTGCAGCGACTATGGCAAGAAGAAAGCTGACCGATGAGGAACGAAGGGAGAGCGCAGAGCGCAAGAAGGCGAGGAAAAGAGCCTACTACCAAGAGCACAAGGAAGAGATGAGAGCCTACTTTCGTGAGTACATCAAGGCGCACCCCGAAAAGCGAAACCGCTACAGAGCGACCAGCAGTGCAAGGAAGAAGATACAAGGCTACAACCGCCAGTATTACCAAGCGCACAAGGATGTTTACAAGCAGCGCAACCTAGTTTGGCGAACCAACAACCCCGAGAAGGTCAAGGAATACAACCGCAGGGCGCAGGAACGCAGAAGGCAGCGCAGGCTGGAGAAACAAAAGAAAGCCGAGACAGCCAAGAATAGCGCAGACCTAGAGAAGGCAAAGGCGA
>ERZ808245.981-NODE-981-length-12448-cov-3.082466_pt1 | contig 12448 bp, 11 predicted proteins | sample MGYA00521243_ERZ808245 | MGnify/ENA primary metagenome ERZ808245 (study PRJEB31516, sample SAMN03275576) | gut metagenome | biome: mammalia-associated habitat; material: feces | host: Papio cynocephalus | place: Kenya | collected 2012-07-07 ... | reverse complement strand
CAAAAATAGCTGGTTGTATGCACGCTTGCGGGCATGATGCTCATACAGCAATTCTTTTAGCTTTTGCAAGACTTTTGAGTCTTAATAACCCATTTAAAGGTAATGTTGTCTTTCTGTTTCAACCAGCCGAAGAGGCTGAGCATGGTGGACAGAAGGTAGTAGAAGCAGGATTATTTTCAAAAGTAAAGATAGATAGCTTTTTTGCTTTGCACGTAAGCCCTGAATTGAAGGTAGGTCAGATTGCCATCAGCGCAGGACCTTTCTCTGCTAACGTCGATCGTTTTAACTATGAGATTAAAGGCATAGGAACTCATGCAAGCACTCCCTACAAGGGACTTAATCCCATTAAAGCTTTAGAGTTTTTATCAAATTACCTGTCTTCACTGGTAGCACAAAGCCTTCCTTGTGGCGATAAAGCTCTAATATCTTTAACTCATGTAACATCAGGTAGCACTTGGAATATCATTCCAGATTCAGCCTTTGCTGAAGGTACCGTAAGATCTTTTTCAGCTACAGCTCGCTCTACAATCATTGAGAAAATGGCACTGTTAAAGACAGTCTTGGAGGCTGAAGGTTATAAAGTAGAATTTAACTTTATCAAAGGCTGTCCTGCCACAAACAATGATCCTAAATTGTCAGATCTCGTTAAAGAAGAAGCTACTAAGTTAGGTTTGACAGTAGTCTCACAAAGCGCAAATCTTGGGGGAGAGGATTTCTCATGTTTCCAAGAGCAAGTACCAGGTGTGATGTTTAACCTAGGAACAGGCATCGGACCTAGCTTACATAATGGTGAATTTAAAGTTGATCCTGATGCTTTAAAGATAGGTCTTAATGTCTATAGTAGCATTCTAAAGAGATTGGCAAGTGCCTAGAAATGTAGCCATAACAGGAGTTATGACTACATCTTGCTAGGTCACTTATTCTCCTCAGGAAAGAGATTTTTATAGATGTGCTCGTAAGCCATTCCTAGCAAAAACACAGGAGCATGGGCATAAAGGCTGTCTAACAGGCGTTTAGAGTCTTTGATGTGAATTCTATTCTCTTTAATTGAATTTAACTGTCTGCAGCCAAAGTGGGCAATGATTTTGGGAATTCCTTCTTTTTGTCTTTCACTAAATTTAGCTGCGTTGTGATTCTGCAACAGGATGGCATCAGTTGAGGCTCCGTATTTAATTTCACTGATGTCAAAACGCAAGATGTACAGGCACTCTAAGAAGTATTTAGGGTATTTACCTTCTTTCATCTTTGGCTTTGTGATGACGATGAACTCCTGATCATCATGTTTCTTGATGTAGTTCTTCCAAATGTATGAAACAGGATTTTGCTTAATCTTATTGATAGCCTGTGTGTACATTTCTTCAAAAGTCATTTGATACTCCATGTCGTTTTTACCATATGAGCATTAGCTAAAAGGGAGATTAGGTGTCCGCGTAACTGCCAACTCATATTGCATCTGTTTCCTGCTCTTGTGGCGCAGGTGGTCAATTAACTTAAGATAGACAGAATTTGAATAAGCTTCTGTCTTATAGCTCAATATTGAAAGTTACGATGTAGTTACAACCTTGGTTATAAATACAAATCTCTTAGTTGTTTTTCTTCTCGGGAAAGAGGTGTTTATAGATCTGATCACAGCACATTCCCATTAAGGTCAATGTGGAGTGAACATATGCACTGTCTAAAAGAAGTTTTGATCCTTTGATGTGGATCCTCTTCTCTTTTATTGGATTTAACTGTTTGCAACCAAAGTAGGCAATGATTTTCTGAATACCTTCTTTTTGCTTATCAGTAAATTTAGCTTCTTTATGATTCTGCAAAAGCAAGGCTTCAGTTGAGCTTCCATAACAGATCTCACTGATATCAAGCTTCAGATAGTAGAGACACTCTATGAAGTATTTTGGGTATTTACCTTCTTTTGGATAAGTAATTACTGCGAACTCCTGATCATCATGTTTTTTGATGCAATTATTCCAAACAAATGAAACAGGATCTTGCTTAATCTTGTTGATAGCATCTGCGTACAGTTCATCAAAAGTCATTTGATACTCCTTGTCAATTATTACTTGCCACATGAGCTTGTGCTCAAAGTGGTGATAGGCGATATACGTAAAGCAGTAAGCTCACAGTCACCTGGTGGCGACATTCACCTATATATCTGGCTATTTAAGCCATTTGTCTTTGACAGGAAATTCAAGATTAAGTACTTAGCATTTAGATTTGAGTTTTATTATGTATTAACTAAGTACACTTTCATTATAGGATTCAATTTCTAAAAATCAATGATTCGGGGATTAATATTTTTAAAAATTAAGTTAACACTTTAATTATTAAGTAAAATAAAATTCTCTAGATTTCAAAAAAACAGTAAAATCCAAATCAGGAAAGCGAAAATTTGGAAAACTAAGAAAAAAAACAAGGAACCAGAAACGAAAAAAGTTCGCTATTTGCGAACTTCTAGGATTGGTTGCGGGGGCAGGATTTGAACCTACGACCTTCGGGTTATGAGCCCGACGAGCTACCAGACTGCTCCACCCCGCGTCAAATTGTGAGCACATGATATAGGCTGAGCGTTCTAATGTCAAGCATTTTGTGAGCCAAATTCAATTATTTTTCAAAATAAGTTGCTAGGTCTATTTTATTTGCGCTAGCTAATGTGATTTATAAGCCATTTGTATAATGTAATATCAAAATAGAAATCCTGTTTTGAACAAAGACAAAGAAGAGTTGTTGAGTCAAATTTCTTTTGGACTTTTTAAGTACTACGTAAAAGTCGCTATTTAAGAATACTATAAGGTTGAAGGGAATTGTATACGAGTTAAGTTTGAGCTTAATTGAGTTATGAAATAGAAGATTAGTTGTTAATGCATTTTTACCTTAGATGTTTAGACAAAAATAAAGCGGAACTAAGTCCGCTTCATTCTTCATAAATAGTGAGTATTAGTCACGAACTGCAGAAAATACTGAGTTATCGCCACCAAATGGGTTTGCTACATAACGCTCAGCATCCCAGTCGTTATCATACTTAACGCTGTTGTCTTCAAAGGTGTACTTAAATCTGTACTGATATGAAGGCTGCTCACCAGCTTTTACAGTGATTGAGCCTTTGAAAGTGCCATTCTTCTGAGGCTTCATTGCAACAGGCTGCCAGCCATTGTGCTCACATAGAAGATCGATCTTCTTAGCATTCTGTGCTGCAGTCTTTTTAATTGTGAAGGTTACAGTTACCTTATTGTCTTTGGTAAACTTCTTAGAAACACTCATCGTATTCTCCTATAGTTACAAAGCACCGGCTTTGAAAACTTGTCACAACTTTCTACTACAGACGGTACTTTATTTTTATAATTTCTACACACAAGTATTGTAAGCTTTTTTTTGTGCAATTTTCTATTTTTTAACCGTAAATAGATAATATACATATTCAATGTGTGAGCTATGATATATTTTTAGCGTGCCTTAAAAATGAAAATTATTCTACATTTAGAAATTTAACACTCTGAAATTAAGAGTTATTTTCTGTCAGAATGTATGTTTACACCGTAAACGTTTGCATGAGTATGTATTGTAAAGAACTGATTAAATCTTTGTAAAACAATGAATTAAATAATATTAAAATAAGGATAGAATTTATAGTAATAAAATAAAAATACAGCTAAAATCCGCATAAATGCAAATTTTTATCGAATACTATATTAACCAGAATGCTCCGTTTTGGTGATTTATATCGGAGAAATTCACTTTTTAGCCATCAGTTCTTTCTCAATTAGCTCTTTAGTGAAACTTCTGCGCATATAAAAACCACGAGGTCTGGTTTTAATGATCTCGCCATCAAGTCCGATGCAGTCTGTAAGAGCCTTTCCATTAGCGCACTTTGGTCTTAACTGAATGATTTGACCAATACGGGCGTTAATGCTTTCAACATGACCGGTTTTGATCATCTCATAGAGCTCATCATAGTCGTTTTTTATCTGATTAAATTGAGCTTCGTTTGGTGTGAAAAAGAAATAACCTGCAATGCGTCTGTCCTCAAAATCCATGTCTCTTTGAGCAGTGACTACCACAAAGAGTACTCGTTTAATCTTTGAGTACAGAGCTGAGTTTTCAAAGGTTAAGTGTCTTATTCCTGTTAAAGGAGCATGACAAAAGAAAGTAGATTCTAGTGGAACTAAGTTCTTATCAACTGGAAGAGTTTTTAACTCCAAACCTAAATTTGGAAAGTCTGGAATTGGTCGATTTTCAGCTGTAGCTCCTAAGAGAATTTCTAACAGCTCTCCTGTAAAACCTTTGCCATGGGTTGTGGAAATAGGCAGGGGAACATTGGCAATTTTGGCAAGCTCACTGATGGTTTTGCCTACAATAGAATTTAAAGAATTGATGAGCTCCTCAAAAGTCTCTGGACTTTTGGTTCGGTTAATTTTGTTCTTACTGTTACTCATCAAATTAAATCCTTTTAAAATAAGCTAAAAACGAGATCTTGTGAGGCTTTGGAATTTGCGTTCTCTGCTATAATACATCACAGTTGTGATTTGTTTTAAACGCAGGATTTTAGTTTAAAACAAAGAAATTAAAAAGTTAAATAGACTAGGCGGTTTTCAGTGATAGACAAAGACGGATACAGACCTAATGTAGGTATCGTAATCTGCAACCGAAAAGGTCAGGTCTTATGGGCAAGACGCATCAGACAGAACTCATGGCAATTCCCTCAAGGAGGGGTTGACTATGGAGAAACACCTGAAGATGCTATGTACCGTGAGCTTTATGAAGAACTTGGTTTACAAAGAAGTGATGTAAGACTGTTAGCATCAACACGATTTTGGCTTAAATACAGACTGCCTAAAAGACTGGTCCGTTGGAATGAAAAGCCTGTGTGCATAGGTCAAAAACAAAAATGGTATTTGTTGACACTATGCTCTGACAAATCAAGTCACATAGAGTTTTCTCGTGAAGGTCATCCGGAGTTTGATGACTGGAGATGGGTAAGCTACTGGTATCCTGTAAGACAAGTGGTTGCTTTTAAAAGGGATGTTTACAGAAAGGTGCTGACATTCTTTTCTCAGGATGCGCTGTTTGGACGTAATCTTTTCGCTAAAAATGAATACTCCAAAAACGAGTCTTTAAAGAACGAAAAGTTTGAGAAAAACGAATTTGCAAAGAGCGATAAGCGTGAGAAAAAATTCGGCAAGAACAGGAGAGGAAGCTGAAAGTGGAAGAAAATCAAAATTCAATCCTTCTAGCTTTACGCCAGATTATTCAAGAAGTATCTACTAAAAGCTCTTTAGAAGATACTGTAACAACTCTGGTAGATAGAATTCGCAGCACCACACATGCTGATTGCTGCTCTCTCTACCTTCTAAACTCAAGAAAGTCTTTATTAAGACTTGCTGCAACCGATGGTTTGCAAAAAGACTCCATCGGTAAGGCTACTTTGCAGGTAGGCGAAGGCCTGGTAGGTTTAGTAGCTAAAAAGCAGGAGTTGTTAAATCTTGCTGATGCTCCTTCACATCCTAACTTTAAGTACTTGCCAGATGTTGGTGAGGATGAGTTTTTATCTTTCCTGGGTGTACCTGTAATTAACCAGGGTGAACTCTTAGGTGTGCTCGTTATTCAATGTAAACAGAACAGACAGTTTACAGAACAGGAAGAGACCTTCTTAATCACCCTGTCAGCCCAGATTGCATCAATCATCTCTGTGAATAAGACAGGTAAAGACACAGGCTCTGACTTTAATAATGGCAAGCGCTACAAAGGAAAGACAGGCTCAGGTTCAATTGCTATTGCTCAGGCAGTAGTCTGGAAACCACCTGTAAACTTTGAGACCATGCAGATCATGTATTCTGATGACAAGGATATTCAGTCAGAATTATTCCATCAGACCATTTTCCAGTTACAGACTGAAATGGATTTAGCTAATCTGCATTTACAGGAGAGTTCTCACTCAGAGGCCGCATCAGGCTATATGTCAGGTTATGGCAGTATGCTTGATGATCAGACTTTTGAAGATGAGGTTGATAACGAGATCTTCTCACAGGGGTATGTAGCAGCATCTGCTATCAAAGTGGTAGCTCAAAGACGTATGGATGAGGCCTCTGAAAAGAAGCAAACTGATAAAGTTCGTGATATCCGCGACTTTGCATCCATTCTGATTACAAGACTGGTTCATCTTGCTCCTAAAGAGACAGATGTAACCTCACCTATTGTCCTAGTGGTTAAGAGCATGCCGGCTGCCTTAGTTGCTGAAATGCCTCATGACAAGGTTGCAGGTTTCGTTTGTGTTGATAATGCAACTTCTGCTCATACAGCTATATTGGCTCGTGATTTAGGAATTCCTGCTGTAATCGATGTAAATCTTGATTTAAACGATGTTGATGGCAGAACCATCATCGTTGATGGTCAGAATGCTGAGGTTATCGTTGACCCATCATCAAGTGTGGTCGATGAGTATATGCAGTTAATCTCTCAGTCACGTCAGTTACATGATCTCTTTGAAAGCGTTAAGTTTGAAAAAGGCGTAACCTTAGACGGAAAGAGAATTACCATTCAGTTAAATGCAGGTTTAAATCATGAGGATGATGACCTGGCAATTCAGACTGATGGTATCGGTCTGTACAGAACCGAAATTGCTTTCATGCTAAGTTCATCTTTACCATCTGAAGAACAGCAGATCACCTGGTATAAGACCTTACTCTCTCAGTTTAAAGGTCTGCCTGTATGCATGAGAACTTTAGATATCGGTGGTGACAAGAGCCTGCCATATCTTCCAATTGAAGAGGATCAGAATCCTGCTCTAGGTTGGAGAGGTATTAGAGTTTGTATCGATCAGCCTAATATCTTAAAGACTCAGCTTCGTGCCATGATCATCGCTAATCAGGAATTTGGCAATCTTGAAATCATGTTACCTATGGTCTCAAGATTAGAAGAAGTTTTAATTGTAAAACGGATTTTAAATGAGTCCTTAAAAGAGGTAGCAGAACAAACCGGTAAGGAAGTTGTTCGTCCTCGCTTTGGCGTCATGATCGAAGTTCCATGTGTAGCTTTCATCTTGAATGAGTTAGCAGCAGAATGTGACTTCTTCTCCATAGGTTCAAATGATTTAATTCAGTATCTGTTCGCAGCTGACAGATCAAATCCAAAGGTTTCAAAGATCTTTGATCCGTTTAATCCTGCTGCCGTAAGATGCTTGAAGTACTTGATTGATAGAACCTCAGAGGTAGGTAAACCTCTGTCAGTATGTGGTGAACTTGCAGGATCTCCTGTAGGCTCATTACTCTTAATGTCATTAGGCTATAGCAATCTCTCCATGAACTATTCTCAGATTGCTAGAGTGAAATACATTACCCGCCATGTAAATCTGCAGGATCTGCAGAGTATCGGCAAGATGGCTTTAACTTTAAACTCAAGTGTAAAGATTAAGAGCCTGTATATCGAATATGCAAAGTCTCAAGGTTTATCTTCAGTCATAGACCCTAAGAACTATAACCAGAACAGGAGCTAAGTGTGCAAGTTTATTTAGATTTATTAAAGAAGATCATGGAAGAAGGTACCGATAGAAGTGACAGAACCGGTACTGGTACCCGCTCCATTTTCGGAACACAGATGAGATTTAACCTTGAAAAAGGTTTCCCATTAGTAACTACTAAAAAGTGCCACTTAAAGTCCATTATCCATGAGCTGTTATGGTTCATTTCAGGTTCAACCAACATCAAGTACTTACAGGAAAACGGTGTGCGTATCTGGAATGAGTGGGCTGATGAAAACGGTGATTTAGGTCCTGTCTACGGTAAACAGTGGCGTGACTTTGAAACTCCTGATGGCAGACATATCGATCAGTTATCAAATGCTATCGATTTAATTAAGCATCACCCAGAGTCTAGACGTATCATCGTTTGTGCCTGGAATCCTGCTGATGTTGATAAGATGGCTCTGCCTCCATGCCATACTCTTTATCAGTTCTATGTAGCAAATGGTAAGTTATCATGCCAGCTTTATCAGAGAAGTGCTGATATGTTCTTAGGCGTACCATTTAACATTGCAAGCTATGCACTGTTAACCATGATGGTAGCTAAAGAGTGTGACTTGGGGTTAGGTGACTTTGTATGGTCAGGTGGCGATACCCATATCTATAAGAACCACTTTGAGCAGGTAGAACTGCAGTTATCTCGTACTCCAAGAGCTCTGCCTACTATGAATATCTTACGCAAAGCTCCATCTATTTTTGATTACAAATATGAGGACTTTGAATTAACGGGCTATGATCCATATCCTGCTATTAAAGCTCAGGTATCTGTTTAGTCAGAAACTAGAAGCAGCTAAGAGTAAAGCTTAAAAAGGCTGCTTTGTTAGAGGTTAATCTAAAGTATGTTAAGTCATATTTAAGTCATATATATGGTTAATCTTAAAGTAAGAGTATTAAGAGAATTGTCATGATAGAAGTCTCAGGAAAAGTTAAATGGCAGTCAAGACGCGGTATGCGTGAGCTTGATTTAATGTTACTGCCATTTGTAGATATTGATTTACCAAAATGCGACGAGCAGATGCTAAACGATTATGTTGATCTTTTAGAAGCATCTGATTTGGAGTTGGTACGCTGGTTTAATGGTACTGAAGAGGCTAATACCGAAAGTCGCCGTAAGGTTATTGAATTTATTAAAAAGTGCCATGCTACACGCATGGGTAAAGAGGGCGTTTAATGCTGTTTTCAGAATTTGGTCTTCCAGATTTTTTAGTTGAGAATATTGAAAAGTTAGGTTGGGATAAGCCTACTCCTATTCAGACTTTAGTCATTCCTAAAGCTCTAGAAGGTGCTGATATTTTAGGTGGTGCTCCAACAGGTACCGGTAAGAGCGCAGCTTTCTTATTACCTGTAATTGCAAGATTATCTCTTGAGAAAAAGCCAGGTGTAAGAGCTATTATCTTAGAGCCTACTCGTGAGTTGGCGCTACAGGTAGAAAATGTCTGCCAGGCTTTAATTGAAGGTTATAACGATCTGAGTGCCGGCACTATCATCGGTGGTGGCAGCAGAGAAATTGAGCGCGAAAATCCAAGCTCAATTATTGCAGCAACTCCAGGCAGACTTATAGAGTACATCGAAAAAGGCTGGTTAGATACCTCAACTGTACAGATGTATGTCATTGATGAAGCTGACAGAATGCTGGATATGGGCTTTAGAGATGATGTAGCTAAAATTACTCGTGAGCTTTATAACCGTTATCAGACCCTGTTATTCTCAGCCACACTAGAAGGTTCAGGTATTGAGGAGTTTGCTTCCTCCGTATTAAATGATCCTCTGGAGGTAAGAATTGGTGCTGGTGGTGAGGAGGATGAAGTTCTCCCTGAAGAACTGCAGTCACGTGCTTATTATGCTGCAGGTGATCCTCAGAAATTAAAGATCTTAGTGCACCTGCTTACAACCATTAAAGGTAAGTCTATTGTCTTTGTAAAGACTAAAGACAGATTACAGAGATTAGAAGCTTCACTGCGCAGAAACGGCTTTAAGTGTGCAAGTTTGCAGGGATCTATTTCAATGACTGAAAGAAAAGCTGCTTTGCGCAAGTTCAATGAAGGTGAATGCGATATCTTAATTGCAACTGATGTAGCCTCACGAGGTCTTGATCTTCCAGATGTAACTCATGTTTACAATTTTGATATACCTGCTAATGCTGCTATCTATGTACATAGAGCAGGTCGTACCGCCAGAGCCGGTGCGCAAGGCGTGGTTACTACCTTAGTAATGGCAAATGAAATCGGCTTTTTAGAGAAGCTAGAGCGTTACACCGGTAAAGAAATTGAAAAGAGAGCAATTAAGAATGTCTGTGCAGTTTTCCCTGTAAAAGATCCTAATGCTCCACGTCAGTCTGAAAAGAAACGTTCTCGTGCTAGCATCGGTGGTAACGGTGGCTTTGACAAGAAGGTTAAAGATGAGGAAAAGAAACCTCATAAAAAGAACAGACTTCGTGATAAAAAGAATAAAGGCAAGCCTGATTTTGCAGCAAAAAGAGCTAAAAAAGCTCTAAGAGCAAAAGCCAAAGAACAGGCTGCTAAGTCTGAATAGACTTTTGATATTAAAGGAATAATAAGGACGCATCATGGCAGTAACAATCATTAAAAATGCCAAACTCCATGTAACTTCAGAGGAGTTTGTTGACGCCACATCATTAGCTATCATGGATCATAGAATTGTACCTATGGATCCTGGTCTGTTAGAAGATGGTACTGCCGAAGAAATCGATGTCAAAGGACTGCACGTATGTCCTGGTTTTATCGATCTTTTAGTTAATGGTTGTGCAGGTGTTTCATTTGGACAGACTCCATCTATTGAAGCACTAGAGCAGATGCGTCGCTATTTAACTCAGCACGGTACTACTACCTTTGTGCCAACCTTAATCTCAGGTCCTCGCGAGAACTACACCAAGGCTATGGCAGCGGTCGCTGAGTTTAAAGAAAAGCATCCTTCTATCTGTCCTGGTATCCACTTAGAAGGACCTTTTATTTCTCAGTTACATAAAGGTTTCCACCCATCAGGATATATCAGACCATTAGGTCAGCCTGATCTTGATTCTCTAAGAGCTCAAAAGGATATCATTGCATATATGACTATCGCACCTGAGGTAGTAAAGGCAAAGAATATCATTGAGCTATTACAGAGTAAGATAACTATATCTTTAGGTCATACAGCTACCAGTTACTTTGAAGCTATGCAGTCATTTAAAGCAGGTGTTACTAATGTAACTCATCTGTTTAATGGTATGCGTCCACCAGTAGGTAGAGAGCCTGGTCTAGTCGGTGCTACCTTGCAGAGTGAAAAGGTCTTTGCAAGTATCATTGCTGATGGTAAGCATGTTCATCCATCTTTGGTAAAACTTGCTCATAAGATCTTAGGCGACAGACTGTATATCGTATCTGATGCTCAGCCTGTAGCAGGTATGCCAAAGACTCCACAGTCATTTATTGTAGGTTCAACAGAGGTCTTTGTAGATAAGCGCGGTCTTATCGATGCTAAGGGCGCTTATGCTGGAACCAGCATCTGCATGATGGATGGCGTGAAGTTCTTAATTCAAAGCTGTGGCTTTAGTATTGATGAAGCTCTGCTTGCTGCTACCTATACTCCAGCTAGAGCCATTGGTCTTCAGGATATGGGAAGAATTGAAGGTGGCTTTATTGCTGATCTGGTTATCTTTGATGATGACTTTAGAATTCAGTATGTAGTACAGAATGGTTTTGTTAAGAGTATTGCTGAGTTAGTTTAATTATGGAAAACATTCTTGACAGAATCGCTGCTGAAACTGATCTTACAAAGTCAGAGAGAAAAGTAGCTGCTACTATTCTTAAAAATCCAGGCTTAGTTGTAAACGAGAATATTGCACAGCTAGCTAAAAGAGCTCAGGTATCAGAACCTTCAATCTGCAGATTCTGCAAACGCTTTGGCGCTGAAGGCTTCCCCGCATTTAAACTGATTTTAAGTGCTACAGTCTCAGCTGAGAACTTAAAGAAAGTTGAAGCTGTAAAGCAGGGCGATACTGTAGGGGATGTGATTTCAAAAGTCATTGGCGCTGCTAAAAACTCTGTATCAAGTGCTGAGCGCGCAACAGATGAGGGTACTGTCGCAAGAGCAATTGATGTAGTAAGTCAGTCTCGTCGTATCGTAGTTTTATCTCAGGGACTAACCTCTTTTATCGGTGTTGATTTTGTAAATAGAATGCTAAATTTAGGCTTTTTCTGTCAGTCATACACTGACAGACAGTCAATGATGTTAGCAGTCTCATCACTGCGTTCTGGTGATGTAGCTTTAGCAATCTCAGCTACAGGTAAGAATAAAGATGTTTTAGATGCATCCTTAGAAGCTCGTGCAGCAGGTTCATGTGTACTGGCAATTTGCCCTGAGAACACTCCAATTAGTGAATGCGCTACAGTTCACTTAAAGTCTGCTGAGAGTGTAAGTCCTGAGGATGACAGTATCTTTGCAAACAGATTATCTTTAATGCTGTGCTCTCAAATTATTATTGGAGGAGTAGTTCTGCGTCGTGGAATTGCAATCTCTGATCTTAAGCCAAAGCTAAAAGAAACAAGACTCAAATCCTATGTAGGTGTGGAAAAAGAAGAGAACGTTAGCACTGAGACCAACGATGAAAATGACGATGGTTCATTAAAGCCAGGAGCCCCTATTACCACCTTAGATTGGCATCCTTACTAAGAGCGTATCTTTATAAGTAAAGCTCATCTTCTGTACAGAAACAGTCAGTAAAGACTTTCTTTGTTTTGAGTCTGTAATTTTGTGGCAGAACTATTTTGTATAGCATAGCTTTTTTCTTCAGAAGGCTTAATTTTAGCCACTTAAAAAGGAAAAGTCTTTAATTTACCTATATAATCTAGGTTAAATATACAGGAGACTACCAGCATGAAGAGTATCAGTTCAACAGGTTCATTTGCAGATTTTACATTAGAAAATTTTGTCTACGTT
>ERZ808245.978-NODE-978-length-12474-cov-6.362509_pt1 | contig 12474 bp, 7 predicted proteins | sample MGYA00521243_ERZ808245 | MGnify/ENA primary metagenome ERZ808245 (study PRJEB31516, sample SAMN03275576) | gut metagenome | biome: mammalia-associated habitat; material: feces | host: Papio cynocephalus | place: Kenya | collected 2012-07-07 ... | reverse complement strand
ACCTCGTCGCACGAAAAAGTAATTTTGTATATCATAGTCTGTCGTTGATATAATCATTGTCTATCCGCCCGCAATTCTTATGCCAATCTGCAAGGTATGGCACAATAGAGCCCACAAAGTTAGTGATTTTTGTGAATATACACAAATGAAATCCACCTGCTCTTTCCCTGACTTTGTCGCGGGTCTATCGCGGGTCTGTCGCGGGTCATCGCGCCATTCCCTCGAAATGATATGCTTTGCCCTGTATAACTGACCGTTAATTTTCAAGAAGAACGGCTGCCAAACTTGCAGGTCGGGCAGCCGTGAATATCATAGTCGCGGTGATACAGAAGGCTGACTACAAGGCGGTTGTCGCCTTGACGGAGCCTGAGAGTATCTCGATTTCCACGCGGCGGTTCATTTGGCGGTGATGGTCGGAGTCGTTGGGCACGATGGGGTCGTTCTCGCCTCGTCCGGCGGTCTTGATACGTTTGCCGTCGATACCGCGCTTAATCATCGCCTGCCGAACGCTCTTGGCACGCCCTTCGGAGAGGGTCTGGTTGGAGGCCTCGGAGCCCACATCGTCGGTGTGACCGATGATGCGAATGGTGACTTCGGGATTCTCGCGCAGGAAGTCGAGGAGTTCGTGAAGTGCCTTTTCTGACGATGGCAGAATAGTGGTCTTGGCTGTGGCGAAGTACATATTGTGCAGCACGAATGAGCGAATGACCTTGGGTTCCATCGCCACATTGACAGCCGCGGTGAGCGGTGCGATGGTGTCGAGGAACGGTTCGTAGGCATCGGCTGTCGCCTGGACGATATACGGCAGACGGTTGTCCACGGAGGTGGAGAGCACGTTGTTGAGCGAGTCGGTGGTGGTAGCAGCCACGAGTGTGCCATCCAGCGTGGTGATGGTGACTTGTGCCGCCACGGGGCGCAATGACCGTGCATCGGTGACCGTAGCCGCGAGCGGTGACGACGGGTAGAGTGCTACGCGGAGCGTGTCGTAGTCGTCGCGGTGCTCAAAGCGGATGGTGTCGTGCGGCAGATAGCCGTTGCGTGCCACGTAGATTTGGTACGGTCCGGCGGGCAATCCTTTGCCGACACGCGCCCTTTTGGCATCTGTGGGCTTGTCAAGACGCACCTTGCCGGTGGTGGCATTGGTGATTTGCACGCGGGTGCCCGGCAGTGGTTTCTGCGTGACTTCGTCGTGCGTATAGACATAGACATACGGGTATGCCACGGGGTCTTTCTTGCGCACTTTCTTGGGCAACTCGAAGAGGACTTTCAGTTTGACACCTACGAGGAGATTGTTGAGGGCCGCCTCCCGGTGTTCGGAATAGCCCAGCATAGAGTAGGGACGCAGGTCAGTGAGACTGCTGAAGCCCACAATGCCGCCGTCAGGCTCCGTGCCGAAGGGTACGGGGTTGGGCCGGTAGGTATGGAGATTGGAGATGCCATAGTCTGCAAACAGGGCAAGACGCACGTGCGTGAGGTCGCGGAGCGACTTCTTCTTGCGCATATTGCGATAGCGTTGGGCACGGTCCATCTTCTTGAGTTCCTTTTCGCTTGCCCATGCCCGCTTGCTGAGGTTGAAACCCACTTCGGCGGAAAGCATGACATTGAGTCGCGAGAAATCGACGGTTTGCGAGGTGCCGCTGATGTGGAACTCGCGCATATCATGGGTGTCGAGCCCATGGAGCGGGTCGATGATGTCATCGTCTTCTGCCCATATCTCGACATCGGATTGGCTGATGGTCTTGCCGCCAAAAGGCAATAGTCCGACCTTGGCACCCACGAGGAAATAGGCCTGCCGCCATCCGCCACCCACCATGACAGGCACATATCCCACGCCGTAGGAAGTGGTCTCGCGGAAGTTGGAGAACGAGTAGTGGTATGCCATAGACGGGTACTCCACGATAGATGCGGTGTGGTCGGTCACGGGCAGGAGATTGCTGCTCGTGAGGTAGTCCACACCGAACCCCGTATGGAAAAGGAAATGCCGGTATTCCAGTTCGTAGAATACGGAGCCTGTGACACCCCAGCCGGACAGGGGCTTGGCAACGCCGTTGCAGGGCTGCCAGACATTGCCGAAGAAGAGGTGCGAATAGCCGCCGCCTGCGTCGAAGCCGAGATAGTTGGTAGGGCGGTTGTCCTGTGCCTGTGTACCCACTGCAAACAGGAGCAGCAACAATATGCCATAGATGATTCTTTTCATTTGTAGTCCTCCTGAATAGTTAGTACACAAGTATTTTCTGTATGTATCGTTCACCCGATGATGTGGTAAGTTGCATGAGGTAGATGCCCGATGCGGCGGGTGCACTGACGCGGTTGTCGCCCGCCAAGACCGGTGTGGAGCCTATTGTGATGCCCTCGCGGTTGTAGGTGGTGAGTTGCCCGTCCTGCGCCGCCCGCACCCGCAGTGGAGCCTTGGCGGTGGTGGCAGTAGGCGTGATGACCAGGGTGACCGTGGCAGGCTGCGGTGTAGGCGTGAACGGGCATGAGATGAGTGTCACCCCGTCAACGGTGCGTGTGACCTCTACCTGCCAGGTGCTGCCCTCCAAGCCCTCGGCGGGGCGATAGAGCGTGGATGCCGTCTCGCCTGCCAACGGCAGTCCGTCGCGATACCATTGGTAGGCAGTGAAGCCCCCGTAGCGGTCGTAGGCGGTCTTGCGCACGGCAAGGAGGTCGCCCCACCGCTGTGTGATGAGCGAGTCGGCGGCATAGTTGACCTGCAGGTGCAGGGTGGTGGCAAGGTCGTTGCAGAACGAGTCTTGTATGGTGACGATAAGCGCATAGTAGCCGGGGAAGAGGGTGTCGGGCAACTCGGGCACGGTGATGCTGCCTGTGAAGGGCAGGTCTGTCCAGACGGCTTGCCGCTGTGTGGCGGAGTCCACGAGTGCCAGGGAATAGCCTGACGGACTGCCTGCCGTGACGGCAACGCGCACCGTAGGACGCTCCGCCGACTGGCAGAGGATGAACGACTGCTCGCTGTAATGTACTTGCAGTTGCGGGTGCACAAGGAGGTTGAGTTCGTGGAGGATATATCCGCAGGCGACGGTGTCGGTTGGTTCGCGGTCCCAATAGCGGCCGGTGAGGGCGTAGGTGCTGTCGCGCCATGCGTAGGCCTCGCCCTCGCAGATGCTGTCGTAGTAGAAGACGGTAGGCACACTATCCACGGTCAACGCGAGGTGCATGATGCTGTCGCACCCATATTGGGATTTCAGTTCGAGGGTGTATTCACCCGCTTCTGTGACATTGAACCCGTTGAGATTGTAGGTCTCACCGCGGCAGATACGTGCCACGATGGTGGAGTCGTATTCCTCGTGCACGGTGAGCGAGAGGTGCACAATGCTGTCGCAGCCCTTGATGGTGGTCATGTAGTGTACATACTCACCCGGGGTATTGGTTGAGTAGCCATTGTCTTCGTAACGTTCTGATGCACAGATAGATGCGACGATAGTGGTGTCGTAGGTGGGATTCACGGTGAGGTGCAATGTGACAATGCTGTCGCACCCGAAGGGGTTGAGCAGCGTGTCCACATACGTGCCCGCTGCTGTGTACTCTCCGCCTTCGTAGCGGAATGTATCGCCCTGGCAGATGGTGGCATTCATGGTGCTGCTCATGGGGTGCCAGACTGTCAGGTCCACGATATTCCAAGTGTATAGCCCGTCGGGTCGGCGTGTCTGAAACTCGCGGTGCCCCGTTTGGCTGAGAATGGTATCGCCCACCTGCAGGGTCTCGCCGTAGCAGATGGTGGTGTCGATACGGCAGGTGTCGTTGCCGAAGTAGGCTATAAACAAGGTGTCGGTCATCGTGGCGACTATCGTGCGCGGGGTCTGGTTGCTGCCATTGTCTTTCCAATAGCGGAACACATAGCCGGACAGGGGGTTGGCAGTGATAGTGACCTGTGAGGCAAAGGGATAGGTGCCTGTGCCGGTGACCGTCCCCTTGTCGGGCGTCGCCGAGATGACCTTGACAAACACATCCTGATGGAGGGTGGGTTCGGGGGGATTGGTGGGGTTGAACACGGTGGTGTCGCCTGTGCCGATATAGTCGTAAACGGCTACGAATGAGGCGGTTGTGTCGCCCATCGTGTAGTTGCACGAGACGGATGTGTTGTATGGTTTTCCGTTGAGGGTCCAATGGCGGAAACGGTAGTCGGGGTTGCCTGTGGTGGAGAGCAGCACCTGTTCGCCCGGGATGAGTATCTCGTTGTCCATGGTGGTGCCGCCCACCGTCATGGTGCTGATGCCGGCAGCCCGCGGGTGCGTCTTGACGGTGATGAGGTGCTTCTCAATCAGGCGTGCCTCGAAGTACGCTGCCGAGTCGCCCACCGTGTAGAGGAACTGCGTGCCCATCTCGGGATAAGGACGTCCGTTGAGTGTCCACCCGCCGAAGGCGTACTGGGTGTACGGGGTCACGCCTATCGCTACCGTGGTGCCTGCCCGATAGGTGCCGGAGCCCTGTGTGTAGCCGCCCTCGGGCGGGGTGGCAGTTACCTTCACCAGTTGTGATACAAACGGTTCGGGCGGGTTGCCCGGGTCGAAAGGCTTGTCGGGAATGACGGGTTTGTCGTACTTGTAGTGCGCTATGAAGGTGACCGCCGAGTCGCCCATGGTGTAGGTGAATGTCCGCCCGGTGGAGTATTGCACGCCATTGAGGGACCAGTATTGGAAGACATAGTAGGCGTTGGAGTCAGTGCTGAGTTGTACCTCCTCTCCCACGCGGTAGTTGCCCTCTCCGTAAGCGCGGCCTGCGTCCGAGGGTGTGACCCCCACGGTCAGCCTGCGCGTGACTAACGGCTCTGGCGGGTTGTCGGGGTTGAAGTCGGCCAGTGCCGACACACTCCCCAGCAATGCGCCCGTCAGTGCGATAATATGCAACAGGTTGGGTCTCATCGCACTACTATTTTCTTGGTACCCATATTCGTCTTCACGAGATACACGCCTGCTGCGAGGTGCAAGTCGTCCAAGGCAGCGTGCTCAGCCACCAGCACACCCGTGGTGGTATAGACGGTCACATCTGCCGCCTCTGCCTCCGTCAGGTCGTCCACTGAGGTGGTGATGCCCGGCGCCTTGGCTGCCAGCGAGAAGCGGGTACGGTTGTGCCCAGCCTCGGAGTAGAAGGTGTAGTCGCCTGTTGCGAGGTCCACCTCTTGGTGCAGTTGGTTGTCGTAGATGCAGACGGTGGTGTCCATGCGTGCTGCCGAGAGTGTCAGCATGCCTGCTTGGGGTGCGTAGTAGCCTATGCGGATGACTTCACCGTTGGCGGTGGCAGGTCGCTCGTTGATGCTGTACTCCTCGTTGAGTGCGCCGATGGTGTAGAGTTGTACTGGCGACGGGTTGCCGGCAAAGAACTTGACGGCATCGGTGCCTAACTCGTAGCCTGTGGCGGCAGCCGCGTTGAACACTACGCGCGTGCGGTCGGTATAGGCATCATCGCTGAGTGTGAGGTTGATAACCTGACGTCCGTCGTTAGATGTGTTGGCGTATGCCTGACGGGCAGGGGCAGCAGCGGGCTGCTTGTCGTCGCCGTACAACTTCTTGTTCGCCTGGATACGTGTCTCGCGTCCCGAGATGGGGAAGGTCATCTGCGACAACTTGGCGTTCTGCACGAAGAACGCCTCAAACGGCAGGAAGTGGTAGTGGTCGTCGCCCGGGCGATAGGTGTCGTAGCCTGTGCCGTTCCAGCAGATGACGGGGTAGTTGAAGCCGCTGTTCATGATGCTGTCGAGGTCGTAGTAACTCATATAGGGGTTACCCACGAGGTTCCAGTTGGCATCCCACGTGTGCGTCGGGTCGGCAGGCGCGTAGAGGTTGAGCGGCGTGCTGACATCGGTGGTCGGGAACTTGGGGTGCTTGAATACCAATTGCAGCGTGTCGTTCTCTTTGGGCTGGAAGATGTAGCCTTGTGCATTCTTCAGCGGCTTGCCCACAGGGGTGTTCTGCCAACCGCCGCTGCCGTTCTTGGCGCGGATATCGCCGTCGTAGTAGCGGATTACGAACTCGCTGCGGCACTTCACGTCCTCGCGATTGATGTCGAAGGGGAAGGTCAGGAAGTGCCATTTGTCCTTGGACTCCAACAGGTTGAGGCGCAGGGTGTCGATGTCTATATTGTCGTCGCTGATGATGGACGAGCCTGTCTCGGGGGTGCCTGTGATGGTGATATCGCCGAAATTGAGGGTGGAGTCGCCGTAGATAATCAATCCGCCGCCCGGGTTGATGTCCACATCAGGATTGCCCTCTATGGTGCCGTGTTCGCCGCCCAACTCGTAGTCACCGTTCAGGTAGAAGTAGTCGTAAGCCTCGTCGAACTCAATCAGGTGGAGGAACTGGCTCCATTGGGTGTTGTAGAAGTAAGTCAGGTAACTGGTGCGGGGTACATAGAGGTCTGCCACCTGGTAGCAATCGAAGGTCTGCTGGAGAATGTTAGTGGGCTCTACGGTGTAGGTATAGACCTTCGACACCTTGGGGCAACCTGCAAAGGCGAAGTTGTTGATGGTATATACGGAACTGGAGATTTTGATGACATCCATATTGGCGCAATCGCGGAAAGCGTTACTCTCAATCGTTGCCAAATGAGGGGGCAATACGATGGTGTCCAGCGAGGTACAGCCCTCAAAAGCATACTCTTTGATGGTCTTCAGCCCTTCGGGGAATTGGCGGTTCTTGAGTGAGGTGCAATAAGCCACAGAGCCAAACTCCAAGGTTTCCATATTCGTGGGCCAAGAGATGTCTAACAGGCGTTCTTGTCCGACAAAGGTGTATTTGGGAAGTGTCTTCAGTTTGCAACCTGGTGCAAAGATGACGTGCTCCAATTTGCCGCCATGTTGCCAATAGTCATGTTGGTATTCTCCTGCTTTCCAATACCACGATCCAGATTGCTTTCCATTATTGTCGTAGTTTTGGCAATATATACGATATCCCATGTCACCATACATGAATGCACCTGTTCCCATGTTTTGCACATTGGCGGGGATGGTGAGTGAGGTGAGACCTGTGCAGAAAAAAGCCCCATCACCAATGGTCTCAAGGCTATTGGGGAGTTTGATAGTTTCGAGGGAAGGTGTGTAGGCGAAAGCGTTGGTGCCTATCTCGATGAGTCCCTCTTTGATGTCCACGTGGCGGAGGCTGGTGCAGCCATCAAAGGCTTTGTTGCCAATGGATTGCAGTCCCGGTTGGCAATAGACGGTGTCCAATCCTTGGCAATTGGTACAGCAGTCGTGTATAGAGACAAGGTCCTTGGGCAGATGCAGTACTTTGAGTCCGAGTTCGGAAAAGGCGTATTCTTCCAACATATTGTCATGGGTGCAGTAGCCGGTATAGTATTCGTAGGAGTTGGCTACGACGGAGGCATTGGAGAGGTCGAGGTATTTGAGGTTAATCATCTTGTTGCGAATGAGCATGATGTCGTAACTATTGATAGTACCATTGACTTTGAGCGAGACTGTTTGTGCAAGGTTCTTCTCGCCAATAGCCACGTGGAGTGATGATTTGCTCTTGTCCGCCGTCACGGTGACTTCGCGCTGTGCCATATTGTTTTCAGATTGAATACGGTTGGCAAAACTTGACCAATAGGGGGCTGTCTGGTAGGTGGTCAGCAACGTTTCGGGTACAAGCACCAGAGCGGTGGCATTGATGAGGTTGCTGCTCTTGAGTGTAGGGGGCGTAGTGGCTGCAATATGAATGATATTGCTGCCATAGAAAGCGTTCTCGCCAATAGAGGTCAGCGAAGCAGGAGCCTTGATTTCCAATGAAGTACAGTTGTAGAAAGCCTCTTTCTCGATGGTGGTAATGGTGGAGGGCAGGTTAATTTTGAGCAACGAAGTACAATCCTTGAAAGTGCTCTCTTTGATAGTGGTGATGGGACCACTGAGAACTACGTTTTGGAGAGATGTACAACCTTTGAAAGCCTCTGTGCCAATGGTAGTGGCAGGTACATCAATGGTCTTGAGAGAGGTACAAATGTAAAAGACTTGATTACCAATACTTTTGCAGGAAACAGGTAAAGAAATTTGCTTCAGAGAAGGGCAATTGGCGAAAGCGCAATCGCCTATGTTTTGAAGAGATGTGGATAGGATGACCGTTTTTAGCGAAGTGCAATCGTGAAAAGAATAGGAATCGATAGATATTATGGTATTAGGCATCACTATATTCTCGATTTTGCTCTTTTCTTCGCTTGCTAATAAATTTCCTGATATCTTATATACCTCATAAGCGGTAGTGCCAATATACACCTTGTCGGGAATGACCAAGTTTTTTGGGCAGTCCTCAATGTTATAGATATTGGCTTTTTGCTCCCCGTTGACATAATCGGTACTGAAAGTATAGGTTACTCCGTTGGCATCGGTCCATGTTTCTGCCGTAGCAAACAGTGCTGTGAGGCATAATAAAATAGTAGTAAAAAGGTGTTTCATATACGTTATATTTTTATTGTTATCGTATTTGTTTGCAGTTAATTGTGTATTAACGCGCAAAGTTACAACAAAATCGCTGATAATGCAAATAGTTTTGCATATTGGCGGGTGTTTTTTGCAGTTTATGGGTAAATAGTAGCGAGAAAGCACGTCTGTGTCCTGTAGTATGGGGCAACTGCCGACCCGCGACAGACCCGCGATAGACCCGCGACAAATTCACGACCGACTTGCGATGAGTCTGCTACTATTCAAAAAACAAGACTGCCAGTTGGCAGCCCTGTTCCGATGTATCACCCGCATGTCGTGTGCGGTGGTGATATGTGTAGCGAACAAATGTCCGTTTGCTATGCGGATTATCCGATGAGAGCCTGATAGTCTGCAGCGTCGAGCAGGGTGTCGAGTTCCGCCGGATTAACGATGCGGATTTTAATCATCCAGCCTTCGCCGTATGGGTCGTTGTTGACCAGTTCGGGTTGGTCGTTGATAGCCTCGTTGATTTCCAGCACCTCGCCGGCAACGGGCATATTGAGGTCGCTGACGGTCTTTACAGCCTCGATAGAGCCGAAAGTCTCGTCTTGGGCGATGGTTTCGCCTTGTGTGTTGATGTCAACGAACACGATTTCACCTAACTCGGATTGTGCGTAATCCGTGATGCCTACATACGCTTCTTCACCTTCTACACGGATCCACTCGTGGTCCTTGGTGTAGCGCAGATTTGATGGGATATTCATATTATTAGATTATAAAATTGATTATCATTTGTTGGGTACCTGATTGCCGAGCATCGACATGGCGCAGCGGAAGCCGATGGTGCTGGACGACTGGTCTTGGTCCATGAACCGGCGTGTGGTGGGGTTGAGCCAGTAGATACGGTCGTTCCACGAACCACCTTTATATACGCGCGTGCGATTGGTGACGCGGGGGATGAGAATATCCGACGGGTCGAACTTCACCTCCGCCATCTGCTCCTCGGTCAGACCGAGGGTGTCGAGCGGGTAGTCGGTATCCAGACGGGAAGAGAGGTCACCGTCCTTGTAGTCGCGCTTATCATCTTTGGCATCATACTCAATAGCCAGGCAACCGGTCTCGGTCATTACGGGGTTGCCATTCTCGTCGCGTTTCACGCGCGAATAGATGTTACCGCGATAGGGGTTGTATTCGGTCATTTCGGCGAATGAGGTTTCGCGATACACATCAAGCACCCATTCGTTCACATTTCCTGCCATATTGTAGAGACCGAAATCATTGGGCGCGTAAGCATCAACGGGAGCGGTGAGCACATAGCCGTCGTTGGTGGCACCAGCCACGCCCATCATGTCGCCACGGCTGCGGACGAAGTTGGCCATCATCCGGCCTTTGTTCTTCTTGCTCAGGTCACGCGGGTGGTAGCCGGACCACGGGTAGATACGCCCTTCGGCGGGCATACCGTCTTCATCTGCGGTAGGCGCGAAGGCTGCATATTCCCATTCCGCCTCGGTGGGCAGGCGGTAGCCGATGAGCAGCACACCGTCGGCACGGTTGAGTTTACGCGGGTTGCCATACGCATCTACGCGGGCACCACGCCCCATGTCGGGGTTGAACTCGTTGTCGGCGAAATACTTCTCGGTATTGAACACGAACTGGTCGCGCACCCACTCATAGGGCAGACGGTACATAGTCACCAGCGGGTCGGTCATATTGCCGTATTCGTCCTCTTCGGGCTCTTCCTCGCCCTCGTAGCCATACATCTGCGCCACAGACAGGGGAACCTCTACGGCTTCTTTCTCATAAGCGGCATACTCGGGGTGGGCATAGTTGTTCTTCAGGAACTCGTCCGCCTCCTGCTCCGAGAAATAAGCACTGGGGTTGAGCAGTTGGTATTGCGGTTGCTCCATATACTTGCCGGACACCAGTATCAACTCATTGACACGGTCGGTACGCCACTGGCAGTACGCCATAGCCTGGTCCCAGGACACACCTACCACGGGGTAGAAACTATAGGCAGGGTGGCGGAAATAGTTCTCCACATAGGGTTCGTTGTACGCCATCTCGTTGCGCCACACGGTAGTATCGGGCAGCACCGCCTTCACCAGGTCCCAACGATATTTGCCGAAGACATACTCCATCCACGTCACGTACTCTTTCCACGCCATATTGGTAACTTCGTATTTGTCCATATAGAACGAACTGACAGTCAGCGTTCTACGCTCGCTGTTGTGCGGCGCAGTCACGAACTCGTCCATCTGACCGATGGTGAACGAACCACCCTCGATAGGCAACATGCCCACGGGCGTGATGGAGGTGAAGCCCTCGTATGCCTCGAAACGGGTGGTATTCTCGTCAAATGTCTTCCAACCCGTCTGAAACGATGTTTTTGTGTTCAATTCGCGGCTTTGGCAGGCACTTAGCACCACCACCATCGCGAGCAGTACAGATTTTGTTGCAGTATTCATAATGTTGTCTCGTTATGCACAATTCAGTTTCAGCCCGCAAAGGTATAAAAAAAAAGTGGTTTAATCTAACCTTTCGGGCGAAAAAATACAGAAAAAGTGATTTTCTTGGGAAAAGCACGTTTTTCGACAGTAAGGGAGGCGTACAGATTGGCACATTTGCAATGTTTTTTGTACCTTTGCGATTGAAATGCAAGCATTTGTTCGACTACGTGGTCAGTTATTAGACCTGTCAGTGCCGCGCGTGATGGCGATTGTGAACATCACGCCCGACAGTTTCTACACCTCATGCCGCTCGATGAGCGAGGACGAGGTGCTCCGTTGTGCCGAGAAGGCATTGGACGAGGGGGCTGAGATATTGGACTTGGGGGCTTGCTCCACCCGTCCGGGCTCCACGCCTGTGGACACGGAAGGGGAGTGGGCACGATTGGCACCTGCCTTGAAAGCCATCCGCAGGAGGTGGGCGGAAGTGCCTGTATCCGTGGATACTTTCCGTGCGGAAGTAGCCCGCCGCTCCATAGAGGAGGGGGCGGATATTATCAATGACGTGTATGGCGGGGACGCTGATAATCAGATGTTTGACGTTGTGAGCAAGTATCGCGTTCCTTATATTCTCACGCACGCGCGAGAGATTACCAAGAGCGATGACGGTTACGACCGCACGATGACGGATATACTGGGCTACCTCCAGTCACGTACTGACGAACTGCACCGCCGCGGTGTGGCAGATGTGATTCTCGACCCGGGCTTCGGCTTTGGCAAGAACGTGGAGCAGAACTACAGTCTCCTGCGCCAGTTGGATGTCCTGCAAACACTCCATGCCCCCGTGTTGGTGGGCGTGTCGCACAAGTCGATGTTCTACCGCCCGATGGGTCTGACACCTGATGATGTGCTGCCTGCCACCACCGCAGCACATGTTATTGCCCTCGAGAAGGGCGCGAATATCCTCCGCGTGCACGAGGTGGCACCTGCCAAACAGGCGATAGCCGTATGGCAATACACCTATCCAGACAAGGCATAACCGCCACAACTACAGACGATTAACTATGCATATAGGGCTGAAAGACATAATCGATATCCTCTTGGTGGCTACCATTCTGTTTGGTATCTACCGCATCTTGCGCCGCTCGGGTGCCAGCAACCTCTTTTGGGGTATCTTGGCATTCATATTGGCGTGGTTGTTAGTGAGTTATGTCTTCGAGTTGGAACTCACGGGTGCCCTCTTCGACCGCTTTATCAGTGTGGGTGCCATCGCGCTCATCGTGATATTCCAGGAGGAGATACGCTCGTTCTTCTACCGCATCGGTGCGCGGTTCAATATGGACAATATCCGCGACCACCTCTCGCACACCAGGCACCAGAAAGAGGCGCAGCAGCAAGTGGACCAAATCATTCTCGCCTGCTCGCACATGTCCGCAAGCAAGACGGGCGCACTCATCGTCATCACCAACCAGCAGGGACTCAAAGAGTATGCCGACACCGGCGAGACGGTGGACGCCGTCATCTCGGCACGAATGATTGAGAATATCTTCTTCAAGAACACCCCCCTCCACGACGGGGCACTCATCATCTCGGGCAACCGCCTGCAATCCGCGGCGTGTATCCTGCCCGTCACCAAGCGGCAGGACCTGCCCAAGCACTATGGAT
>ERZ808245.976-NODE-976-length-12489-cov-3.383706_pt1 | contig 12489 bp, 12 predicted proteins | sample MGYA00521243_ERZ808245 | MGnify/ENA primary metagenome ERZ808245 (study PRJEB31516, sample SAMN03275576) | gut metagenome | biome: mammalia-associated habitat; material: feces | host: Papio cynocephalus | place: Kenya | collected 2012-07-07 ... | reverse complement strand
AGGATAACCGACCTTTGAGCGTTACTGTCAACCATTAAAATGATTGCTTCATCACGGCTGACCTCTACAACTTCGCAACGCAAGGTTTCAAGTCCGAGCCTTTCGGAAGCGTGCTTACGCCTATGACCGGAGATCATTTCATATCTGCCGTCATCCTTTTTTCGTACCATAGCAGGAGTGATAACCCCTCTGTCCTTAATGCTTTCCATAAGGTTCTGCATATCTTCATCATCAAGAACGCGGTAGGGGTGACCGGGGAAATCGTCGATTTCCGAAAGTGGGATATCAAAGATTTTCGGGAGTTTATTTTCGGCTCGTTCCTTATCATTCATAAACAACTCATCGAGAGCCGTCATTCCTAAATCGAGCTTTTTCACGCGCGGCAATATCCAGCACCTCCTTCGTCAGATTTTTGTATGCGTCGGCAACCTTACATTTACCGTCATAGGCAAAAATACTTTTGCCCTCCATATTTGCTTCGGTAACTCGCACGGAGGCGGGGATAAAGGTGTCGAACACATTGATTTTCATTCCGAAAGTCTCGCGCATTGACTCAATTACCGACCTATCATTTACGGTTCGTGCGTCCACCATTGTAAAGAGGATACCGTCGATTTTAAGGTCGGGATTGATACCGCGCTTTACCTGTGAATAAGTACGCAATAACAGGTCAAGACCTTTGGTAGACAAAATTCTCGGCTGACTCGGTACGATAATACTGTCCGCCGCAACAAAGGCGTTAATCGGCAGAAGTCCGAGCGACGGGGTGCAATCAATAAGAATGTAATCATACTTCTTTTTAACCTGATTGACATAGGTTCTCATAATGCACTCGCGGCTCATTACCGTAAAGAGATAACTTTCAATGCCTGACAGTTCCACATTACAGGGCATAAGGTCAATTCCTTCCGAACAGTGAATGATACCGTAGTCATCATCAAACGGTTTGTTGTCGATTACCTTACTCATTAAGGTTGCAAGGGAAACATCTAACTCGTCCGGTCTTTTGATTCCGAGACTGATGGAAAGCGAACCCTGCGGATCGGCGTCAATAAGCAAAACCTTTTTGCCTTTCATTTTAAGACCGACGCCGAGGTTCAATGCCGTGGTAGATTTGCCCGTACCTCCTTTCTGATTTTCGATTGCAATTACTTTACAGCTCACTTCTTCAAGCTCCTTTCTTTTATATTTGTCTTTTGAACCACCTAAGCGCATAAACATCATTTATACGCTTAGGTCGTACATCCTATTTGTCCTCGACACCCCGGATGTAATGGGAACAACACAGACGGCTACTGCAAGTAGCTCCATGGGAGTTTCACCCTCGCCCCTTCTTTATGGACCGACCGCGAATTACGGAAGTATCATTGTACCCTGTAACCGTCATCGCCTTTTTGTCTGCCGACAAATAACAAAGTGTAGGTGTTTCTCGCTCCTTTCCTTTCGGAAGCTCTTGGCGCGCCCACTTTACGGCTCGGATTACAGGTAATGTGCCTGTGTGCTGTATATTCAATTTTTAAGGTTCTCGGAAATTGCTTTCCTCACCTAACGTCAAAAATCGCGAAAAATATGCATAGTTTTCAAAAAATAATTTCAAAAAAATTTTTTGGACACAAAACGCAAAAAGGCGGAGCCTGATTTTTTCAAATCAAGCTCCGCCTGAAGTTCCTTTTCAATAGACCTATATATAATTGCATATAAAGCAAAAATCAGCACCCGTATAAGGCACTGATTTTTGTCTTACTAATTTTCTTTTCTAAAAATCACTTCGTCATCATCGACTTCAATTGAAAGATTATCGCCATCACTGATACTTAATTTCTCGCGAACCCACTTTGGTAAATGTATCATTCCATCTGAAAATACGGTTGTATTCCGTGCAAATAGACTTTCTCTCGTTACATTTGGAATTAGGCCTCGGTCTATTGCGGAATATATGGTGGTTTTCGTAGGCACTTCTGTATAGCCATCTTCTTTAAGTCGAAAAATTGCCTGCTCAGGAGATAATCCGTCTTTTAGAATAAGCTCGGAAATGACCGAAGCCATTTCTTTGTTTTCTTCCAAACGAGGAGATTTGCCTTTATCGGCAAGATTGCTTTGGTATTTGTTTTCCGAGAACTCCGGTTCGTATTTATTCGTATCAGGATTCTTTCCTCTTTCTATTTCTCGATAAACAGTTGAAATGTGAAGCCCGAGAGTGGCAGCAATATCTTTCGCGGATTTGCCTATTGCAAGGGAATCTGCAATTATCTGCCGCTGTTCCCGACTCAAATGCGAATAACTTCTGCCCATTTTATCCTCCGTTTATTATGATTGCTTTGAAAGGGATTTTAGATATTCCTCGACATTCAAATAGTTTATAGCGTCCGATACAGTCTCTTCTCCTCTGTATATTACAGACTTGTTCGTAATTGTACCGAAACGATGCTCGGTTTCGGCACAATTTACGCTGTTTACAAGATGTCTGTACTGTTCGGGTACAACCTTTTCGCTGTACTTGATTTCAAAGATCTCACAGGTTAATGCTTTTGGATCGTGAATAACCATATCAAATTCACCTACGGCAAATTGAAGCTGAAAAACCTGCTTATCAGGATTTGCGAGCTTTGTTTCAAGCAATACAATATCCTCCATCATTCGCCCTTTGATCGTGCTCATAACACGCTCAAGAACGCGATTGCGTTCTACAATAGAAAGCAAATTAAACTTTTCATCAAGCAGTAAAGAATTTACAAGGGCTTCCGTTTGCGCATACCGCAGTCCGGGCTGAGTAATAACGGTCTTTTTTCCGGCATCACTCACATGCGGGAAATGTAGCTGGTCTATTTCCATAAGCAAGTCGAGCAAAGACAGATATTCCTTGATCTCATATGCATGGTCATCATCAACTTCAACCGTTTGTTCCTCTTTTTCAAGAATATCAAGCATAGTCTTGATTGACGAAATAACAAAATCACGGTCAATATTGTCCATCAGGTCAATCGGGTTTGTTCTGTCTCTTAAAAGATTGCTCGCAGCACTTGACAAGGTACTTGACTTAAAAGTTCTCGTCAAAACTTCCTTTGTAAATCTATGATTGAGATCCTCAACAACACGGTTGATTGCACTTGTAAGCTCCCCTTTGCTGTAAAGCTCGTAGAGCTTGCGGAAATGCCCTCCATCCTGATAATACTTAAGCGAATGCTGTATATTGCGGGCTATGGCACTGTCAATATATTCGTCTGCGCTTTTTTTAGTGGCAAATGAGGACTTTTCATTGTAGTTTATTCCGCCCATACTCATCGTTCCGCCGTAACGGATAAACTCGTCTATACCCTTAATACCGAGAACATTCTCAAATTCACGGTAAGAGATGAAAGTGGTATGCAGCATGATACAACGGTCATAGAGTTGTTCATATTCGGTGAAAACAAAACCGAGAGAATCCGTACCCGAAAGCACTATTTTCATACCGCTACTGGCATAGATATCGGAAAACAACGCCGCGCCCTCGATAAAATCCTCCATCAAGGTAACTTCATCTATAAAGATATACTTATAGCCCTGTTCTTCAAGATATCTTAAATCCGAATTGACATCGGATAAAGTATCCTTTGAACCTATTTGAATAAATGCGGTCCGATTTTTCTGCTCGTCCGTCATTTTCAGAATTGCCTGGCGAATCATGGTCGTTTTACCCGTCCTGCGCAGACCGTAAAGAATAAACACCTTATCCTGCTGCTCTCCGAAAACATAATCGCAAAGTGTGCCGAAGCGCTCTCGCGTATTGTATTTCTTTACCGGAGCTGCAAAATGCCGAAGCTGTTCCCCTGTTCGGACATAGGTTTTGAACTCATGCTCCACGCGATTTTTCCTTACCGGTTTAGCACGAGGAACAGATATCTTTAGCTCTCTGAGTTCTTTTTCGAGTGCTTTACGCTTTTCAATTTTGGCACGAAGCGGCTCAACCTCGTCAAAAGATAGATATATCTCGTTTCGCTTTCCTCCGACGGTATAGCGATGATAATAATACTCCTTGTTTCGTATCTTCTTTTGCGCTATGGAACCGGGCGGCAATTCGGAAATCTCACGCTCAAGTTCGGCTATACGCTGCATAATATCGGTTTGCTCCATAGAAAACACCTCCGTCACTATGTTACCCCAATTATACCCTTTTTATGCTTTTGTGTCAAGAGGGATAGCGCCGTTGACATACAGATTTCAGAATCATTGAAGCGTATCTTTAGGCTGATGTCAAAAGGAAGAGTGCCAAAAATAACGATTTGGCATCCTTCTTTTTATGGCAAGTATTCCTTTTAAAAACGCAAAGAAGCCGTAGTAACAGGCTTTTTAGTCATGTTCAATGAAGGAAGCCAGCCAACCGAATTTGGCACTCTTCTTTAACTATATTCTTTGTGGAGTGTCAATCGGCTCTCGCTTTTGTGTTATTTTACTTGGACAGATAGCTTGCTATGTAGATAATCAAATCCTTGTATCTGATATCATGCTTTTCAAACTGCAAAAGAAGTTCGTATTCTTTGTGGGGTTGCATTTTGTCAACCGAAGTGAGTAAAAAGAACTCCCACAAAGGGATATGTAACGCTTCGCATAACCTTATCAGCGTAGGGATGGTTGGACACCCTCTTTTTTTGAAGATGTATTTAATGGTGTTCTCAGATACATTTGCTTCAAAGGCAAGTCGGCTTAAACTCAAGCCTTGCTTTGTGCGAATGCAATCTATGGTATTTAAGATATTGCTTACGGCCTCTTGGTCATTCATCGGATATTGCTTCATAATTACCTCCTTGAGAGCCGATTAACACCGAAATAATCAACACTCAAAGAGATGACATAGTAAGCGCCGTATTTCACTCGCCGATATTTCAGTTTGTTTTAGAGTGTGTTGAATATCAGCACATATTTAATTGTCGGGTGGTGCATTGTTTCATTTTGAGACTTTTCTGTTTAATTGGGGTAGTTGCTTATCTGCCGCATTCGGTATGAGATAGGTATAATTATAATGCTATTAAAATGAGAGGAGTGTTTTAGAGTGCAACACAGTGAATTGACATATTACAAAGATATACAAAGTCGCAAAGTCAATTGGCTGTGGTATCCGTATATCCCGTTTGGCAAAATCACAATTATTCAGGGCGATCCCGGTGAGGGAAAAACTACTTTCGTATTAAGCCTATTATCTATTCTTTCAAACGGAGATAAACTCCCCTGTTCAGATATAAACATCAGCGGCAAAGCAATATATCAAAATCTTGAGGATGATAACGCTGACACAATAAAACCGAGGCTTGAAAAACACGGTGCAAACTGTGCAAATATCTGCTTTATAGACAAACACGACGGACGCCTTTCCATCGACGGAAGCGATTTGAAATGGGCTGTTATCGAAGCAAAAGCCAAAGTCCTTGTTCTTGATCCGATACAAGCATTTATCGGGGAAAACATAGACATCAACCGTGCCAACGCCGTAAGGCCTCTTATGAACAAGCTGAAGGAACTTGCTGAGAGCACCGGCTGTGCCGTATTACTTGTTGGACATCTAAATAAAAATTCTGGTGGTAAGGTCAATTACAGAGGACTTGGTTCAATTGATTTTTCTGCCGCCGCAAGAAGCATCCTCCTGATTGGAAGATCTGCAAGTGACGAAAACATTCGTGTCCTTGCCCATCAAAAAAGCAACTTAGGACCGGTGGGTTCTTCATTAGCGTTTACATTGGATAACGGAAAAGTTGAATGGCTTGGTGAAATTGATATAAGTGCCTCCGAGTTATTATCCGGAGGAATACAAGATAAGTTTGTTTCCAAGCAAGAAGAAGCAACTATTCTGTTGTCCGAGTTACTCTCAAAAGGTCCGAAAACCTACAACGAAATAATGTGTAAAGCCGATGTCGAGGGCATCAGCTGCCGAACAATGATGAGAGCAAAAGCAAGCTTAAACGTTACTTCAAAGAAAGTTGCAAACGAATGGTATTGGGGTCTGCCGTAATGAAAGAACGAAAACATCTGGTTGCAGGGTATGTTAAAAACGCTTTGCTGTGGAAAAACCGAAATCCCGAAGAGATGATAGCCTATAACCGCTTTTACTTTGAAGAACAGTTAGCCGATCAGGATAACATGGAACTTGTCGATGTTTATGTTGATGTAACGGGGCATAAGGAAACATACAAACGACCTGAAATGGTGCGTCTTTTGAAAGACGTGACCAAAGGAAAAGTAAATATGATTTATTCCCGTACAAGCGGTTATATTGCTGCTAACGTCAACGAATTATGTATGCTTATGGCTTTTCTGTTTGAGCAGGACGAAATGGTCGATCTATACACGGAAGATACGGATTATCAATTTGACACAATCAATAATCCGGATAATCAAATTGAGGAACTTAGAAGAATGGCTTTCAATTATTGCATTCTTTACAGAACGCAATATGAAGAGTGGAAAGCAAAGTTGGTAGAGCAAATGGCGTTATTGCCGTAGCGGAAAGCTGGGATATTATGAGCGAGAACGAAAACAAAACAATAGAGCAAATCCTTGCAGAGGTTAAATCATACAATGACGAGGCTTTGGCAGAAGATAAAATGTTAAAAGACCTTGAGGCAACCTATATAGAAGAAGATGCCTTAAAGGACGGAACACTTGATCCTCAAATTGCTGCACAGCTGTATGAAAAGAAGCGTCTTGCAACTGAAATGAGAAGGCAGCTCATAAGAGAGAAAATAGCCGTTGCAAACTCTGACAAAGTTAAGTTTATTCATCCAAAACCGATTCCGACTATCAATGACTTGTCTCAAAAAAGAGTTGCCGTTTACGCTCGTGTAAGCACCAAAAGCCTGGATCAAACCTCGTCAATTGAAAATCAAACGAGATACTATAAGGACAAGGTTGCAAAAAATCCCAATTGGGAACTTGTACACATATACAAAGATGAGGGAAAATCAGGAACTTCTACAAAAGGGCGGATCGAATTCAAGCAGATGCTTGAGGACGCTTACAACAAAAAGTTCGATTTGATACTATGCGCCAGCGTTTCAAGATTTGCGCGAAATGTCGGTGACTTTATGGAGGAGATAACCAACCTTCGGGTTAAAAACGCTTCTCACCCTGTAGGCGTTTATTTTGAAACCGAAGGAATATATACCCTTGATGAAAGAGCCTCTGATACATTGGATATGCAGGCGCTGTTTGCCGATTGGGAATCAAGAAATAAAAGCCGTCGTATGATTTTGTCATATGACCAAAGAATATTCACCTGTCAATTCCCGGTGGCTGATCTGCTTGGGTATCGCCATACCAGAACGGGAAAGCTCATAATGATTCCGGAAGAAGCAAAAACAGTACGGTTGATTTTTCTTGCTTACTTTTGCGGATATTCAACAAAAGAAATTGCAGAGATACTGACCGAAAAAGGCAGGCATACCCTAAAGGGCCGTACCGATTGGAATGCTAATATGGTAAAAAGCATTATGATGAATGAGCGTCGCTGGGGACAACTTCAGGCACGGAAAAGTGTTGTGCTTGATTACAAGAAAAAGCTTACCGTAAAGAACGATGGCATCCGCGAAGGAGCATTCGTAGAAGATCACCACGTCGGAATCGTATCACCTGAAATGGCTAAGGCTGTCAGTTATCTATTCCCCAACGCGAGAATGCTTAACGGTGTCCAGAACATTAAGGTTATATATAACGGAGCACTAAAGGGTTTTATCAGCGTTAATCCCGCTTGGTCTGCCGTAGACAATACAACTTTTCTTGATTTGTGTTGCAGCGCTTATGGTGATAACGAAATTCAAGAGATTAAGCAGAAATCAAAAATCTTATCCGGCGATGAGCACAGCGAAATTTTGTCAATGGATTTTGCGGGATACCAAATACCATACGGGATTTACTTTCTTAATAAGAATATGCCGTCAATCACCCTATCAAAGGACAGAATTAAGCTTAACAAAGCGTGTTTTTCAAAATTGAAAGATTGCGAATACATAGAACTGCTTTATCATCCGATTTATCAGGCAATCATTATAAGGCGGTGTGATACGCAAACAGAAACCGCAGTCTGCTGTAAAACAACCAAAGGGAAACTCCTCAAATCCTTTCGCGCAAAAGCTTTCATGGAAGCGCTTTATGAGAGAATGAATTGGCTCGATAACCTGAATTTTCAATTTCGTGGAGTTTTTCGGGAACGCGGAAGGTCACAAATACTATTCTTTTCTCTTGAAGAACCAAGAATATACCCGCAAAAGGTCAAAACAATCGCCACCACTAATAAGGATAGCGAGTGTATTGCCGAAACATCTTCGCAAATTGAAAACGAAAGCTCAGAGCAGGACAAGGATATTACCGACTTTCCCATTCAGTACATAGCATATAAGCGTGAAGATGAACCGGAAAGTACGGACAGTATTTCGCAGATGGCATATCCGAATGAATGGCAAAGCAATATCGGATTAAGTCGTGCAATGCGCACCAGACGCGATTGGATTGCCGATCACATAACAGAAACGGATATTCTCGTTGAAGGTACATGTGCGGTCAATCCTCTAATCGGCAAAATTCCCTCTAAAGAACAAGCAATGGACGAACTTGAAGCACTACTAATCGAAATGTAAGATAGGAGAATGTATAATGGAAAATGAAGTCAGACAACCTCAAACAGAGCACCGAGAACAGATTATTTCGTATCGGGAATACGAATTGGTACAGGAATTCGCAAAGGCAAAACTTGAGGCGCAAAGCGAACTGCAATACGAGGATCTAAGCGATTATGAAATACCGCCGCGAACGCAGTTTTCTATGCTGAAAAAGCCTGCTGTCAGTATCAAATACAAGGAAATCACATTCAATATGACTTGCGTTAGAATGTTTGAGGGTATTACCAATGTTTTAATGTCGCTCAGCGGAAACAAGAAACGCCTTGCAGTCATTATGCGTAAGGAAGAAGGAGCAGCGACCGTTGAGTGGTCACGCAAAAAAGAAGAAAAGTATGTCAACAAAACAATTACCTCTCTTGAATTTACAGACGCCATATATAAGCTGATGAAATGGGAACGAAATAACCGTTATAAGGTGCTCGGACGGATTTCCAATTCAGCGGAGGGCCTTATTCTTGTTTTTGACTTGGAGGAAGCCATTATGTTTGATGCGCTCCCGGAAGAATATGTTGACAGAAAAACAGGTGAACTTAAAAAGCGCATCAAGGTGTACTATCCCGAAAAATATGAAGGACGCATTGGCAATTACTATCACGACTATATCGCAACGGAACAAATGAATCTTTTTGAAAATCTGAATGAGTACGACGGAGGCGGCGAAAATATGCAAAGCGGCGGTAACGGTGCAGAAAATAATGACAATTACCCGTCTCGGTTTCAAAATGTCACAGGCTCAGGGGGTGAATTAAATGAATGATGAAGATAAAGGAAACGCCAAATTAACCTTAACGCTCCAAGGGCGTGAGGGAGCTATCGGAATACGAAAAAACACATACAGAGTTATGGGCTGCCCTCGATATGTCAGTTTGCGGGTTTCCTACCGAAAAAACTCTTTAATGCTTTTGCCTTGTGAATCAAAAGATGTAATGTCTTACGAAGCACCAAAAAATTTCCTTTCAAAGCAGCATATCAACTTTCGTATGTATAGCCAACGCTTTGTGCAGGATTTGCTTAGGGATAACCGTCTGGATCTTGATAGCACTTACATATTGACAGGACAGTTCTTAGAGAAGCATCGGACAGTAGTTTTCCCGATAGATACGGCAGTATTGATGAATGATGAGTTATGCGATGAGTAATAAGATAAGAGGAGCAACCAATATGAAAGCACCGCAAATAGACAATTTTATACGCTGTTACAGAAATGAAAAATACGAATTGGTCGGAAATTGCAAGCTCCAACTTAACGAGTTGTATTCTCTTCTTGAGAGCATTGAGCCGTGTGGTGATGACGAAAAACGAGTCTTATGGTTTCGTGCAGAACGAGGTGGTATAGAGGACTACGGAAATTATGAGGAACTTTTGGAAGAGGACATCGTAGAGACACGGGAGCAGTTTGAGCAATGTTGGCAAGAAGAATATCCCGAGGAATACTGTTGGTATGAGTTTGTTTCTCTGCGATACAGAGAATATCGGAGCGTATTTCTCAACCGTGTTCCAATCATTCAGATTACACCGGAGAATCAAGGCTTTGAACACGACATTTCTGCTATTCTCAGCTGGATTATTGAACAGGCGCAAGCAACCATCGATATGATGAAGTCTGGAAAATATGAGAGCTGGATCAACAACAACCTCCCGTATAAATACCGCAGAGGAACAGTTGAAACCAAAAAGTATTGGGAACTTTATCCGCAGGAAGAAGCAGAGCACTTTGATATAATCTCAAAAGATGAAGTATCGACTTTTTCCGAGTACCTATCAAGAAAAAGCAACGGAAATGAACGCATAGAAAAAATGACCGTAAACTTCTATTTGGAGTTGTGCAGAATCGGCTACACAGCGAACAAGCTCAAGGGAACTGATGTTATGTCTCCGCTTGAATTGTATCGACGTTACGCCGATGACCGAGACGGAGGGCTACTAATAATAGATCCCGATTCTTCTGACGCATTTGATAATTGGTTTAATCTATCACACGATGAAAAGTGGAAAATAGAAAATCCATCGCATCAATGGGAAGTAATTCAGGGCAGTTCTCGAACCCGTGTACACCTATCTGTCTTAAAAGATAATCAGGGCTATTATCTCATACTGTCATGTAATGAGTTTTGCTGTCCGGAATATGCTGTTCGTTTTTATAATGCTTTGAAATCGCATGACATTCCCGTAGAAATACTTAACGGTAAACGGATCGCACAATATCTTAACGGTGAAGGAAAAATCGGAATCGTCCCTTGCTTTGAAAATCCTACGGATTACTTTTACGGAGGCTTTCATGATGAGAGCGTCGGAGAATTTATAAATCTTCCGAATAAGGCCAATAATAAACTTGTAGAAGCTACTCAATGGGAACCGATAACCATTTCCAAACCGAAAAGCCGACAAGTTTAGAGTTCAAAACAATCCATATATTCATCAATCGGATATCACAATATATTATATCTTATTCAGCGAGATGAGTCAACGCACATCACCTCATGAACAGGATAAAATAGCCCTATGTGTAGTTTATAATAGTACATATAGGTGGTGATATGATGCTCTTAGAAGAAGAATTTCCGCAAAGATTGGCTGAGTTGCGCACACAAAAAGGCGTATCTGCTCGGGATATGAGTTTATCTATCGGGCAAGGTCCGGGTTATATAAATAATATTGAGAACGGTCACAACCTTCCGTCAATGGCTGCTTTCTTTTATATATGCGAGTATTTGAAAATCACACCTTCAGAATTCTTTGACACCGGTAATAAAAACCCATCCAAACTTGATGAGCTGTATGAGAAAATGAAGTCTCTCAATTATGAAAAGCTCAAAGCGATTGAGGTTATAATCGACCAAATGAAATAACAAATGAAATACCCGATATGACACAGCAAAAGCGAATTGCTTCGTGTTACATATCGGGTATTTTTATTGAATTGAGATGTGCAACAATCCGTTGCACATTTTTTCGGCAACACAGAAAAAACTCCGACTCGTTTTATCGAATCGGAGCTTTTGGCTGATAGTTATTCTATTTTGATTACACGAATTTAGGTCACAATTTTATCTGAATTATGCTGTTTTACGGTGTGTTTTTTCGTGTTACGATGTCCCGCAAACCCGCATAAACACTGGGTTTTTGATATATCAGGTCTGCTACGAAACAAAATACTCAACGGCGTTCTCGGGGAAAAATTCGCGGAACTCCGAACACAGCTGTGCGGCAAGCGTTTTATTGTGCGCCAGCACCAGCGTGGGGCGGTTGACATTCGCTATTATATTCGCCATAGTAAAGGTTTTTCCCGAACCCGTAACACCTAAGAGAACCTGCTCTGTCAAGCCGTTTTCTACGCCCTTTGTAAGCTTATCAATAGCCTGCGGCTGGTCACCCGTAGGCTTGTATTTTGAATGCAGAATAAATTTATCAGGCACTGTTATCACCCTTTGCCGCATTTGTCGGTCGGCAGAAAATTACACAATACAGTATACCACAAAAGAACATTTAAGTAAACAATCATATAAAAATTCATATCTGTGTAACAAACGACCCGGCTGTAAAAAATACAGCCGGGTTTGTATTATGACCCTGTTTGATCTGTTTTGTCGGCGGAGTCGGCATCGGTATTGCCGATGTTAACCTCAATCTCCGCACCGTATAATCTGTATCCGTCCCTTACAAAGTACGGTTTGCAGTATAAGCTTTGAACGTTTTCAAGCGAAACCGATTCGTTTATATTAAACGCGTACGTATAATCTTCATACTGCACATCAACCTCGGTTTCAACATCGGCGGCTATCTTTTTAAACCGCACAAGGTCGCGTATATCCACAACCTCATCGCCGTTCAGATCGGCGTTTTC
>ERZ808245.975-NODE-975-length-12492-cov-4.779288_pt1 | contig 12492 bp, 12 predicted proteins | sample MGYA00521243_ERZ808245 | MGnify/ENA primary metagenome ERZ808245 (study PRJEB31516, sample SAMN03275576) | gut metagenome | biome: mammalia-associated habitat; material: feces | host: Papio cynocephalus | place: Kenya | collected 2012-07-07 ... | reverse complement strand
ACATAGTGAGTAAATCAACATCACATAGTTTATACTCAAGGAAGTTTATGCAAGCCGGCACGTAGTGGCGTTTGATATAAACTGACGCCGAATCAAAACTATGTATCCATTGTGTAGCAATGGTTGTTGCGAATAGCAACTTGTGTTGTAAGCAAAGCATACAACACAACATCACATAGTTTATATTACTTTTCTATACAACCTTTAATTCAAAGAGTAATTTATATGTGTCATTCTGAGCGAAGCAATAGCGGAGTCGAACCCGTAGGGCAACAACGTAAGTTGTTGGAATCCCAAAACGTAAGGTTAATATTATCACATACCTTACCCCGCCTAGATTACGCCAAACAAGTTTGTCGCTTGTCCGCTTCGCTCCCAAGTTCGACTTTGCTCATAATGACAGGCGGGGATTAAACAACTTGACATAATATGCTATTGTATTAAAAGTAACTAATAATGGTTAAATGTGTTTATTTTTTGTTATTAATGATACATAATATAAAAAATAATGATAATGATATTACAATTATAAACCAATAATCAAAGAAAATACCAAAAAGTAGTAATAAAGTTAAACATAAAAAAGAGCAAGGTTAATAACAACTTTGCTCTTTTTTATATCATTATTTTTTATAGAATAATTATTATTGAATGTAGTAATCATTTTGTATATATAGTATTTATTTTTTGATATTATTTGTTTTCTAATTAAATATGCGACTACACACTTAAGTTAATACTATCTTTGCATTTTATTTTCAAGAGATTTTTGAATTACATATTGTTTAAATTGGTTATATGTAATTTCTTTTGCTGCAACACTTAAAAACAAATTTGATAATTCTTCTTGTGAGAAATCAAGTTCAAATTTATTTAACTTTGCTAGTACTAGTAAAGTATTAGCACCACTACGTTTGTTGCCATCTATAAATGGGTGAAGATTAACTATATTGTAAGACAATTTAGTAATCTTATCTAAATCAGTAGGATACAAATCTTGACCATCGAAAGTTTGTAGTGGATTATTAAGTGCTAAATCTAAAGCATCTTCACGTAACACCCCATCAAGTCCGCCAAATTGTTTGATGAGCATAGTATGTGATTTAATTAGTGTTTCTTTACTTATCCAAATCATTATTGTGCAAGTACCTTAAATGCTTTTTTATTCTTTTTCATAGAAATGGCGGTTTCTTTTAAAAATACATCATTAGTAACAAGTTCAATTTTGGTTTTTGTAATACCTTTATTCACTGTTTTTTCTTCTTTTTGCATTACTGTTCCCCTTGTATTTTAAATATAAGCGTTGTACACATATCAACCTTTTAGTATACAACGCTTATTTTTTGTTTATTAATCTTTATATAGATACTTAACATAGAAAACTAATAACCATCATAAGTTGTAATGTTGTCAATTTAATTAATTAAAACACCACAATTTATCAATAGTAATTATCTTCCATTACCCATATCTTGTTCGTACTGTCTACGAGCAGTCCTAATCTTATCTTTTATGTACTCTTTAACTTCCTCTGGAGTATCCAATCCACAAGCCGTACGTACTTCTTTAGGAACCATACTCATAGGGTCTTGCTTAATATGTGCGTGTTGTTTTCTAATATACTCTACAATTGGTTGTGGTAATCCACTCTTTTCTGTACCGATATTGATATTAAGTATATATGCCGAAAGAACAGCACTATCTAAAGCACATTCGGCAGTACCACCTGCGACTGTACCATTAGAATGACGTGGGACCATCTGCTTAAGTCCAGTATACTTATTATAATATGCTTGGTGACTACCACCATTATTCTTAATTAGTTCAAACCCCGACAACTCCAAGGCTCTTATAACATCAGAATACTTATAACTTGCTGCCATATTAACAAACCCCTTAAATATTATTTTTCTACTTCAACCCATATTACTTTATATTGTGGGAATAAAGTTTTTAGTTTTTCTACTGATGAAGGTGTACAACCTTCACAAAATCCACAATCTACGGCTGTGCTTAAAGCATCTTTTGCCATAGCAATTGCTTCTTCTTCATCTACGCCAAAAGTAACTAGTCCCATAACATCTGGGAATACAACATTAATTGCACTTCCGTCATCTTCCGGTTTTAAGATTGCTCCATAACCAATTTTCATAATTTTCTCCTATAAATGGTTTTGGTTTCTACAAATTCTAGTTTAGCACCAAATACACCATTTTTCAATATCTACTTTTATTATTTTAAATTTAATTTATAGCAATTTTCACCCAATTTAACGAAAATGGTATTGCCATATCTATAACTGAAAGTACCGCCTGTAGTCATAGACAAGGCTGTCAAGTCAAAAGTACCTAGTTCTTTTCCGTCATAGGTATAGAATGTATATACTCTATTGCCATTTGTTTCGCTTGTGGTTTCTACGATATAGTAGCCATCTTTTATAGTTATATTCAACACATCAGCAGTACCATATTTAATTTGTAGAGTTTCACCACTAGTTACAGTAATATCTTTTCTACCTATGCAAGTAACTTTGTTGTCTTTGTCTATACGATTATATTCTAGATATACACCGCCACCTGCTGTTTCGATACGGCGAGTAACTATCATTGTATCATTATAATAATCAGTTACATTAGTACCAGTAGGAACTTCAAATTCTTTTAATGTCACACCATTATAATCCAAGATATATGCTCTATTATCATATATTACTCTGATTGTGTCGCTTGACATACTTATGTTGGTAGTTTTGCTAAAATCAGCAACTACGCTCTTCTTACCATCTAATAGATAATATTTACCATCTTTAATACCGATATATCTATTATTGTTAAGTTTGTAATAGCCTTCATAATAATGTTTACTTATAGTAATTTTACCTTTTCTAGTAATAGTAGCATATTTATAACCGCTAGAATCAAGTTGTTTGTTGCTAATATCAAGTACCATAATATCTGCCACACCTTTCTTTCTATCGTAGTTGTCTAGCCCTGCGCCATCGCCACTACCCATACCAAGTATGTATTTACATTTAATCTTTTTGGTTTTACCAGTTTTGTAATCTATAGTATAAGTAGTTACTTTATATTTTAAATCTTTTTCATAATTGGCAACATCATAACTATCACTATCATTGTCTACTGGTAACAAATATTGCAAGAATCCATATCTACCCATAGATGATATAGAACACAAATTTTCTGTCTTTATATTATAAGTAGTTACTTTTTGATTAGTGTCAATTAAGATATATTCTAAAGTTCCGTCATCATTCTTACGGCTATCAACCATATAGTTTTCCATCTCTGGTCCAAACATAATTGCACCCGGAGTAGCATCTTCAGTTAAGTAGAAATTACTTATTTTTGAACCATTAGAATCTCCGTACCAACCTTCAATTTTTGATGGTTGTAAGAAATCAAAATCTAATTTAGACTTAACACCATTTGCATTTTTAAAATACAAAGATTTTGATACACCATCAATATCAGTTACTTTCCACTCTTCATAGTAGATATTGTCTAATTCAAATTTATATTCATTGAAAGTATATTCTTTTATTCCAGTTAAACCTTCAACCACTTTCCACTCGCCATTAGTGAATTGATAAACACTGCCACCATTATCGGTATTAGGTACATATACATAATCTCTTGAGTATGTAGTAATAAGAGTAGGTCTTACAAGAATCTTATCAAAAGTTACTGCGTCATCTTTAGCTGAATATATAGCATAGTTGGTTATAGATGCTTGAAAATAACTAACTAAAGAATTGCCGTGTCTTGTAAAACTTGTACCTTCACTTGAAGCAATAATATTAAAATCTTTTTTAAAATTCTTTACTGCAGTTAAACTTTCTACATTATTAATTTTAAAATTTTCTGCATTAGCAATAGTAGATTTGTTAGAGCAAGACGCACATAATACACAACTTGTAAGTGCTAGTCCTACTACAATAGGCTTGGTATATTTCATATAAATATCTCCTTATTATTTTTATTGAAAATTAATAGCCCTATTTAACCATTAAAATCCCTTTACCCCTTTATCATACACATATAATTAATTTAAGTCAAATTAATACCACCATATAGCCATAATTAAATATAGATATTAGTTACACAACCACATTTGTTTTAATACAAAAATATAATCACAAACATATACTTTTTGACAATAACCATATACTTTGTGTTATTAAATAATATATTTAATGATATAAACTCGCTAAATATATAGAAAAGAAAAAGTAAGAAATATGGAGAAAGTGGGTGCAATTTTTATGTAAATATGGTATAATATATATGTATGAAAAACAGTGAATTATTAACTAATATCATAAGTACTTTAGAAGATAATCATATCAATCTTTATCATGATATTAGCAAGGAACAACTTAATAATTATATCACTAATTTAGACGATATAGACTCATGGGACAACAAAAGATTTGACCTAGAAATGCTTAAACTTTTTCATCTATTTAAAGATGCTCATACTTCGTATTTTATCCCTTACAAAAGTCTAGACCAAAAACTTTTTTATTTTGATAACAAATGTTATATCAGTATTGATGACGTCTATCACGAAGTAAAAAGTATATGTGGTATGTCTATACCCGCTCTTTCCAATACTTTAACTAGTCTTGCTAATTACGAGACAAACGAGTGGGCTACAGTAGTAGTTAATAGACTTATACGCAACGGCTATACTTATGAGATGTTAGGGTGTTATGACAATGGCATAGATATTGTATATGATACAGGAAAAGTAGTTGCTACAATCACAGACAATCTTCAAGTTAAGTCACAATGTCCATATAGTGTACATAATGATGGTAAAATAGCCATCATAGAATATAAATCTTGTAGTGAATACAAAGACTACCCTATATCTCAATTTACTGAAGATGTAAAAAAGACTATTGAAGACAATAATTGTACTAGATACATATTAGATGTCCGCAATAATACTGGTGGCAACTCCGAACTACTTAATCCTATACAACAATATATTATGGATAAAAATATGAGCGGTGTTGTACTTATTAATCCATCAGTATTTTCTTCTGGTAGATTCGCAGTAGCAAGATTTAAGCAACATTGTCATGCTACCATAATGGGATATAGCGGTACTGGTGGAGCAGCAAAGTCCTATGGATATAATAAAAATTTACAAGTAGAAGATAAACGTTTTTCTTGTTCGATACGTCTATGGGATTTTAGCAATATTTTTGGGACTACTGGAAGTATACAACCAGATATTAAAATACCTATCACGATAGATGATTTTAATCACAAACGTGACGTTGTATTAGATAAAGCAATAAATTATTTACAAAGGGAGATAAAAAATGAAAGTACTAATTGCAACCAAGAATCCTGCAAAAATTAAAGGCGCAGAAGAAGCATTTGGCGAATTTTTTAAAGATTATGAGATAGAAGGATACAGTGTAGAATCCAATGTTCCAGAACAACCTGTTAATCTAGAAACTTATCAAGGAGCAAAGAATCGTGTAGATAATTTATGTCGTCTTGCTTCTGAAAAAGGTATAACTGCCGACTACTATGTCGCTATAGAATCTGGTATTACCAATAGTTTAGGCAAATGGGTAATCACTAACATAGCCGTAGTCAGAGACAAGAACGGCAAAGAAGGTTTTGGCACTAGTGCAGGTTTTCCAGTACCAGAGTGTCTAGTAGACGAAATTATTGCTACAGACCTAGGCAAAGTTATTGATCGTATTTTCCACGAAAACAATATTAGAGCGGGTGCTGGTGGTATAAGCCTTATATCAAAAGGTGTAATCACTCGTGGAGACTTAACTCACGATGCTTTCGTTATGGCTTTAACACCATTTATCGGAGAAAACTGGTTCGAATACACAGAGAAAAAAGATAAATAATACAATTAACCAAAAGATAAAAAAAGTATAGCAAATTAAATGCTATACTTTTTATTTTTAATTACTAACATCTATCGCTAAATCATTAACTATCTTAATTAAAAGCAATAGTTTCTAATTACAGCAAAAGTAATATATGATACATACATACCTATTAATATTATACCTTCAAGTTTACCAACCTGTTTCTTTCTTAAACTCATAGCAACAAATACAAGTGTAAATACAAACAAAATTACTAAATCTGTTAATATAGTTAAACTCATAGTCATAGGAGAAATAGTACCTACAACACCCAAGATTAATACTATATTAACAATGTTACTACCTATTACATTACCTAGTGCTAAATCAGTTTCGTTACGGCGAGCGGCAATAACTGAAGTAGCAAGTTCTGGTAGACTAGTACCTACTGCTACAATGGTAAGACCTACAAGGGCTTCACTCATACCCGCTTTAATAGCAAGGAATTTTGCTGTACTAGACACACATTCGCCACCAAACACTACTGCAGCCAAACCAAATACTAGATACAATATAATTTGCCAAACTTTAAGTTCTTTTTCTTGTTTTTGTTCGGCTGGTTTTTCTTCTTTTTCATTATTTATTGTTTCGCTAGATTTTTCCGAAGTTAAATCTGTTTTTTCAACTACTGGTTGATTGCTTTCACAGAATTGGTTTTCGCTTTTTGTATGTTTGATTTGGGTGATGGTATAGAACACCAATAATCCCAACAACAATATACTTTCACTTCTACTTACAATCGCTTGACTTCCGCCATCAAGTAATACGTCACAACTAAACAATAGTAGTACGCCGGTAACTAATACCATAAATGGTAAATCAAACTTACGTGTGTTATCACTTAACTTCATAGTGTTAAATAATGCTGACATACCAAGTATCAAACACATATTAGCGATGTTGCTACCTACTATATTACCTACTGATAAGTCAACGCTACCCTTTATAGCACTTGTAACACTAACAGCAAGTTCGGGTAGACTAGTACCTAGTGCCACAATGGTAAGACCAATAATAATTGATGGCACTTTTAATTTTTTTGCTACGGCACTAGCACCACTTACAAAGAAATCTGCACCTTTAATAAGCAATACCATACCGATAATCAAAAATAGTATGTTTAAAAATATCTCCATAATCTCTTCCTTTTAATTTTGTCTTGATTAGTATACATCAAAAATGAGAATAACAGAATTAATTTAATATGGTTTATATTCTTTTTTAAAAAATAATTGCATTTTAATTCCATAAATGTCCCAATTAACAAAAATAATACGTAACATCTTTTAATGTTTTTGATAAACATAGATTTTGTGTTAACATAATAACAATCATACTAATAGGAGTACTTATGAAAAAATTACTTATAGATGTAGACGAAGTAATATGTCACCCTACATTAATGCAAGAAATCAACAACTTTTTAGGCACTGATTATCAACTAACTGATTTTACTACATATTATATAGATGACGTATTAGGCGATGACGAAAATAAACAAAAATTTTATGAGATTATTAAAAATAAAAATATGTACGAAAATGTAGAATTTCTAGACGGTGCTATAGAAACAATAGAAAAATTAAGCAAAGTCTATGATATTTATATATGCTCGGCTTGTGCAATGTTCTGTCTGCTTGAAGATAGTGGTATATATTTTAAATATAAATACGATTTTTTACTTAAACATTTTCCTTTCCTTAATCCCGAACATTTTATATTTACCGGTGGTAAAAACATATTTAAAGCCGATGTTATGATAGATGACCGCCCTAAAAATCTTATGGGAGATATAGGCACTCGTATTATGATGTTGTCTTATCACAATAGAGATATATCTGATGAAGAACTAGAAAAAAATAACATTATTAAAGTATCAAGTTGGGCAGAAATAGAAAAAATATTATTATAAAAATTGGAAGTAATTTATTAGTTTTCAATCTATTAAAAATTAATATATTATATTAAGATGTCTTATTACCCGCCTGTCGTCATGAGCGTCAGTCGAACTTGGGAGCAAAGCGGACAAGCGACAAACTTGTTTGGCGTAATCTAGGCGGGATAAAGTTAAGTATGTGGTTGTAGCAACTTTACGTTTTGGGATTCCAACAACTTACGTTGTTGCCCTTGCGGGTTCGACTACACTACGTTACGCTCAGAATGACATGTATAAGGTACACGTTGGTTAACAAAAAATATAAACTGCACGTGTAATAATATTTGATAAGTGTACCAGCAATAACAAATACTAGCCACAATTATACGTTGCCTTTTAATACAATAGTATATTATGTCAAGTTGTCTAATCCCCCGCCTGTCATTATGAGCGTCAGTCGAACTTGGGAGCAAAGCGAACAAGCGACAAACTTGTTTGTCGTAATCTAGGCGGTGTTAAATTTTAAACAAGTTAAAATTTAAGTTGCTAATTGCAACAACCATTGTTACACAATGTCCACCTAGATTTGATTCGGCGTCAGTTTATATCAAATGCCACTACGTGCCGCTTGCATAAACTTCCTTGAGTATAATCAGACGGGGTAAAGTTAAGTATGTGATTGTAGCAACTTTACGTCAATTCTACCTTTTATTAATATAATTAATAAACCCAAAATAGTGAAAAATTTAGTTTAAAAAGTATTAATATTTTTTTTAATTTTTGTATTGACATTATGAGAAAAAAGTTGTAAAAATATAGCAAGGAGATAAAGAAATGACTAACTTATTTGTAACTTTACATCATCATAGTTAATCATTACTTGCTGATTATTTACGGCAAGTAACTTTTTGCTATGCCGTTATAAAGTTATCTCATTTTTAATTGATAAACCTATCAACGGCACTTGCCGTTGATTTTTTTTAATTATGTTAATCATATTAATCCTAAAAATGTCACGGCAAAATAAAAATTAAAAGGAATAATAATATGGATAACATAAAAATTTTAAGTGATTTAATCAACATTAAATCTTACGATACAAAATCAAACAATCAACAAATAATCTCTTATATAACTAATTACTTTGAAAAATATAATATTAACTATCGTCTATTACCCAATCCTGATGGTATACTTACCAGCATAATCGCTGGTATCAATACCCGCCTTAACAATGTTAATGATGTAATAGTACTTTCTGGACACATAGATACTGTATGGCCTAACGATTTATGGAATAGTCAACCCAACACTATAACCATAGACGGAGATATTGCTTATGGACTAGGTGTAATAGATATGAAAGCATTTACGGCTAGTATTATTAACAATATAGATAATCTAAAAGAAACTAATAAGCCTATAATTATAGCATTAAGTTGTGATGAAGAAACCGATATGTACGGCATAAAAGAAATTAAACAATTTTTTATCGACAACAATATTAAACCTAAATATGCCATTATAGGTGAACCAAGTTGTAGTCGCCCAGTTGTAGGCAGTAAAGGATTCTATGAAAATGAAATAGTTATTAACGGTAAATCGTGCCACTCAAGTATGCCACAAAATGGTATTAACTCTATATACATTGCTTCAAAAATTGTTAACAAACTAGAAGAATTGTCCGCCCAGATAGGAACAGATACTCTTAATGTGGGTATTATTAATGGTGGAACTGTATGCAATATTGTCCCAGATAAATGCATTATTAGATACGAAATCCGCACATTTAATGAAAAAACAATAGACTTTGTTAATAGCCAGTTAAATAACTTGATTATTGATTTGGAAAAAATCTACTTTGGTTGTACAATTAATTGTAACTTGGTATTTAGCATACCACCTTTTGAAAATATCATGGACGACACAACTAGACGCATAGTCGATTATTTAGGCGAAACTACTAGTATCTACACTGCGTCTACAGAAGCCGGATATTTTACTCAACTGGGTGCTAATGCTTTAATATGGGGAGTTGGCGATTTAAAATTTGCACACAAACCAGACGAACAAATGTATATACCAGAATTTAATGCTTACCATAAAAAATTATTAGATATAATAAAATTAATATAGGAGAAATACAATGAGTATTATTGAACCAAAAACTCTCCCAGGTACTATGGAACTATTACCTAAAGAGCAAATATTATTTAACGAAATAAAATCTAAAATTCAATCGGTTTATGAATCTTTTGGATTTTTACCACTAGACACACCTATTATTGAAAAATCTGAAGTTCTACTTGCTAAAGCAGGTGGCGAAACAGAAAAACAAATTTATAGATTCACTAAAGGCGATAATGATTTATGTTTACGTTTTGACCTAACCGTTCCACTAGCCAAATTTGTCGCTGCTAACATGAACGAATTAGAATTCCCTTTCAAAAGGTATCAGATAGGCAAAGTATATCGTGGAGAAAAACCACAAAAAGGTAGATACAGAGAATTCTATCAATGCGACATTGATACTATAGGCAAAGACACTTTATCTATTAAAAATGATGCCGAATACCCTGCTGTAATATATTCAATATTTAAAAGTTTAGATTTTGGCGACTTTACCATTATGCTTAACAACCGAAAGATAATTAATGGATTGTTTGAAGAACTTGGACTAACCAATGAAAAAACAGAAATTATGAGACTTATAGATAAGTTCGACAAAATAGGTAAAGACAATGTTGTTGGCTGTTTATTAGATGACTACAAAGTAAGTCAAGAAGTATGCGATAGATTGATTAATTTCTTAACCTTTACTGGCACTACTGATGAAAAACTAAATATGTTAAAGAATTCTGGTTTTACCAATGCCACATATATAGAAGGTGTTAACGAACTAGAAGAAGTAGTTAAATGTGTACGTATGCAAGGTGTACCTGATAAATACTTTATGATTAAACTTACTATTGTAAGGGGTCTAGATTATTATACTGGTACTGTATACGAGACCATACTTAACGACTACCCTAATTTAGGTAGCGTATGCGGTGGTGGTAGATATGATAACTTGGCTGAATATTATACCGAGCAAAAATTACCGGGCGTAGGTATTGCTATAGGTATAACTAGATTGTTCTATCAACTATGTGAAAACAATCTAATTAAATCTACTAAATCAAGTATAGCAGACGTATTGATATTGCCTATGGACGATAATTCGATAGAAAAAGGCTATGCAGTTGCTAGTAAATTAAGACTAGGCGGTATACCATGTCAATTGTATCTAGAAGATAAAAAGTTTAAAAACAAAATTAACTATGCCGATAAATTAAAAATCCCTTATGTAATAATTATTGGCGAAGACGAAGTAAACAATAATTATGTAACCTTAAAAGATATGTTTAACTTTAGCCAAGAAAAAGTAGAAGATGATAAATTGTTAGACAATATCCTTGCCCGTCTTAAAAAATAATAGAAAATCAATAGTGCACATTATGTGCACTGTATGGTGGAATTAGCGCAGTTGGTAGAGCGTCAGATTGTGGCTCTGAAGGTCGTGGGTTCGAACCCCATATTTCACCCCATTATATACACAACATAGAAAGTATATTTTTATGTTGTGTTTTTTATCTAACTAGAAAAATATAAAAACATTGTTAAATATAATCTATGTGATGTTGTGTTGTTCACTTTGTTCACAACCCAAGTTGCTAATCGCAACACCACAATATCTTGTGGCATCACAGTTTGAATAAACATCAGTTATACGAAAATATTGCTTCGCACTGCTTTCGTCTAACTTCCGATAATATACAATATTTTGATACAATAAAATTATTAATAATCTTTAATAGTACAGGAGTATATATGGATCTAGAATTAAAACTTGTAAGTTATGATTATGCCCAGCAAATTGAAGAATTTAAAAATCTTATACTTGCCAACAATTCTAATATGGACGGGACTGGCAACTTAAAAGATATAGATGTTGATACTTTTATTAAACAATCAATTGATTGGGCAAAAGGCGAAAATTTACCCAATGGTTTTTTACCAGCCACACAATATCTTTGCATAAGAAAAAGTGATAACCAACTAGTAGGTATGATACAGATAAGACATAGCCTTAACGATTATTTACTTAATTATGGCGGACACATAGGCTACTGTATTGCATATGACCAACGTCAAAAAGGTTATGGTACTGCCCAACTTAAACTAGCACTAGAACAATGTAAAAACCTTAATCTAAACAGAGTATTGATAACTTGCAGAAAAGAAAATGTAGGTTCAAAAAAATGTATACTTAATAATGGTGGTATCTATGAAGATACTAGATACGAGCCTAATAGAAAAGTATGGTTGGAACGATATTGGATAGATATAAAATAAATGTAGATGACAAAAAAGTATAGCAAGTAATTGCTATACTCTTTTTTATTTTGTAAGCAATTAAAGCAGACTAAAGTCTATTATGTTAAATTGTCTATCCCCCCGCCTGTCATTATGAGCGACAGTCGAACTTGGGAGCATTAGCGGACAAGCGACAAACTTGTTTGGCGTAATCTAGGCGGGGTAAGGTATGTGATAATATTAACTTTACGTTTTGGGATTCCAACAACTTACGTTGTTGCCCTACGGGTTCGACTTCGCTATCGCTCCGCTCAGAATGACATATATAAAG
>ERZ808245.972-NODE-972-length-12507-cov-3.095326_pt1 | contig 12507 bp, 11 predicted proteins | sample MGYA00521243_ERZ808245 | MGnify/ENA primary metagenome ERZ808245 (study PRJEB31516, sample SAMN03275576) | gut metagenome | biome: mammalia-associated habitat; material: feces | host: Papio cynocephalus | place: Kenya | collected 2012-07-07 ... | reverse complement strand
CGTCGCGGAGCCAACATCTGAGTTGATTATGCCCCAGTTGTAGTGCAGCACAAAGGACATCGTCTCCCCCGCCCTGAAGGCGAGGCTGTCCTGCGCGAGACTTCCCACCGGAATGCAGCCCGTGCGGCCCGCCGCAGCTGAACTGCTGTCAGAAACGCTTGTCAATGTCGCGTCAGACGCACCCGAAACCTCCGCAGGCACGGAGGGACAAGTCCCATAAGACACCGGAGTCCGCAGTGGCAGAAAAGCCGCCGAAGCGAGGAAAAAAAGTCCGAAGATATGAAGTGCCGCCCTCAAAGAGTATTCTCCGCTATTATAAAGTGCATGGAATCAAACATCATCAAGCGCTTCGAGTCAGATTCCGAAATCGCTTCCGCCGTCAAAAGGGTTACCGCCGTCAAAGCCGCCCGACATCCCGGAACCGGAGAAGCCTCCCTGCTGAGCGTAGCCGCCGGAAGGTGTCTGCGGCGGGAAGCCGCCTGGAGCCGCCTCGCTGTTCATCGCCGAGCCGACGCTGTCCGCAAGGTTGTAGGTGCTGTCGCTCTCATCGACGAAGCGCACCTCCTCGTGGCGGAAGCGAAGAGGAATGTCGCAGATTTCGCCGTTACGGTGCTTGGCGATGATGAGCTGGGTCATTCCCACCTCCTCGGCCGAAGCCGCCATACCCTGATAGTCAAGACGATGGATGAAAAGCACCATATCCGCGTCCTGCTCGATTGAGCCGGACTCTCGCAGGTCGCTCAACTGAGGTCGCCGCCGGCTTCCGTCCCTCATCTCGGACTGGCGGGAAAGCTGCGAAAGGGCTATGATGGGAATCTGCATCTCCTTGGCCGTGGCCTTGAGGGTTCGCGAGATTGCCGCCACCTCCTGCTCGCGCATTCCGCGCAGTTCGGCAGGCCCCTGCATCAGCTGGAGGTAATCGACGATGACCAGCTTCACGCCCTTCTGGTTCACGAGCCGCTTCACCTTGGAGCGGAACTCGTTGACAGGAAGCGATGGGGTGTCGTCTATGTAGAGCGGAGCCTTGGCAAGCTCGGCGAGCTGAGTCTCAAGCTGGGTCCATTCATAGGGTTCGAGCCGCACGCCGCCCTTGATTTTCGCCGCGTCAATGCGCGATTCGGAGGTCATGAGACGCTTTGCAAGCTGAATCGTAGGCATCTCAAGGGAGAAAATAGCCACAGGGACATGGAACTGCACCGAAGCGTTGCGCGCCACATTCAGCACGAACGCCGTCTTACCGACAGATGGACGAGCCGCAAGGATGATGAGGTCCGAAGGCTGCCAGCCCTGCGTAACCCGGTCCAGAGAGGCAAAGCCGGAAGGCACGCCGCTGAGTCCCGGATGTTCCTGGGCATTCTGGAGAGCCTCCATAGCCTCGTTGATGGCGCTGCCGATGAGCTGAGCCTCCTTCTTTACATTGTTCTGGATGGCCTTGAACACCTCGGTCTGAGCCATGTCCATAAGGTCCTCGACATTGACAGACTCCTTGTAGGCATTCTGGAGCACCTTGTAGGCGGCCGTAATCAGCTCGCGCTGGATGTTCTTCTCCTTGAGTACCTTGATGTTGTACTCGATGTTGGCCGCCGAGGCTACCCTCATGGAAAGCTGTACAAGAGCCGGCGCTCCGCCGACGGCGTCGAAGTTCTCCTGAAACCTGAGCTTCTGCGAGACGGAAATCACGTCAATCGTGACGTGCTCGTTCACAAGAGCGGTCATCGCCTCAAAAATCATCCTGTTCTTCTTGGAATAGAAGCACTCCGGGGTCAGTTCCCCCATAGCCTCATCGACACAGTTCGGTTCAATCAGCAGCGCTCCGAGGACAGCCTCCTCGACATCAAGAGCTTGAGGCGGTTTGTTTCCCATCTCAAGCCCTAAATTGTCAAGATTGATGTCTGAAGCCTTGCGTCTGCCAGTTCTCGGTTTCCGCTCTTCAGCCATGTTGTGCAGGTCTTAACTGTAAAATACTACTGTTCAAAATCCGGGTTCACCAGAATCCTTCCGCAATACTCGCAGATGATGAGCTTCTTGTTGGAGGCGATGTCAATCAGCTTCTGCGGAGCTATGGTGTTGAAACATCCGCCGCATGAGTTTCCGTTGTAAATCCCCACCACGGCGAGGTGGTTGTGGCTGCTCTCGCGGATGCGCTCGTATGCGCTCATCGTCCTCGCGTCAATCTTGGCAGCGCAGGCCTCCCTCCTTGCCTGAAGAGCGGCCTCGTCCTTGGCGGTGGACTCCACGATGGAGGCAAGTTCCTCCTTCTTTGCGGCGAGGTCGTCGTTGCGGACGGAAATCCTCTCCTTGATGACCTCAAGGTCGGCCTTCTTGTCGGCAATCCTCTCCTTCGCCTCGCCGATGTTCTTCTCGGCAATCTGGCGGAGCAGGTCCTGATTCTCTATCTCCTTATTGATGGAGTCGTACTCGCGGCTGTTGGAAATGTTGTCGAGCTGCGAACGGTACTTCTCAATCTGCATATCGCACTCCACGATATTGTGCTTGTTCTCCGCAATGCCCCTCGTGAACTCCTCAATCATCGCCGAGATGTGGGCGGACTTGGCCTTAAGGTCGGCAATCTCATTCTCAAGCCTCTCGACCTCCATAGGAAGCTCGCCCCGGAGCTGGACAATCCTGTCAATGGCGCAGTCGGTCTGCTGGAGGTCATAGAGAGCCTTCAGCTTCTCCTCGACGCTGATGTCCGAGTCCGCGAAGTTCTTCTGGATTGACACGAAAGTCTCGTGGCGGTCAATCGGGGTCTCGATTTTCTTAGTTTTCTTTGTTGTAGCCATATCGCTTAGAAATAATATATCGGATTGGTGTAATCAAGTCGCGTAACGCGAACTGCAAAGGTATGAAAATTTTTCCGAATCAAGGAAAATAAAATTTCAACAATATCGACTTCGCTCTCATAATGGCCCACATCCATTACGACGAAGCCTTCGGGAGTGAAGAAATGGTGATATGATATGTCGCCGCAGAGATAGAGCTGTGCGCCCGCCGAGCGGGCCTTCGCAATCAGCGACGAGCCCGAACCGCCGCAGACAGCCACACGCTTCACCACGAGTCCCGGCCACAGCCTCGAAGACTTCACCACCGGAACGCGGAATGCCTCCTTCACGACCTTCACGGCTTCCTCCGCAGGCATCGGGTCGGGAAGATTGCCGACCGCCCCGAGCCCGTACTCCCTCCCCGGAACGGAAACCGTCATGTCGGGGTCGAGAATCGTGACGTCCTCAAGGGACATCCTCCGCGCCATAGCCCAGCTGACTCCCCCGACGACCTTGTCTGCGCTCGTGTGGGCGGAATAAATCGAGATTCCCCCTCGTATTGCCTTCATCACGGCCAGCCCGACAGAGTCGTCCGGAGTTATCCTCTTCAGTCCGCCGAATATCAGCGGATGGTGCGTCACGATGAGGTTCGCACCGCATCCCGCCGCCTCATCGACGAGTTCCGGAGTGCAGTCGAAGCCCACAAGCACGCCCGTCACCTCCGCATTCTCGTCCCCGACGCTGAGCCCGCTGTTGTCCCAGCTCTCCTGCACGCCTTCGGGCGCGAAGCCGCGAATCACGTCAATCACGTCGCGGACGCGGACCGGTCTTTCGTTGTCATTCATTGTCGCCATACCTTATATATAGACACTGTCGTAATATCCCGTTAAATGCTGCGTTTCCCGTCAAGGCAGGTCACATCCCCTTTGCAATCTCCACCAGCTGTTCCCTTATGGACAGGAGCGACTCCACGACACGGAACTTTCTCTCAGCGCCCTTCTTGTCCTCAATCATGCGCTTCGCGGCTCCCTCGATGGTCAGCCGCTCAGTCTTGAGGAGGAACTGAATCAGGCGCAGGGTCCCGATGTCCTCCGGCCTATAAATCCTGTTGCCCTTGGCGTTGCGCAGAGGACGCAGGAACTTAGGGAACGAGTCACTCCAGAACCTGACGGTGGAGGTGTTCTCCCTGAGTTCTTTGGCAACCTCGCCTATCGTGTAGCATATTTTTTCCATTATCTGAAAGATTTTCTCTTATTGTTAAAAGATTTCTCGCTTTGCTCGAGATGACAGGTTAATCCATTGACTGTTTGGTGTTTGTGGAGACTATCATCATGTTGAAATATTCCTCCGGGCCGACGGACGCGAAAAAATGGTTCACCGGGTTAAGAACCACGGTGTCGCGCCGGACTTCGTAGTGCAGGTGAGGAGCGTAGGCGTTGCCGGAGATTCCGACGCGGCCGATGACCGCAGCACGGCGAACCCTCGCGCCCTTGCGGACATTGATTGCGGCAAGGTGGGCATACCTCGTCGTGTAGCCGCCGTCATGGGTGATTTCCACCATATTGCCCTGCCCCTTCATCGAGCGCACGACCTCGGTCACCGTTCCGTCGGCGGCGGCAAGCACCGGGACGTCGGCCTCGGAAATGATGTCCAGACCGGCGTGAGGAGTCTCGACCTTGTAGTAGGGATTTATCTTGGCGCCGACTGAAGCCCCGGTCTGAGCGTAGGACAGAGGCTCTATCGGCGCGTGCATCGGAGGGATGACCGCCCCTTCCCCGGAGACGGCCGCGAGCGCCCGCTTCATGTTGTCCTCGATGCGGGCAGCCTTCGCGCAGAGGGTGTCCGCCTTGACCGCGGCGTATTTCTCGATGTCCGTGTCGGGAACCGTGTCGAGACCGCTCAGAAAGGCCAGCGATGAACTCAGGTCCAGTTCCGGGGAATCGGTGAGGAAAATCTCCCGGTAAATCCGGTTGTCGCGCCCGGAAAGGCGCTGTATTTCAGCGGAAAGCATTGCAGCCTTCTCCTGAAGGGCAGGAAGCTGTGACTCATAGGCCCGGTTCTGTTCCTTCAGGGCGGCCTCGGTCTTTGTGTTGAAGCAGAGCGAGAACACGAGGTAGAACGCCACTGTCAGCGAGAGCGAGAGCAGGACAAACGACAGGAACCTGCCGCCGAACTTCTTGAAAGTCAGGCGTTCCTTCCTCATGCTGAGGCTGTCCTTGTCAAATTCGTACCGTTTTTTCATTTTATCGTTGTTCTTCGCACGGCGCTCAAGCGCCTTTTATCCTCCATATTCTACCTCCTGTTTCTATGTGTTGGGTGTATTACGACACGCCGTGAGGCGGACTCGGAGACCTGGGCCATAGTGGCATATTCCTCCGTAGTCATGTCGAGGTCCATATAGTTCATCGGGTTGGTCGGACGGCCCTTGTATATCACCTCATAATGGAGATGAGCGCCCGTCGATTTGCCGGAGTTCCCTACATTGCCGATGTTCTCCCCCCTCCTGACCCTCATTCCCTCGGCGACGTTCACGAAGCTAAGGTGGGCATAGCGCGTCTTGTAGCCGAAGCCGTGGTCGATGACTATCTGGTTGCCGTAGCCATACATGCTGAGGCCTACGTATTCCACGACCCCGTCTCCGGTGGCATAGACCGGGTAGCCGACCTTCGCCGCGAAATCCAGTCCGTGATGGAAGGCCGGACGGTGATACTTCGGGTCGATTCTCCGTCCGAAGCGGCTCGACAGGTGATATTTTCTCCTGTCCGGATTAATCGGCGGTATTATCGGGACGCACGAGGCCATATTCCCCGCCTGTTTCGCCAGACGCTCCACCTCGTCGTAGGACTTGGACTGGATGTAGGCCTTCTTCAGGAGCACGTCAGTGCGCACGACCGCCGCACGGAATCCCGCGTTGTAGTCGGAATCGTCAAGCCATAGGTAGCGGTTCGCCCCGGAAAATCCGGCACTCCTCACCTCGGGGGCTATGCGGCTCATTCCCAGCACAGTGCGGTAGATGTCGTTGTCCCGCATCTGGAGGGCGATGAGCCTCTCGTCATATTCCCGTATTCCCGTCCCCAGCACCTCGACCTGCGAGAGCAGCGCTGCGTTTTTCTTTTTGAGCAGCGTTGTCTTGGGCAGTTCCACGTCCAGCACTCCGGTCAGAATCCAAAGGTTGAAGAACGCCATAAGGCTGCTCAGGGCAATCAGGGAAACGACACGGAAAGCCCTCCTCTTAGCGTAGCCTTTATCCACTTCGTAAGAGAGCGTCTCCGAGTTGAAAACATATTTTTTGAACCCCGACATTCCGCAAATATAATGCTTTTTGCCAAATTTATTGTACTTTTGCAGGTTAAAATGTTTTCCGGGAAGGAGTTCAAACTCAACGGACGCATCTCGGAAAACGCTTTACGCAAGTGTGAAATAAAAGACTGAAGATATTATGATGACATCAAAAGAGATCCGCAAGGCCTATCTCGACTTCTTTGCCTCAAAGGGGCACACAATCGTGCCGTCAGCGCCTATGGTCGTGAAGAACGACCCTACCCTAATGTTCACAAACGCCGGAATGAACCAGTTCAAGGACTGGCTTCTCGGCAACAGCCCCGCGCCGTTCCCCCGCGCCACGGACAGTCAGAAATGTCTGAGAGTCAGCGGGAAGCACAACGACCTTGAGGAGGTGGGACACGACACCTATCACCACACGATGTTCGAGATGCTGGGGAACTGGAGCTTCGGGGACTATTTCAAGAACGAGGCTATCGACTGGGCCTGGGAACTTCTGACGGAGGTCTATAAGATTGACAAGGACAGGCTTTACGCGACGGTCTTCGAGGGTTCTGCGGAAGACGGGACATCGCTCGACACGGAGGCGCGCGACCGCTGGCTCACGCACCTCCCTGCGGACAGGGTGCTGCTCGGCAACAAGCATGACAACTTCTGGGAAATGGGAGACACCGGCCCGTGCGGCCCATGCTCGGAGATTCATGTGGATTTGAGAAGCGACGAGGAGCGCAAGGCAGTTCCGGGAGCCGAACTCGTGAACAAGGGACACCATCTCGTGATTGAAATCTGGAACCTCGTGTTCATGCAGTACAACCGCAAGGCAGACGGCTCGCTTGAGCTCCTGCCTCACAGGAACGTGGATACGGGAATGGGCTTCGAGCGTCTCTGCATGACGCTTCAGGGCAAGCTGAGCAGCTACGACACGGACGTGTTCACGGGGATGATCCACAAGATCGAGGAACTTTCAGGTAAGAAATACGGATCTGATGAGAATACGGACATCGCGATGAGGGTAGTCGCGGATCACATCCGCGCGATCGCATTCGCCATCGCCGACGGACAGCTCCCTTCAAACGTGAAGGCAGGCTATGTCATCCGCCGCATCCTTCGCCGCGCCGTACGCTACGGCTACACTTTCCTCGGGTTCAACGAGCCTTTCCTCTGTCGCCTGGTGGAACAACTAGTGAGCGACATGGGAGAGCATTATCCTGAAATCGCCCTCCAGCAGACTCTCATCGAGAAGGTCATCAAGGAAGAGGAACTTGCTTTCCTCCGCACTCTCGACAGGGGCATCAGGCTGATTGACAGCATTATGGAGAAATGCTCCGACACAAAGGTCATCACGGGAGAGGACGCTTTCACGCTCTATGACACCTTCGGGTTCCCGATTGACCTGAGCGAGCTCATCGCGTCTGAAAAGGGATATACCATCGACCTCGAAGGGTTTGAGGTTGAGCTCAAGAAACAGAAGGACAGGGCCCGCAACGCCACGGCGAACGAGTTCGGCGACTGGGTTGAGTTCCACCACTGCGACAACGTAGAGTTCCTCGGCTACGATTTCACGGAGATTGACGGGGCAAGGCTCACGCGCCACAGGACAGTGAAACAGAAGAACAGGGAGATGATTCAGCTCGTGTTCGACCGCACTCCTTTCTACGGCGAGATGGGCGGACAGGTAGGCGACACCGGATACATCGAGTCGGAAGACGGAGAGAGGATAAAAATTCTCGATACGGTGAAGGAGAATAACCTCACGATTCACATTGCGGAGAAACTTCCTTCAGACTGCACCGGCAGCTTCCGCCTCGTGGTCGATGCCGCGCGCAGGCACTGCATCGAGAACAACCACAGCTGTACGCATCTTCTCCATCAGGCGCTCCGCGAGATTCTCGGAACGCACGTCGAGCAGAAAGGATCGTTCGTGACTCCGGACTATTTCCGCTTCGACTTCTCGCATTTCGAGAAGATGAGCGACGAGCAGATCGACAAGGTTGAGAAGAGGGTCAATGAGCTGATTCGCTGCAACTTCCCTCTCATCGAGAAGAGGAACGGAACTATGGAGGACGCGAAGGCCATGGGAGCGATGGCGCTGTTCGGAGAGAAATACGGAGACCGCGTCCGCATCGTTCGCTTCGGAGATTCTGTTGAACTCTGCGGCGGATGCCACACCTCGGCGACCGGCAACATCGGCTTCTTCAAGATTGTCTCCGAAAGCGCAATCGCTGCCGGAATCAGAAGAATCGAGGCACGGACCGGACTCGCTGCGGAGAACATCGTCGACATGATGGAGAACACCCTGCGCAGCGCAAGGGCACTGTTCAACAACGCCCCTGACCTCGCGCTCGCGATAAGGAAGCTCATCGACGAGAACGACGGCTTCAGGAAGGAAATCGAGAACGTGGCCAAGGAGAAGGCCGCCGCGTTCAAGCAGGTGCTTCTCGACGAGGCGAAGGACATCAACGGCATCCGCACCGTGGTTCTGCGCAAGAGCGGCGACCCCGCGATGCTCAAGAACGCCGCGTTCATGCTCCAGAAGGAGGCGGAGAACCTCGCCGTTCTCGCGGCCTATGAGTTCGACGGCAAGCCACAGCTTCTCGTGATGTACTCAGCCGACCTCGTCGCAAAGGGACATAATGCCGGCAATGACGTACGCGCCGCTGCCAAGGCCATACTCGGCGGAGGAGGCGGCCAGCCGGGTCTCGCCACAGCCGGCGGCAAAAATGTCAACGGTCTCGACGAAGCCATCGAGATTCTCCTCAACAATATCAAGTAATTTAAACAGCTGAAATAAAGGGATTTGATAAAGAGATGAAGAACAAGGCGCGCGAGGAGTTGAAACCGCAGCAACCTCACGGTTGTGAGGATTTCGACGACGACCGCAACGAAGTTATTCGCTCTTTTGCAAATCCCGCCAAAAGATGAAGAAGCTCGACAGGTTCATACTCAAGTCCTTCGTGATGCCGTTCATCGCAATCCTCCTGATTGTGATATTCATCCTCATGATGCAGTTCCTCTGGCTCTACATCGACGAACTTGTGGGCAAGGGTCTGAGCATGAAGGTCATACTGGAGTTCATGATGTGGGGAGCCTGCACGCTGCTCCCGCTCTCCCTTCCGCTCGCCACCCTGCTCTCGTCAATGATGACGCTCGGCAACTTCGCCGAGAGCAACGAGCTGCTGGCGATGAAGGCGGCCGGCATATCCCTTTCAAGGATTCTTCTCCCGATAGGCGTCGTCTGCTTCATCATCAGCGTCAGCGCGTTCTTCATAGCGGACGACCTCATCCCGGTGGCATATAACCAGATTTATACCCTCCGGGAGGACATCGGAAAGACGAAGGAGGAAATCAAGATTCCGACGGGCACGTTCTACGACGGCATCGAGGGTTACATCCTGCGGGTGGAGGACCGCGACGACAAGACTGGCGTGATGCACAACGTGATGGTCTATAACCACACGGGGCACAAGGGCAACACCAGCGTGACGGTGGCGGATTCGGCGAAGATGACCATGTCCAAGGACAAGAGCTACCTCATCTTCTCGCTCTACAGCGGCTCCAACTTCGAGGAAAGCAACACGAAGAAGTACCGCGACACGACGCTTCAGCTTCAGAAAATCGAGTTCGAGCGGCAGCAGATAATCATCCCGCTTGAGAACTACGCCTTCCACAAGTCCGACTCGGCGAGGTACGGCGACCAGGTCAAGTCCATGAGCCTGAGGGAACTGAACCACGGGAAGGACTCAATCGGAGGCATAAATGAGGCGGCGCGCGCGGAGAATGTCAAGTCCGTGAACGGCTACCGTTCGGGGCTGAAGTACTACAGTCAGCTTGATTCGTCTGCGCGTGTGCGAATCACCTCGCCGTTCAAGGCCGAGAACATAGGGAAGTTCGACGACATAGACCAGGAAATAAGAGCAGTGGAGAATGCTATTCAGAAGGCAGAGGATCTTCAGAGCACGCTCTCGATGTACGCGAGCGACACGGGCTACCACACGAGGATTCTGAGGAACATCGACATCGAGATTCTGAGCAAGTTCGCCCTCTCGCTGGCCTGCTTCATATTCTTCCTCATCGGCGCTCCGCTCGGTGCGCTCATACGAAAGGGAGGCCTGGGAACACCGGCAATAATCTCGGTACTCTTTTTCGTGGCCTACTGGGTCATCGACATCTCCGGGAAGAAGCTCGCCCGCGACGGGGCGGTGTCCCCTGAACTCGGAGTGTTCATCTCAAGCTATATACTCTTCCCGACAGGGGTGTTCCTGACATGGAAGGCGGTGAACGACTCGACCCTGTTCAACATCGACAACATCAAGAGCAGATTCAGAAAAATAAAGGCAAAGTTTATGGGAATATTCAAAAAGACAAGGATAGTCTATATGGGTACGCCGGAGTTCTCGGTGGCTCCGCTCGACCGGCTCGTGAAGAAGGGATATGACATCGTCGGAGTGGTGACCGTCGCAGACAAGCCTTCGGGACGCGGTCTCAAGATGAACGAGAGCGCAGTGAAGCAATACGCAGTCGCGCACGGGATTCCTGTGCTGCAGCCGGTGTCGCTCAAGGACGAGGCATTTCTTGAGGCACTCAAGGCATGGAAGCCGGACCTTTTCGTTGTCGTTGCGTTCAGGCTGCTTCCGGAGTGCGTCTGGAGCATTCCTAAGCTCGGGACATTCAACCTTCACGCGGCGCTTCTTCCGCAGTATCGCGGCGCGGCGCCTCTCAATTGGGCCGTAATCAACGGCGAGAACATGACCGGAGTCACCACATTCATGATTGACGCGGGAATGGACACGGGAAAAATCATGTACCGCGAGCAGTGCCCTATCCTTCCGACCGACACCGCCGGCGACGTGCATGACAAGCTGATGGCGCTCGGGGCGGACCTTGTCGAGCAGACGGTGGAGTCCATCATCGAGGGCAGCGTAGAGTTCCGCATCCAGCGCAGCTTCATCCAGGGCGCGGAAATTCTGAAACCGGCGCCGAAGATTACCAAGGAGATGTGCCGCATCGACTGGAGCCGCAGCACGGCTGAGGTTTACAACCTCGTGCGCGGTCTCAGCCCATACCCTACCGCATATACCGAGATTCACCGCGGGGGCGAGGCGCCGGTCATGCTCAAGATTTTCTTCGGGGAAAAGATTACCGGCGATGAGTTCAGGAGGATTTGCCCTTCAGGAGCGGTTCCGGGTCAGATTCTGAGCGACGGCAAGACCTACATCGCCATTGCCGCGGCCGACGGTGCGCTCTCCCTAACCGACCTGCAGCTCGCGGGCAAGAAGAGGATGGACGCGAAGAGTTTTCTTCTCGGATTCCGGAATCCGGAAGAGTACCACGCGGTGACTCCGTCCGAGCCGGAAGAAGCATGACTTATCCGAGAGACAGTGTCTGAAATGCTGCATAGATGAAAGAAATCGTGATACTTGCCGACGGGGATTTCCCCAAGACCGAATACCCTCTCTGGCTGCTCGGTGCGGCCGAGGCGGTAATCTGCTGTGACGGGGCGCTCGTGAAGTACATTGAGTTCAGCGAAGGCAAGGCCCCGGCGGCGGTCGTGGGCGACATGGACACGCTGTCGGAGGAAATGCGGACGCGGTTTGCCGACATTGTCGTGAAGTACGACGAGCAGGACTATGACGACCTCGCAAAGGCCGTAAGGTATTCATTGACAGCCTATCCGGAAGTTGAGAGGATTCACGTGCTCGGAGCCTCGGGAGGAGCGGAGGACTTCACCATAGGGAACCTAGGCCTTCTTATGGAGTTCTGCAGGAGCCATCCCGACATCTCGTTCGACATGATTTCCGACTACACCACGGCGTTCCCGCTCCACGACAGCGAGACCTTCGACTGCGGAGCCGGGCGCACAGTTTCCGTGTTCTCCCCCGACCCTACGCTGCGGATAGCCTCAAAGGGGCTCGCGTGGCCGCTCGACGGGGTGTGCTTCGACAACTGGTGGAAGGGAATACGCAACCGTGCCACTGAGGACAGGGTCGCGCTGAAGTTCAGCCATCCCGCTCCGGTTCTCATAATACTCAACTAACACTGACACACATATATACGGACTCATATACACGAAAAACATATACACACGGCATTTTCGACAAAGACTAACACAACTCCATAAATACAGTATTTTAATAATCACACAATTATGGAAAAAAACGCTTATTTTCCCAAAACTCAGGACATCGAGAAGGCTTCGGAGAGGCTGAAGGAGATTCTCACGCCTACCCCGCTCCAGCTGAACGCTCATTTCTCAAACAAGTACGGCTGTGACGTCTATCTCAAGAGGGAGGACCTGCAGATGGTGCGCTCCTACAAGATTCGCGGAGCCTATAACAAGATTCGCTCGATTCAGCCTGAGGTGCTCAAGTACGGCATCGTCTGCGCTTCGGCGGGCAACCACGCGCAGGGTGTGGCATTTTCCTGCAACAAGCTGAAAATCATGGGCTCCATCTATATGCCCGTG
>ERZ808245.969-NODE-969-length-12533-cov-6.338356_pt1 | contig 12533 bp, 15 predicted proteins | sample MGYA00521243_ERZ808245 | MGnify/ENA primary metagenome ERZ808245 (study PRJEB31516, sample SAMN03275576) | gut metagenome | biome: mammalia-associated habitat; material: feces | host: Papio cynocephalus | place: Kenya | collected 2012-07-07 ... | reverse complement strand
CTCAAAGAACCGCCGAACCCGCTGGTCGAGCTTGTTTCTCGGCTGGTGAATGAAGGAAGTCCATCGTGGAGCGGCACGGCGACAGAGCTCGCGCGGAGTCTTTCCGAGATGGACAGCAGCCGGGGCTTCACGCCCAACTGGATCGTGCGGACGCTGAACGCGCGGGGACGCCGCTCCCCGCGCAGCTTTGACCGGACCGAAAAAGAAGAACGTGAGGTGTCGGTATATCGACACCTCACGGACGCACTTTTTCAGAAAGCCGTGGTGGGGATTCTCCGATCCCACGTCCCCAAAATACGACAAAGGAGGAACCGCGATGGCTTATGCCATTTTACGATTTGCCAAGCACAAGGGCGGTGCGTCTAAGGCGCTGAACGCCCACCATGAGCGGACAAAGGAGGTCTACGCCAGCAATCCGGATATTGACAAAAACCGCACCATGCAAAACTACCACTTAGTTACACCGCACTGGAGCTATGAGCAGGAGATCCGACACCGCATCCGAATGGCGGGGTGCCGCGTGCGGAAGGACAGTGTGAAATTTGTGGACACGCTGGTGACGGTCAGCCCAGAGTTTGCAAAGGCGCATGAGGCGGAAATGACGGAATACTTCACACGGGCGTTTAATTTTCTAAAGGAGCGTGTGGGCGAAGAAAACATCATTTCTGCCGTGGTGCACATGGACGAGAGGACGCCGCACCTGCACCTGTGCTTTGTGCCGCTGACAAAGGACAAGCGGCTGTCCGCGAAAGAAATTCTCGGCAACAAGAAAAACATGATCCGCTGGCAGGACGACTTTTACGCCTGCATGGCGGAGCGGTGGCCGGAGCTGGAGCGCGGCACACCTGCCGTTGAAACCAAGCGCAGACATCTGACGCCGCAATGGTACAAGAAAGTGACCGCAATGGACGCCAAGCTGGAGAAGCTGGAAACAGCCTTGAACGGCATCAATGTACTGAACGCGGGCAAAAAGCGCGAGGAGGCCATAGAGACCTTCAGGCAGCTCTTACCGGAGGTAGAGTCGTTTCAGACAGAAATTCAGCGGATGCAGCAGGCTGTGTCGCAATCGCTTTCCATGCAGCGATGCAGTGCCGAGGAAAACGAAGCGCTCAAGGACGAGCTGACCGCCGAGCGCCGCAAAAGCGCCGAGCAGCGCGCGAAGCTCGCGGTGCTGGAGGAGCGTTACAAGCGGGCGGAAAAGCTGCTGAGTAAGGTGCCGAAATATAACAACATGGAGGGATACCAATACAAAAATATCAATAAAATATAATGGAAATAAAAGATATAAATTTGACAAAATGTCAAATTTATAGTACAAGAAATGTAAGAAATGTAAAAAAGAAAGAAAATGAGGATATTGTATTGACAAAGAAAAGAAATTTTTGTAGTATTCTGGTATACCAAAATTCCAGAATACAGGGGATGCGAACCAATAAAAGAAAATGTTTAATAAGATTGATACAAAAAAATCAAGACTGTATGAAAAGATAATAGAAGAAATTGAATCCCGAATCAATGACGGTATGCTGAAAAAAGGGGATTATATGCCAACAGAGCGAGAGCTTGCTGAAGATTTTGGCGTAAGTCGAATTCCTGTAAGAGAGGCATTAAAAACATTGGAATTCATGGGCGTTTTGGAGAGCGACACGAAAGGAATGCGAGTGGCAAGGGATACGCTCAAATCGACAGATGCATTTCATGACCTTTTTGATGGAACTGATCAGGATATTTTTAATGACCTGTTAGAAGCGCGTGCACCAATTGAATTAAAGTCAATCGAATTGGCGTGCAAAAAACGAAATACCGCAGATGTAAAGGAATTGGAGAGATTACTGCAAGAACATAAGGCAAGTATTCAGAATGATGCCGAGTTCTGCCGGACAGCGAAAGCGCTTCATATCACAACGGCAAGTGCCTCTAAAAATAAGGCGATTTTGCGAATCCTCGATGTGATGGATGGCATGCTTGATGAAGTGCGCGAGCACACAACACTGTCCGTTGAGAGAAGAGAAAAGTCCTATGACGAATGGGAATGCATTGTTGAAGCAATCCGCAATCAGGATGTCGAAAAGGCTATCCAGACAATGCAGACACACTTGGGATATATGACTATCAATTATTCCAACTACCAACGGGAGGAAGAGACCTAAGACGAGAAGAAAAGTGGGATTTCCGGAGGCCAGAATGGGGAATATTCATGTTTTTTGTCCGTTCTGTGGAAGTAAAACAAAAACACAGATCCGGACTGAGACTGTTCTTGAAAAGTTTCCGCTGTATTGCCAGCGATGTAAGCGAGAAAGTATCGTGACAGCGCGAAACGGCAAAATTATAAAGGTTGAGGAGCCTGACGCTACGACGCAGAGCCGGTAATCAAAATAGATTGCCGGCTCTGCGCTATTTTATGTGGCGAAGAGAAGTAATAAAAGCGCCTCAAATACAACAAATATAGTCTACCATAAATACATTATGAGCTGGAGGTAATGACATTGGCAAAGTATATTACACGCAGATTATTATCGTTGATCCCTATTCTATTGGGAATTATTTTCCTTATCATGGCGATTATGTCACTCATTCCTGGTTCGCCTGGGTTGGTAATTCTTGGACCGGACGCGCCGGCAGAGGCGGTCGAGGCGCTTGATCACGAGTTGGGGTATGATCAGCCTTTTCTGGTTCGCTTTGTTACCTACGTTGGAAACCTGCTCCACGGCGATCTAGGGACCTCTTATCGAACCTCCAGAACCGTGTGGTATGAAATCAGCCGACGTTTGCCAACTTCTGTTACATTAGCGGTTTTAGCAGTAGGCTTCGCAATGATTGTAGCAATACCACTTGGAATATTGTCAGCCGTCAAACAGTACAGCTTTGCAGATATCTCTCTTACAACAATTGCGATGATTCTCAATTCCATGCCGACGTTCTGGCTCGGGTTGATGCTGACAATCATATTCTCGCTAAAACTGCAAATCCTTCCATCTATCGGGTTAACTTCACCAAAGCACTATATTTTGCCTGTTATCGCACTTTCAAGTTATACAATCGCGGGATTAATGCGATTGACGCGAACGACGATGCTTGAAACTATACGACAAGATTATGTGCGAACGGCACGGGCAAAAGGGCAGAAAGAAAGCATCGTTATTTTCCGTCATGCCCTTCAGAACGCATTATTGCCAGTTATTACATCTGCTGGCATGTCTTTCGGTAAGATGATTGGTGGCGTAGTTGCAGTAGAAACAGTATTTTCCATTGATGGAGTTGGAAATATGATACTTACGGCAATCAGAAACAAAGATGTCATGCTTGTAACCGGCGGTATTCTCTGTCTTGCAACAATTTATATGATTGTTCTGCTGCTTGTAGATATCCTTTATGCAGTAATTGACCCTCGGGTTCGAGAGAAATACAAAAATAAATATTAAGAAAGGAGGGACTACAGATGACATATAGAACGTCTCCAGAGCAAAATGTAGAGAGCAACTCCCAATATGTATATGAAAAAAAGAGCGTCATGGCGGACTTTTGGAAACAACTAACGCGTTCTAAAGCAGCTATGTTTGGCTTGGTTCTGTTTGTGATTATCGTTTTGATGGCTGTTGTCGGACCAATGGTAATTCCCTATGAAAAAGCGATTGCATATGATGCGGCTAACCGTTTGCTTCCGCCCTGCGCAGAGCATTGGTTTGGCACGGACAACTATGGACGAGACATTTTTGCCCGTATCGTACATGGTGCGAAATATTCTCTTGCGATTGGTGCTGCGGCGGTTTTGCTGGGCGTTACAGCGGGATGCCTACTCGGAACGATTGCAGGTTATTATGGCGGTGTTGTAGACAACATCATTATGCGTATTACCGACTGCATTGTTTGTATTCCTTCCACCCTGCTTGCGTTGGCCATTGTTGCTGCACTTGGCGGGGGTCTGACAAAGGTTTTGGTTGCTCTGATTCTTGCGAATATTCCTGTTTACACGCGTGTAATTCGCTCTACGATACTGAATGTCACAGAGCAGGATTATATACAAGCTGCGAAAGCGAGTGGCACACCGGATTGGCTAATTATCCTCAAGCATGTTTTACCGAACGCTATAGGCGTCATTATCGTGCAGGCTACAATGACTTTTGGCGATGTGATTATTACGGCGTCAACCATGAGTTTTTTGGGCCTCGGTATTCAACCGCCTACGCCAGAATGGGGATCTATGCTTTCTGAGGGAAAGAATTTCATGCTGTACTCAACAAGTATTATGTTCTTCCCAGGGGCTGCAATTGTGCTGACGGCCTTATCCCTGAATCTTTTAGGTGACGGACTGAGGGATGCACTCGACCCAAGACTAAGAAACTGAGGAGGTGTGAAAGCATGGAAGAAAAACTGCTTGAAATCAAAAACTTAAAAATTGAATACCATTCGGACTCCAATGTATTTCACGCTGTGAACGGTATCAGTTTTGATCTTGGTTATAAAGAAACAATCGGACTAGTGGGAGAAACAGGTGCTGGAAAAACAACGACAGCGCTTGCAATCATGCAACTGCTGCCAGAGCGAACAGGGAAAATTACCGATGGTGAGATCCTTTTCAAAGGAGAAAGCGTTATTGGCAAGGGAAACGAAGAGATGCGCAGTATCCGTGGCGCGCAGATATCGATGATCTTTCAAGACCCTATGACTTGCCTTAATCCGTTAATGACGGTGGGAGATCAGATTCGTGAGGTTCTGAAGATCCATGAGAAGCCGGCTTCTGAAAAAAATGAGAAAGAAGCTGGGGAAGATATGGACAGTCAGGTGGATCGCTTGTTTGAAATGGTTGGTATCCCGCCGGAAAGAGAGCGCGAGTTTCCAAACCAGTTTTCCGGCGGGATGAAACAGAGAGTCATGATCGCTATGGCACTTGCATGCAATCCGGAGCTGTTGATTGCAGATGAGCCTACGACTGCACTTGATGTAACGATCCAGGCACAGGTTTTGAATTTGATGGCGGACCTGAAAAAAAGGATTAATACATCAATGATTATGATCTCTCACGACCTTGGTGTTGTGGTGAAGACCTGCGACAAAGTTGCGATCATGTATGCCGGAGAAATAGTGGAAATTGGTCGAATTGAGGATATTTATGCCGGCGATAAGCATCATCCATATACAGTAGGACTGTTTGGCGCGATTCCGGATATTCATACGAAAGTTCGCAGGCTTAACGCAATTGAAGGCTTGATGCCAGACCCAGCGAATTTGCCGGAAGGCTGTAAATTTGCACCGCGATGCAAGCAGTGCATGGACATTTGTAAAACAATGCCTCCAGATGTTTGGAAGTGTGGAGAGCACTCGATTGCCTGCCACCTGTATGCAAAGGAGGGAGAGTAAATGGAAACGTTGCTTGAGCTGAAAAACGTAAAAAAATACTTTCCAGTTGCCGGTGGCAGAAAGCTACATGCGGTCGATAATGTAAGCTTTTCCATTCCAAAAGGAGCTACGCTTGGCCTTGTCGGCGAATCTGGCTGTGGTAAGTCTACTCTGGGCAGGGTGTGTTTACGTCTTCTCGAGGCGACGGAGGGCGAGATACTGTTTGAGGGAACCGATATTCGCAAGCTGAATAAAAAACAGATGCACGCAAAACGGACAGAAATGCAGATGATTTTCCAAGACCCGCTTGCCTGCTTAAATGCTCGCCGCAATGTATACGAATTGATCTCTGAGCCGTTGACATTGAATCCTGATTACTGGCACAAACTGAGCAAGGACGAAATCACAAAGCGGGTAATCGATTTGATGGATACCGTGGGGCTTTCTAAGCGATTTATCAACTCTTATCCGCATGAATTAGACGGCGGACGCAGACAGCGTATTGGCATAGCGCGAGCGTTGGCGGTCAACCCAAAGTTTATTGTCTGCGATGAGCCGGTATCTGCTTTGGATGTTTCAATTCAGGCACAGATTCTGAATCTACTGATGGATTTACAGGAAGAGCGCGGGTTGACCTATTTATTCATTACGCATAATCTGTCCGTCGTGAAGCACATTTCCAGTGAAATTGCTGTTATGTACTTGGGGCAGTGCGTGGAAAAAGCTCCGGCTGATGAGCTTTTTGACAATCCCCTTCATCCCTATACAAGGGCACTATTGGACGCAATTCCAGTTCCAAGACTGGAGTATCGGGATAAGACGAGCGTAATTCGTGGCGAATTGTCCAATCCTATAGATCCGGCGCCCGGCTGCCGTTTCGCTCCACGGTGCGATCATTGCACAGAAGCGTGCCGCAACCATGACTGTCAGCTGCGGGATATGGGTGAAGGGCACTATGTTGCCTGCACGCTGTATGAAAAGTGAGATTGTTAACGACTATGGTCGGTAACATATAAAACAAAAAAAGGAGAAATCGCATGAAAAAGCTGATGAAGAGGGCTATTTCCGTATTCCTTGCTGTTTCCATACTCGCTATCCTTGTAGGGTGCAGCACAGAAAAACAAGATGCGCCGAATGACCCTGCACAGAGTGAACAGACGGTAATGAAAGTCGCGGTGGCTACTGCCCCGGCAAACTTTAATCCCTTTTCCTCCACGGCCGGTTCGGTGTTCCAAATTTATGGCAAGACACAGGTCTATGATACGCTCTTTACCCACGATGCCGAAGGCAATATTATTCCTTCCATTGCAGAGAGCTATACGGTTTCTGATGACAACCTGACAATCACCTTTAAATTACACGAGGGTGTAACTTTCTCTAATGGTGAAAAATTTACTTCCGCTGATGCTAAGTATTCTTTAGATGTCTGCCGTGAAACTAAACTGACAGCAACTTACTTTACAGCAATCGACAGCATTGACGCGCCGGACGAATATACCATTGTGATGCACCTCAACACGCCGAATGCTGCGCTTTTTGAAAATTTGACGGTTTATGGCCAAATGGTTTGCAAATCCGCACATGAACAACTCGGCGATGAGTATGGTATGAGCGCTGAAACCACTATTGGTACTGGCCCATATACGGTTAAAGACTTTATTCCTGAGCAGAGTGTTACCTACATTGCGAATGAGAACTATTTTAAGGGTTCACCCAATATCAAAGAAGTTGATGTTCAGTCCATTGTCAACGAAGAGAGCGCAATTATTGCTCTTCAGACCGGCGAAATTGATTACTACATGAATGCAGTACCGGCAATTTCGGTCGAAAAAATTAAAGCTGATCCAAACCTCGAATTGGTTGATATTGTTTCCAAAAAGCTTTATTACATCTGCCTTAACTGCGAGCGAGGACCGTTTGCTGATCCCAATATGCGCAAAGCAATCTCTCTTGCGATCAACCGTGATGATTTGAATATGATTATTACCGAGGGACTTGGTACAGTTGTTTATTATCCTGGTTACCCCACGAATACCGGAAATCCCGATATCAATGATAAAGTCGCATATAAGCAGAACATTGAAGAGGCTACTCGACTGATCGAAGCTGCCGGATATAAAGGTGCGACTGTGACTGCGTGCATGGAAAACAACGCCATTCTGCAGCAGTTTGCAACAGCGCTTCAGAGTCAGCTGAGTGCTGTGGGTCTGAATGTTCAGATTAATATGATGGAATACACCTCCTTTATGGAGGATGTGTTTAAGAACGGCAATTACGACCTTACAACGTCCTATAATACTGCTAAGACCGGTGATATGGACCTCGTATGGACGAACTGGATGTCCTCGGCAAAGGTTGGTAGTGGTAACACGGCGCGCTATGTTAATCCAAAGATGGATGAATTGCTTGCTATTGCCCGCAGCGAGATGGATCCTGAAACACGCAAGCAGGACTATGTTGACTGTATCAACCTCTATCTTGAGGACCTTCCGCTCCTGCCAATCACTTATGAGTATTCTAGCCGTGTATACAATAACCAGAAATTGGTGATTGAGAATGGACTGGTTGAACAGGATAATTTCTATAATTTCAGCTGGAAATGACATAATTCAATGATTCGAGTGGCCGGGTTTGCCCTTGGTCGATCGTGCTAAAAATGAGAAAGGAACTTGAAACAATGGTGAAACAGATTCAGTTAGAGTGGCCCTCCCTTGGGGTCAAGGTTCGTGCGAACCTAATGTGGGATAAAGCACCTCACTTTTGTGCGGAGTTGGAAAAACTTTTACCCTTTGAAAGCATTCACGGTCATACGGTAATCTCTGGCCTGAACATGAGTATTCCTATGAAGCTTATGTGGCTTGAGCGTGAATACGATGCGCCGCGCAAGCCTGGCCGCTTGTTTATTTACACGAATGGGCAGCGTATTGTTATTCCGTACGGCCTGACAACTGAGCCGGGCGATGTGAACTGCTTTGCAGATGTTGTGGAAGAGGATCTGCCGCTTCTTGAGAAAGCGGGGCTTGCCTGTAAATATCGTTTTATGACTGGTGACTGTGAACCGCAGACGGTAATTGTGTCTGCTGCTGAATAAGGAGGAATAGATATGACTTGGCAGGAAGTTCAAAAGAAAATAGAAGCGCAGATTGACAAAAACTGGCTCCAGGAACCGGAAACCATGTGGAAAGTTCGTCATGGAATCAATGTTAGTGGCGCAGGCTCATTTAATCAGTATCTTTCCACGTTGATGTTTATTGACGTCTATACTATTGCTTATGGTCAGCATATGTTTTTCATGTTTGTCCAAATGAGTGATGATCCGGACGTTTCCCTTGAAGTACTTAAGAAGATGACGCATAACGAACTGGCTGTCGGTTTCCAGTCCATGCAGTTTCTTGCGTATGTCTCAACGCCGGAGGTCAATGAATTTGCAAAGGATATTGACGCAGTTCTTCCGCAAATTGAGACAAAGGAAGACTACAGAGCATTAATGAGCGCTTATGTGCGCTATATTAACCTCATCCACTATTGGCATCATTGTACATTCCCGTGGCATGTCGGCTTGATGTACCAATATAAGTCTCCCGAAGAGATTAAAAAGATGGCAGAATTGGCAAAGTAGTATTTGCCTAAGCAAAGAGCAATAAGATAAACAGTAAAACCTCTCTTTTACAGATAATGCAATGAGCGGCAGAAAGGAATGGGTAGCTTTCTGCCGCTCATTATATTACTAAACTAATTGCCGTGTACGCGGAAGTGTATAGTGACATCCGCTTTTTAGAGAGAAGGGTCAGTGCCATATATTTAATTAGTTATAAAATATCCTTTGGAATAAGTGAGGATTATGAAAAACATGGATTCATCTTCTAGATGGTAGCTAAAATAAATATTAGGAGGAAGAGGTGTTTTATATGTCAATTTGTCATAAATTTTCATAAAAAATTTTATTGTAAGAATATATTCTGTATCACGACTTCCTCTGCTGCGCTGCGGATATTGTTCATCGCCCCTACCCACGCCATTTGCTCCTCAGCCTTTATCTGTTCTGTGATGCCTTGAGCCTGCGCCATCTGCTCAATTAGCAGCCGCGGCATCTCGTTTGCTTCACGGTCAATCTCGTTGAGGTAGTGCGTCAGTTGTCCGAATGTCTTCAAATTGATATAGGTTGCTCTGCGGTGCTCTTTCAGATACTTGAGCCGCATACGGCCAAAGCGTCCGTAGGTCGCAGGTTCTTCCTTGGGTACAGCCAGATCGGGCAGGTAGTAATCTCCGTACTTGCTATATGTAATTTCCATTGCGTGACAATCCTTTCTTGAGCCTTGATTTTACCCTTATTTGTACCCTTTATAGCGTTAGCTCATATAAAACAACTGGACTGACTGGTATCATGTTTTGTAGTTTCAGAACTGTTTATCACAAAATTTAATGAAATTTGTTGCAAAAGAGGACTTTTCTTGAATTCGAGTCCTGTACCGCGCACCACGAAAAAAGCCTTGAAACTCAGTAGTTTCAAGGCTTTTTTGTTGCCCTGAAACCCTGTTTAGCCTTATTTTTAGCCTTATTGTCCCTCACGCACCCGAAACGCTCTTGATATACCGTTCCATACGAGCCGCACTGTCCTGCTTCATCTGCTTCGTAACGTGTCCGTAAACATCCAACGTAAACGCCGCGGTGGCGTGACCGAGATTTTCTTGCACGGTCTTAATGTCGTCGCCGCTTTTAATAGAGGCAACGGCGAAAGTATGACGCAGATCGTGGAAGCGTGTGGCCGGTGCGCCAATGTTTCGGACGATACGCTTAAAGCAGTCGTACACGGTTCGATAAGACAGATAGCCGCCGGTTTGGTTGGTGAATATGAGACCGTGCTCTTCCCATGCATCACCGCCCTCCATCCGCATACTGTTTTGCTCCAGCTTTTGAAGTCGGAACAACTGAATAACCGATGGGGCCAACGTCAGACAACGGCTCTTGTTATTCTTTGGTGGAGAGAAATAATACCCTCCGCCTTTTTTCTGCTCCCTGCGAAGCTGCCGTTTTACCGTGAGAGTACCCGTCTGAAAGTCGATGTGTTCCCAGCCGAGGCCGAGTACTTCACCTTCGCGTAATCCAGTAAACAAAGCAATCTTATAGAGGTATTCGTGTGGATGCCCCTGCACCTCGCGCAGAAATACAGCGACCTGATCTTCCTCCAAGGGGTGCATCTCTTTTCTGATGATACGCGGGAGAATGCAAGCCTCGCTCGGGTTTGTGCGAAGGTAGCCGATCAGAACGGCCTGCTTCAGAGCTTTGTGCAGTACACCGTGAATGTTCTTGATGGATTTTGCGGAGAGAGGAGCGACCTCGGGCTTTGACGGCTTGGCAAGTTCGTTGTAGAAATGCTGCACTGTGTGCATTCAGTGTATCAAGACGGATGTGGCCAAGATGCGGTTCAATATATAACTCAATGGTGCGCTTGTAAAGATATGCGGTAGACGCCTTGATTCCAACAAGATAATCCTGTGCCCAAACGGCCATCCATTCGGCGACACTGAGCTTACAGGGAGCAACGTAGGTCTTTGCATCAATTTCGGCTGTGATCTGCCGAAGCTTCTGCGCGACCTCCTTCTGCGTTTTCCCCGTGATACTGCGCTGAATCTGCTTGCCGGTACAAGCGTCGTACCCCTCGGTATAGCGCCCTTGCCAGTAAGTATATTCTTTGCCGTTGCGGGTGGTTGTGATCTTTCGGATAGAGCCGGCGCCGTTGGCACCTTTTTTATTTTCATTCTTGCGCGACATATATCCTCCTTTCCGCCGCGCAGGACATACCTAAACAATATGATACGCCCTGCGCAGCAGAAATGCAAAGCTTTATTTGAGAAACATAGGTCTCTATTTCTCGGTATTCTCCAAGAACTCGATCAGCGCGTTCTTGGGGATGCGCACCTGCCGACCGACGCGGATGCTGCGGAGCTTGCCGCTGCGGACCAGCTCATAGGCTGTGTTGCGCCCGATGCCGAGGATCGGCATCAGCTCCTCCACACGCAGCGTCACGGGCAGATCGTCAAGGGAGCGGTACTTATTTTCCATCGCGGCCCCACTTTCTGACCGACGCGAGGTAAATGTTCGTTACATCGGCACGCTCATGGCCGAGCAGGCGCGAGACCGCATAGTGCGCGTCAATGGCGCTCATGCCGCCCTCCGTCAGCCTTGTGTACTGCTCCGCTGCATAGGTGTGCCGAAGCCCGTGGAAGGTCAAACGGCGGTCGGAGCCCTCGTCGCTGATCTCATTGCGGTAGCGGTAGATGAACAGCTCCAAGGCGTTGATGGCGCGGTCAGTAGGAATCCCGTCCGGCACCAGCAGCTTGTGTCCGCGCTCAGTTTGGGCCAGCAGTCTCTTCAACATCATCGGAATACGCTCGTCCTCAATGGGGACGGTACGCACCTTGCCGCCCTTGCCCTTTACGGTGAGGGCGTTTTCCCGTAATGCCCGTTCCGCCGCCGCGGTGTCTATGCGAAAACACTCGTGGATACGAAGCCCTGCGTAGCGTCCAAGATAAAGCGCGAGAATGAAGTCGTCACGGTTTTCCACCATTGCCTTGCCGAGCAAACGGTTGAACTCCGGCCCGCTCCACGTCCGGTCAAGCTGTCCGAACCGGCGGCGCTCCAGCTCGATGCCTAACTCGCTGTTTGTTGGCAGCGTATACTTTGGGTGGGACATTTTATCGTGGAAGAAACGGATGGCGGCAAGGTCGGTTTTCACGGTGCTGGCGGACTTTCCAGTATCCTGTAGGTACAGCACATAGCTCACGAGATGCTTGCCGCTGATGTTTTCCAGCTTTTGCAGATGGTATTCTGCGGCGAGGTAAGCGCAGAACCGTTTGCACGCTTCGTAGTAGCGCTCCTTGGTACGAAAGCTGCCTTGCCGGTTGTGCCGTGCCAGCTTGTCCAACTGGGTGACAAGAGAGAGGAATACCCCTTTGCTTTGAATAGTAGACATATATAAATCTCCTTAGAAGTCGTTATCGTGTTCAGATGGGCGCACTTCACCCGTTGGCAAAGGTGTCCGTTTCCGCTTCCTTTCCGCGGAATGAAGGTCCTTGAATGGTGAAAAAGCCTTGCGGCGTCTACCGTTTTGCGGTGCGGCCAAGAACCTGTCTCTTTTTGATTTTGCCTCGGTCAGTACGATACCGCGTGGGGCGTGCGCCCTGCCATCTGCGATG
>ERZ808245.967-NODE-967-length-12538-cov-2.818954_pt1 | contig 12538 bp, 7 predicted proteins | sample MGYA00521243_ERZ808245 | MGnify/ENA primary metagenome ERZ808245 (study PRJEB31516, sample SAMN03275576) | gut metagenome | biome: mammalia-associated habitat; material: feces | host: Papio cynocephalus | place: Kenya | collected 2012-07-07 ... | reverse complement strand
AATACTACATTGAGAAAGTCCAAAGATATTTGGGCAAAGGACTTATAGTGGTGCTCACCGGACAAAGAAGAGTGGGTAAAAGCTGTATATTGCAGAGTGTCAGCGGCAGAATCAAAAAGCAGAATGCCGATGCCAACACTATATATATCAATAAGGAATACGCCGAGTTCCGCGACATAAACACGGACATTGAACTCAACCAATATGTTGATGGTCAGTTGCAGGCCGGAAGGAAAAATTTCCTGTTCATTGATGAGGTCCAGGACATTCAGGGCTTCGAGAACTCGCTACGAAACTATCAGGCAAAACAATCCTGCGACATTATTGTTACCGGCAGCAATGCCACAATGCTGTCAAGTGAGCTTGCCACATATCTCTCAGGACGTTACATAGAAATACATATCCAAAGTCTCGACTACACTGAATTTCTTGAATTTCACAAGCTTAAAGACACTCAGGACTCGCTGTTGAAATACTTTACCTTCGGAGGCTTACCGCAACTGGCACATATCGGTCTGAACAATCGTCAAATGATTCTCGACTATCTCGGAGATGTCTATAACACAGTGATGATGAAGGACGTCATTTCGCGGGAGAACATACGCAATGTGCGCTTTCTGGAGGATATGGCACATTTCGTAAGCGACAACATAGGAAAGAACATCTCCGCCAACAGTATCTGCAAATTCATGCGTTCTCAAGGAATGACCGTCTCTCCGGCTCTTGTTTCAAATTATCTTGGATTTTTATCCAATGCTTTCATTATCAACCAAGTGAAACGCTACGACATATATGGGCGCAAGATATTTGACACAAACGAGAAATACTACTTTGAAGACATTGGACTCCGAAATTCGCTTGCTGGCATAAACCTGCGCAGAGACATTGAGAAAATTTTGGAGAATGCGGTATATCTCCACTTAAAGAAATATGGTTACAAAGTATTTATCGGACAGCTGCAAAATGCCGAAATAGATTTTGTCGCGGAGAAAGACGGGCAACGACTCTATATTCAGGTCTGCTATCTGCTGGAAAGCGATGATACCATAGAACGGGAGTTCGGCAATCTGCGCAAGATAAAGGACAACTTTCCGAAGATGGTTGTCTGCATGGATGAAATCGCAGTGCATGGAGCCTACGACGGAATACAGTGCATCCACATCAAGGATTTCTTAGGCTCGGACAAAAGAATCAATAAGACAATCTGAATTTAATAAATATTTGTGTGCTTTTCAAGAAAATAATTTGCAACTTTGCCATGTATTATAGAGACAATTGTATCGTTAAACTCTAAAAAAATCATTTATCGAAGAGAAAAATAAAAGCCAAATATAGAATACGACGTCCTTGACTCGACTGAAGCACTAGAATTAGCACTTCAAAAATCATAGTATAAATCTGCTAAGGCAGGAGGAGTAAATGTTGCACCTGTCTTCTTTTTATTACTTATCTCTTTCATCGTCCAATTTGTTCTATAAGATAGGTATCAATTGGCAACAAAGATACATAAATTGATACGAACTGAAAAAGAGCAAAACAAAAAAACATTAAACAAGCAGACCGGCCGAATTCTTCTTCCGGTCAGCCTTGTTTGTTATAAATAACTTAGAGAGAGGGGATGAAGAAAAAGATGGGATGCAGACCGCTTTTTCTTCGCCCCGTCATTTCAACCCTCGCGCCTTCAGGAGCCACTTCGGATCCGGAGCCGCGCCCCGGAAGCGCTCGTAGAGAACCATCGGCTCTTCGGAGCCGCCGGCCTCAAGGATGTTGTGCTTGAAGGAAGCGGCGGTGGCAGGGTCGAAGACGCCCTTCTCACGGAAGAGTTCGAAAGCGTCCTTGTCGAGGACCTCGGCCCAGAGGTAGCTGTAGTAGCCGGCGCTGTAGCCGCTGTTGAAGATGTGGTTGAAATAGGAGGTGCGGTAGCGCGGGATGATCTCGTCAATCAGTCCCATCTCCTTGCAGACCTTGGCCTCAAACTTCACGATGTCAATCAGTTTTCCGTCCCTGTCCGGGCAGTCGGTCTCCGAAGCGAGCGGAGAGTCCGCAGGGACGCAGACAGTGGCAAGCTCGTGCCATTTCATGTCAAGAATCGAGGCGGCGGCAAGCTCGGTGGTCATGAAGCCCTGATTGAAAGTGCCTGCGGCGACAATCTTCGCGACGAGGGCGGAAGGAATCACCTCTCCGGTCTCATAATGGAATGCGTATGTCGCGAGCACTTCCGGCTGGAACGCCCAGTTCTCGTTAATCTGCGACGGAAGCTCCACAAAATCGCGGGCGACCGATGTGCCGCTGACGCTCTTGTAGTGGCACTTTGTGAGCAGTCCGTGAAGCGCGTGGCCGAACTCGTGGAACATCGTGCCCACCTCGTCAATCGTGAGCAGCGACGGCTTTCCCTCGGAAGGCTTGCTGAAATTGCCCACATTCACGATTATAGGACGGATGTCAGTGCCGTCCGGAGCGACCCACTGGTTGCGGATGTTGTTCATCCACGCTCCCCCGCGCTTCGTGTCGCGAGGATAGTAGTCGGTAGTGAGTATGCCCAGAAGGCTGCCGTCCGCAGCGTCAGTGACCTTGAACACCTCCACGTCCGGGTGATATTTCGGAGCGTCGGACACCGGCTCGATGCTGATTCCATAGAGCTTCGAAGCCGTAGCGAACACGCCGGCGCGGACATTTTCCATCTTGAAATATGGCCTTGTCTGCTCCTCGTCAAGGTCGAACCTTTCCTTTCTCACGCGCTCCGAGTAATATGCCCAGTCCCAAGGCTCGATGCGGCTGCCCTCCGGAACGAGCCCTTCAGCGGCATCCTTGTCCATGGCGGCCTGCAAGTCAACGAGTTCCTCGCGTGCCTTGGCGACGGCAGGAGCGATGATTGTCTCAAGGAACGAATCAACTGTCTCCGGATTTCCGGCCATCTTGTCCGAGAGGATGAACGCAGCCGGAGTGTCGTAGCCGAGAAGCCGCGCCTTTTCCTGACGGAGACGGAGAATCTTCATTATAAGCCCGCGGTTGTCGGTCGCCCCGCCGTTCGCGCCTCGGGACGAATAGGCCCGGAACATCTTTTCACGGAGTTCGCGGTTGGCGCAGCTGCCCATCGTCGCGGCGTACTCGGAGACGCTTATTCCGAACTCGGAGGCGAAGGCGTTGTTCTCCGCAAGCAGGTTGGTCCCGAACGTCTGCTCAAGGGCGGCAAGCTCGGCATTTATCTGCCTCATCCTGTCCTGCCCGAGAGAGTCGAGCGCCACTCCGTTCACGACAAACGAGCGGTAAATCTTGTCCAAGAGCATCTTCTGCTCACGTCCGAGAGACACCCCGCATCCGCCCGAACAGCCGCTGTCCTCGGCGAAAGCCGCGTCGGCATAGACCTTCTGCACCCTCTCGAAAAGTGCGGCGTTAAGGAAGATGTTGCTCGAATGGTCCGAAATCATCGGAATAGCCTGCTCCACGACTTTCTGAAGCTCCGGAGTCCCGTCAGTCTCGGAGAGGTTGAAGAGCACGCCCTGCACCTTGTCCAGAAACTCTCCGGACCAGTCCAGGGCGGCGACGGTGTTCTCGAACGTCGGAGACTCGGCGCAGTTCACGATTGCCTCAATCTCCTCGTTCTGCCGGCGTATTCCCTCCTCTATCGCGGGGATATAATCCCCTGTCTTAATCTTCTCGAACGGCGGAATCCCGTAAGGCGTGTCCCATTCCGCAAGGAACGGATTCTCGCGGCACCCGGCCAAAGCCAATGCAGCAGCCATAATCATAATTGTCTTTTTCATTGTATAACTATTTTATAATATCCGCTATAGTCTCACGGACCTCGTCAATGATTTCAGAACATCTGGGCTCCGGAATATGTATTTCCATCCCAACGGAAACCATATCCTCAACAGAAGGATTTCCGGCCCCGTTCACAGACGTGGCATGTTCCCCGTTGTACCCCTCCTCGCAGCTCGTAAGATCATACGCCGGAGCAAGTTCCCACTCTCCGCCACGGCAAATGTAGGCAAAATTCTTCGCATGGTCATCCTTGTTGCCCGCAAGCACATTGAAAGCCATCCGACGGAACATTTCCTCAACCTGCAGGGAATCCTGTGTAAGATACCCTGTCAGATGAAGCAGATTCGTGTAGTCAAGTTTCGGGAAATGAATGGATTCATTCATCAGGGCACCGGCAGTCGCCACATGAAGACGCAGACCATTCTCCACATCAAACCGTCGGGAAGCAAAATATCGTCCGTCAATCAGCCTGAAGTCCGGAACCGTTATGCCTGCCTTTCGGGCCGCCATGTTGTAACGGTATTCCATCACGCCCATATCCGCCGGATCTGAAACATTCCTGAACTTCACGAGCCATTCGCCCTCCTTGTCCTTAAGCAGACACTTGGGACGGCATCCGCCGGAATTCCCGCTGTTAAAGTAAAGCACGTCGGCATCCGCATCAGACTTCTCGGTCAAGACATCAAATGCCATTTTCTGCAGCTCATCAAGTTCAGGCAGGGATTTATCCTCACCGACGAATGATTCCGGGACATAGCACAGGGCTCCCATCCCCGAACTCCCAACTATGCTCAGGTACTGCACAGGAGAAAGTCTCAGCGAGTTCAGCCCACGCTGCTTCAGAATCTTATGTATAAGATAACGTCCATATCCGTCCGGAATGCTGTCGTCAAAGATTCCGAAGTTCCCGGCAAACGGGGCCTCGTCCGCAATGAAGAGTTCATCCTTCAATGGAAGATAGAGAGGAGATATGGAAAAGCCTCCGCTCAACCATGCCTTGTCATATTGGAAAGCACATCGTCTGCCGTCGGGAGTCATCGTGAGACGTCCGACAGCCATGCCCCTATATGTCACGCTCAAAGTGTCAGCAATCTTCATTTTGTCGTCCCTCTTTTCCTGTTGCGGTTAGCATTTATCGTCTCCAATTCCGACATCGTGGAGTATTTGGGTTCGGCCATCACCGCCTTGAGACTTTCAGCATATCCCAAAGCCTTGCAGAGCGCAGCGTATGACTCAAGTGAAATCCTATGCTCCGCCTCGAATCTTGCTATTGTCGGAACGGGAACTCCCGACTGTCCGGCCACGGCCTTACGGGACAGCCCTTTTTCCAGACGCCGTTTCCGAAATGACTCCGCAAGCTGCGCCATAACCGACTCAACTGGTTCAGAATACAAAGAATAAAGCATACTATTATATCTCTTGTTGGCGATTTTCGCAATTAAAAGCTACTATCATATCTCTTGATACAAAGATACAAAAAGCACTGGAATAAAACAAATCGGGTCGGATGCCAATTATGTGCATCCGACCCGAAGAATCTCGGATTGAACCGAGCCTACTCTATGACTATGTCGTTCTGGTCGCGGAGGACAAGCTGTACGCTGCCCTGATACATCGTGAGTATGCCCGTGGCGGTGATTGTCTTGCCGCCGCTGAGGACAGCAGGGTCAATCTCAAGGTCGGCGAACTTGGAGTAGCCGCTGGTACGAATCTGGACCGTGCCGCCGGCTCCGGTGAAGTACTGGCTCACGGAGTAGGCGTTGGCATTGTTCCTGAGTTCATCCTTGACGTCCGCGAGCTTGCGCGTGTCGCTCGAGCCTGAGTTCCCGACCGCTGCGGAATCCCAGCGACCGGTCTCAAGATACTCGAGGAACTTGCTCTTTGACATCGCCCAAGTCGTGATTCCCCAGGTGTCGTCCGAAAGGAAGATACGGTTTGAAGACTGTGAATTGTCCTCGTCGCCGCTGATGTACAGGAGCGCGAAGACCTCGTTGCCGTATTTTAGCCCCTTTATGGTTACCAGCGCACCCACAGCATCGGAAGTCGCCTGACAGTCGTTCTTCGACGGCAGGGAGGTTATCTGACGCGGAGCAATCGGCTGGAGGTCATTCACGTCGCAGCGGAACACGTGCTGGTCTATTATGAACTGACTCTCCATATATGTGGTTGAATACTTCTTATTATCAGCCCCCTCTGCCAACGGATCCTTGAGACCGACCTGAACGGTTCCCTGTCCGCCGTAATTTCTATCCGTGTAGCCGTATTCCCCGACGGCAAGTCCGTCAAGGCTGACATAGACTTCCTGACCGACCTTGTAGTCATTGTGAAGGCTCGTGCGCCCGATTTTTATTTCAAGACCCGGGCCGTTCGCGTCGTCCTGAATGTAGAATGACTTGTAGAAATTCCCGGACTTGTCGGATGTGGTGACGCGCCCTTTCACCCAGATGTCCTCATCGACCTCCCAGCACCATATCTTGAGCGCGGTTGACTTACCGGCCTTGGCAGCTTCGGAGATGAATCTCTGAGAAAGTTCCTTTATCGTGAGAACGGTCCCGGTGACGCCTTCCTCCGGGTCAAACGGAGCGTATGCCTCCGGCTCCTGATATTTTCCGGTGAAGACCGGCTGAAATTCCTCGCAGGCCGTGAAAAGCGCGGCAGCCGCCGCAAAAGCTATAATTATCTTCTTCATAGTCCGTTACCTCCTTAGAATCTGAAATAAAGGTTCAACATATAGTTAATTCCCTGCATATAGAAATACTTGGAATCGAACTTGAAGTAGTTGTCATACTTCTTGCTCCTGATGAGACGGGTCTGCTCGTAGCCACCGGTCTTGATGTTCCGGTCGTTCAGCAGGTTCTTCACCTCGAGGGAGAATCCGAAATTGTAGGTCCTGCGGATATACCACGACTTGCCCACGCTCAGGTTCATCACCACCGCCGGGTCAAATTTCTCCTGAGAGGTCATGTAGTTGATCTCGCCCGGAGTGAGACCGGCATCGACAAGGTCCGAGTTGAGCAGCCAGCTGCCGGAATGTGCTTCTATCTGTTCGGACGTCAGCTTGTTGTACGGTCCTGCCGCAGCCTTGATGGTCCGGTAGAGCGGGTTCATGTCGAGGTAGGAGTTCGCATAGACATTCGCGCCGAGAGTGAAGAACCAGTATGAACGGGTCCTGTAGTTGAGCGCGAGGTTTGCCGCGAGCTGCGGGGTTGAAGGGACATGATGCTTCTGCACCTTCTCCACGACATAGTAGCCGTCCGCATCCTGCTCAAAGCAGTCCGCCGGAACAATTGTAGCGTTTTTCTCAACTGTCGCGTCCGCCCTGACCTTATAAATCGGGCTGCTTGCCCAGTAGGTCACAGGCTTGCCGTAGGAATCCTCGACAATCTCGGAACTGTTATCGACGGTCTGATACATCGTCGGAGTCGAGGTGTAGATGTACTCGCCCCAGCTGAGTGCGCCCTGAAGGCTGAGTCCGGTCACGAAGAGCGGGATCTTGAATCCGAGCTCGATACCCATGTGACGCTGGTCGATGCCGGTCATCGCGAAGTTGGTGAACGAGCGCTGGGAATCATCGTAGAAGGACTTCATCACGGACTGATCCATAATCTTGGTGTAGAACCCGGTGAGACGGAGGTCGTAGCCGTTGTTGCTGAGCTGGTAGTTGATGTCGGCGGACACGGTCTTCGTCGTCGTGAGATTAGGAATCAGCGAGTTGCGTGTCCTCGGTGAAAGGAAAGACTGGTTGAATGTCGGCGCGTCGTTGAAATAGCCGACGTTCGCGAAGAAGCGGTGGCCTCCGGTGAGGACATATTCCGCATGGGCCTTCGCCGAATATGTGAGGAATGTGGAAACCGCCGACTTACCCTTCGAGGTTATGACATCGCCCGTAATCGGGTCGTATGTCGTCAGGGTCATAGTCTTGCCGTTGATGTCCTCGGTGGTGATTTCATTTCCGTTGTCATCCAGACCGGCGAATAGTCCCTTTCGCACGAGGCCTTCCCTCCAGAATGAGGAGAAGCCGATTTCTCCGCCGACGTTCGCCTTGAAGTTGCCGAGGCCGAAGCGTCCGTCAGCCCAGATGTTGCCGTTGCGCACCTGGGCGTAGTAGTCGTAGCCGTACTTGCCGCCCTTAATGATTTTCTGAGCCTCGCCGTTCGCGAGCCAGTAGTCGAGGTCGTTCTGAATCATGGCCTCGGAGAAGGCGAAGTCGCGCTCCGCGAAGTTGTCGGTGTTGAGATAGTACTCGCCTCCGAGCAGGTCCTTGACCTTCTTGTAGTACTCGGAACGGTTAATCTTGCCGCTCAGGCCGCCGTTGAGAGTGAACCAGCTGTTGGCGTTCCATTTCACGGTCGCGGCAAGGTTGATGTCGTTCTGATCCACACGACGCTCCTCCTGAACATACTTGGAGCGGCCGTCGGCGGCGTTGTAGTTGATGTTGTAGAGACGGTCCCAGTCGAGATGCCGGGTGTTCACGTCGTTCTTCCATGCGTACTCGGCGTACATGTACTTGTCGAGGTCATTCCTGTTCCACTGCTCATCCGCCATATAGAAGTAGCTCGGAAGATTGCGGTAATAGTCCGCGCGCGGGTCGGCCGAATCGTACCAGTCAAGGGCGGAGTAGCCGTTCTTTCCCGTCCTGTAGAGGAGAGTCACGCCGGCCTCGAGGTTTTCGAGCGGATTGGCCGTGTATTTGAGAACGAACACAGGCTCATGGGTGCTGCGCACGCGGGAGTTGCGCACCTTTCCGTTCTGATAGCCCCAGTTGGAGTTGTACATATTGTCGCCCATAAGGTCATAGACTTCCTGAGTCGATGCATTCTGCGCACCTCTCTGCCCCGGAGTGGCGAAGGCCATGAACGCCAGGCGGTGCTCGTCGCCGAACTTCTTCTCCGCGCCGAGATAGTAGGCGAACGAGCGGTAATAGACGCCCTTCACCCAGTCGTTGCCGCCCAGACGCGCCGACACATTGGCCGCGAACGACCAGCCGTTGTCAAGCTCGCCGGAAGCGTAGGTTCCCATGAGGCGCAGACGGTAGAGAGCCGAGTTGCTCAGGACGCTGAAGCGCCAGCCGGGACGCACGGAAGCAGGATTGGCAAGTATGTTGGTGACACCGTTGTAGCCTCCGAAGCTGTAGTCCGAAGTCTCCGTGCCTATGGTGGTCTCCTTCGCCCTCATGGCCTCGTTCAGTCCGCTCCACAGCGAGAACGGAGAGTAGCCCGTGACTGCGTCGTTCATCCTCACGCCGGCAAGGAGAACATCCTGCGTCTCATTCGCATATCCCCTGTTCTTGAAGCGCACGTCACTGAACCCGTAGCCGACAATCTTGTTGTACGGGTCATTGGCCCCGAAAAGTATGGCAGGAGTGTCGGTATATCCCGAATCCTCCATGTCGAACTCCGCAAAGTTCGAGTCATCAATGTCGGCGGCGCTCTGTTCCGCGACAAGCGAAACGAAGATGAGGTCCTTCACATAGCCCTCCACCGTGAGGTTGATGCGAGACGTGAGGAAACCGGCCGCCGAAACGGTCATGATGTACCGACCGTCCTCGAGACCTTCAAAGATGAAGGATCCATCGGCACGCGAATAGTCATCGAACACCGCCTGCGCGTCCTTCACGATTGTAATGTGAGCATTCGGAACCGGAACTCGCCCGGTGCGGTTCACCACCGTTCCCTTCACGCCTCCGACTCCGCTCGTCTGGGCGAAGAGGGCAAGCGAGCAGAGCAGCGCCGCGAATGCCGTAAGAATTTTTTTCATCATATTTTGTTTTTAGTTTGTATCCATTATATCCGGGGGGGGCGATGTCGCATAAAAGGATGGAGTGCAAGGCTTGCGAAATCTTTTAAACCGGAGCAACCTGATGGTTGTGAGGATTTAAAAGTTGAGCGTAAGGCAGCAATCCGCCTTTCAGGCGACATCGCTGCTTATTTTCCGACAACGATGTAGGTAGGATAGTGATCGCTGTACCCTCCGATGAACGAGCCGTTGGAGAAGGTCCTGAACGGATAGCCCTTGTACTGCCCCTTCTGGGTCGTCATCCACGGGCGCTTGAACACCACGCCGTAGTACTCCTTGCCATGGTTCTTCGTCACCGGCTGAATCTTCAGCCCTCCCTCCGGAGCGCAGGCAAGGCTGTAATTGACGAGTTCGAGGTCATAGATGCTCCACACGCCCTGATAGCAGAGAGAGCCGTAGCCGGCCTTGAGCATCGCTGTGTAAGGTGAGAAGAATTCCGTCGGGGTCACATCAGAGAGTTTCTCCTGTCCGCGGAGATATTTCGCCATAGACTCGTCGGTCGGGTTATCATTCATGTCGCCCATCACGACAATCTTGATTCCGGGATATTTCTCCTCCATCATGCGTGAGTGACTGTAGATTATTTCGGCTCCCCGGCTGCGGAGATTGCCTCCCTTGCCGCCGACACGGGACGGAAGATGCGCGACATAGAACGCGAAATGTTCCCCGGCCATGAGGCCGTGAACCATAAGGATGTCACGGGTCTTGAAATAGCTCGTGTCCGTGTCGGAGAAGTCGATGTCGGAGTTGAAGTCGAACGGAATGGACTCGCTGTCAAGGCAGGTAAACTGGTCCGGCTTGTAGAGAAGGGCGACGTCAACGCCTCGGCGGTCCGGGCTGTCGTAGTGGACAATCCCATAGTTGGCGGCGGCAATCTCCGGCTGGCTCACGAGGTCCTCGATGACGAGGCGGTTCTCAATCTCGGAAATGCCGAGAATGGTGTGCCAGCGCCTGTTGTTGTCGGCCATGGCCCTGATGACGGTGGCCAGGTTGTGAAGCTTCTTCTCGTACTTGGCCTGCGTCCACTTGTTCTTTCCCTCCGGAAGGAACTCGTTGTCGTTCTTGACAGGGTCGTCATAGGTGTCAAAGAGGTTCTCAAGGTTGTAGAACCCGATGACATAGTTCTGCTTTGTCTTCTGCGCCGATGCCGAGACCGACAGCAGGAGCAGGAGTGCAGCAATCAGAAGTGAGCGTTTCATTTCTTATGTTTATCGTTTTGTGTATTATTGTTCTTCGTGTCAATGACTTATGTGTCAGTGTCCCCAAGCGTGCACGACCGCCTAAATCGGCCACACGTTTTCGGACGGCGCCTTAGCCTCAATCTCGGCTGCCTTTGCCTCGCCGACTTTCTTCGGAAGATTCACGAACAGATCGATGCCGAGTTTCTCTTCAAGTGCGTCGATTGACATCATGTCCGAACGGGAAATCGAGCCCGTCCGCGCCACATGATTGAGCCAGACCGCGCAGCCGGAATACCCCGAGGTAGCGCTGTACCGGAGCATGGCCTTGTAGTATGAAGACGGAATCGTGACGCTGTGTCCTCCCCTGTCGGTCAGCGACTTGCAGCCGGAACCGACGATGCAGCCCGTGACGACATAGAGAGTGTCGGCCTTCTTGGACCAGTCGCGTACCTGATTTTCAAGGCTAACCCAAATTTCCTGATTGAAGCCGCTGAGCTGGGGCGTGACATTGGTGGCATAGTAGGTCTGCGCGTTCGAGTTGCCTATGTAACGGTCGGCGGACGGAATCTGATGCCCGCGGTCATAGCCGGATCTGCCATATCCTCCATAGACGACTGAAGGCTGAAGGGAACTCGGCATGAAGGGGTCAAATGCCCATGGCTCAGGTTTCGGACGGCTGCCGCTGCCTGTCAGCCCGGAGTTCAGAGGGTAGGCCACCCAAATCGAGAGGTAGTCGTCCTGACTCCAGTAGAGGGAGTAGTTCCGCTGCTGCCGGCTGTTCACCGTCATGTTGTGCCAGATGTATTTCAGCCCGTCGCCGGATTTAGTCTCAGGCAGTTCAAGCCACCCGAACGGGCTTGCATCGGCATAGCCGCCGTCCTTGGTGACCTCCGTCGGATCTGACGGCTCCACAGCATCCTGAATGAAGGTGCAGCTCACCTCAGAGGAGCCGGAAGCGAGCACAAGGCGGAGCGTTCTCTCCGCGCCGCTCGCATTCTGTTCGTAGTTCAGGATGACATTACCCTTGTTGCCCTTTCCGGACACGGTCATTTCTGTGCCTTCCGCCCCGAAGTTCGCCCAAGGCTCAGCCTCGCCGAAATCAATGGACAGCGTCCACTCTCCGGACGCCTTAACGACGACAAAGGTGCTTCCCGCTGCCTTTCCGGCGGAAGAGTTCCTCAATGACACGGAAATGCCGTCCTCATCCTTGTCCCCGAGCGGGTCGCAGGACACGGCAAGAGACAACAGCATCAGGAATGCCGACAGCCGAAAGATGTTTCTCATCAAGTGTTTTTATTTATTTGAGTTAAGGGAAGCCCGCCTTGACGGCGGGTTTCCCTTAAATTAAAATTTGCTTATATACTAAACTATTTAGCAATAATCGTAATCTTTGAAAAACGGGATTGTTTATCTGCCGTGCAAACGAACTTGTCAACAGCAGTACCTGACCAAGTGACGGTCTTTGCCGACGTGTCAGCCGCGCCAGTACCACCGTCGCCGGAAGTAACAGTGAATGAGGCACATTTATCTGCATATGGACAAGTCAACACAACAGAAGATATTTTCTTGCCAGCAACCTCAATTGTCATTGTATTTGACTGGTGAAAACGTACAAGATTACTTGCTTCAGAAGGGAGTATCGGAGCTGTGCTTCCTGTCTTAATCACCGATAAAGTCACACCATTTGAGGTAACGGAAATAGCGGCTTTCCCATTAACTGTCGTCGAGGTGAAAGACGACGCAATAGAGGCAATATCAAGAGTAATCTCCCCTTCCACAACTGGCTTTTCCGGCTC
>ERZ808245.965-NODE-965-length-12556-cov-3.147428_pt1 | contig 12556 bp, 9 predicted proteins | sample MGYA00521243_ERZ808245 | MGnify/ENA primary metagenome ERZ808245 (study PRJEB31516, sample SAMN03275576) | gut metagenome | biome: mammalia-associated habitat; material: feces | host: Papio cynocephalus | place: Kenya | collected 2012-07-07 ... | reverse complement strand
CAACGTAGTTAACGCCATCTGGATTTGAGTTTGTATCAACGATTGCAACAACAGGAATACCTAAGTTGTTAGCTTCTTTGATAGCGATGTGCTCTACTTCAGCATCGATTACGAATAATGCATCTGGTAGACCGCCCATATCCTTGATACCGCCTAATGAACGGTTTAACTTCTCAAGTTCACGGGTACGTAATAAAGCTTCTTTCTTAGTTAACTTCTCTAAAGTACCGTCCTGAGTCTGAGTCTCAAGCTCCTTTAAGCGCTTGATTGACTGACGAACAGTCTTCCAGTTTGTTAACATACCGCCTAACCAACGGTGATCAACGTAGAACTGACCACATGCAGTAGCAGCAGGACCTACTTTATCAGCAGCTGCGCGCTTGGTACCTACGAACAGAACCTTGCCCTTGTGAGCAACAGTGCTGCTTAGGAAGTTTAATGCTGCATCGTAGCACTCAACGGTCTTCTCTAAGTTGATGATATGAATGCCGTTACGAGCACCGAAGATGTACTGTTTCATCTTAGGATTCCAGTAACGAGTCTGATGACCGAAGTGAACGCCAGCCTGTAGCATGTCGCGCATAGTGATGGTAGACATAAATAATATCCTCTAAAATTAGGGTTGTGCCTCCACTGTTTCGCTTGTACAACCAAGTAAGAATCACATCTTATTTGGCACCCAGTACATAACGTTAATAAACAGTGTGCGATTTCTTAAAAACAATACTTGTGTCTAGATCTTAATTTTCAGACACAATACCCCTGTGTACCTACACAAAGGCACGTTATTCTAACATGGATTATTTTAAAAATTTTGCCTTAATAAGAAAAAAAATCGCCATTCCTATCATCATTTGTCAGAAACTTACAAAAAATCATTATAATAAGCCATAGTTAACTAAGGATGAGCGTTATGGACATTACTTTAAAATCACCAAGCGAAATTGAAAAAATGCGTATTGCAGGCGCTGCTACTGCAAGAGTACTAGAAATGATTGAGCCTTATGTTGTTCCTGGTGTTACCACCGAGGAACTGGACAACATCATGAACGACTACATCGTTAATGTTGAAAAGGCTAAAAGTGCTGATTTAGGCTATCAGGGTTACCCTAAGGCTACCTGCATCAGTATCAATGAAGTTGTATGTCATGGTATTCCTGGTCCTCATAAGTTAAAAGAAGGCGATATCGTCAACATTGACGTTACTGTGTTAAAAGACAAGTTCCACGGTGACAGCTCAAGAATGTATATTGTAGGTAATCACACCTCACCTAGAAACGAGCAACTATGTAAATGCGCTCAAGAGTCAATGTACGAAGCTATCAAGACTGTAAGACCTGGTTCTAATCTTGCAGACATTGGCGATGCTATTCAGAAAGTTGCTGATAAGGCTGGTTTCTCAATTGTAAGAGATTACTGCGGTCACGGTATTGGTATTGGCTTCCATGAGGAGCCTTCTGTATTGCATTACAGAAATAATGAGAACTTAATTCTGCAAGAAGGCATGTGCTTTACCATTGAGCCTATGATCAATGCAGGTACCTATAAGTGCAGAACTAATAGAAAAGACGGTTGGACTGTAACTACAGCTGACAAACAGCCATCAGCTCAGTATGAGCACACTCTATTAGTAATTCCTAACGGAGTTGAAGTTTTAACCTTACGTAAAGATGAAGACTTCCCTCGCATTATTACTCACTAATTTGTAGTCACCAATTTATGAGCTAAGAACTTTTAGCCCTATGCATAAATTCAGACTCATAAATGGTGCATTAGCTATAAAAGCTATTAAGTAATGAGATGCCTGCCATATTCTTTGGCAGGCTTTATTTACAGCATGACTATTAAGCTTACAATGAGCATTCCAAAGCATTGAAGCTTAATTAACCTAAAACACAGATCTTAAAAAGATCTAAACAGAGTTACCTATCATGTTTGAGTCTATTTCCATTCCAAGAAAGGTAAATACCGCTGATGTAAACGAAGCTTTTCCTTTTAAAGCTCCCGCACTTGATGTCTATGACATCAAACAAGGTCGTGAACTTGTAAAACTTTATAAGGAATACCACAAAGAGTGTTTCTTAAAAGGCTTTCAGGTAGCCAATCTTTTAAAATGCGAAACTCAAAGTTTAGATAACTTTTTAAAAAAGATCTGGGAGCATTTTTTAGGTAATAACTATGATTACCTCACCTTAGCTGCTGTAGGTGGCTATGGAAGAGCAGAGCAGTTCATAGAATCTGATATTGACCTTTTAATCGTTTCTGGACTTGATCCTATTCCTGATGATGCCCGTAATGCTATTGAAAAATTAGTCTCATTCTTGTGGGATCTAAAACTTGATTTGGGAACATCTGTAAGAACCATCAAAGAAACTGTTTTAGCATCCCGTGAAGACATAACCATCATTACTAATCTTTTAGAAACACACTACATTGCTGGTAATAAAGAAGTCTATGATCATCTTTTAACTGCGCTTAAAAATGATGAGTTTTGGGATGATGAAAAGTTCTTTGAAGCAAAAGTCTCAGAGCAGATGCAACGCTATCACAGCTTTAGAGATACCGTGTATTCACTAGAACCTGACGTTAAGAATAATCCTGGAGGTCTGCGTGATCTGCATATCATGCAGTGGCTTGCCATTAAGATCTTTCATGCTACACATGATGACGACTTATGCTCTGTAGGCCTGCTTACCAAATCTGAATACGAGGAGTACCTCTCATGCCAATCTTTCTTATGGGATGTACGCTATGCTATTCACTGTAACTCCAACTCTAATATTCTAAGATTAGACTTTCAAAAGACTGTAGCTTCTATTTTGGGATATGGTGACGAAGGCAACGCACCTGTAGAAGCCATGATGCGTGATCTTTTCCGTATCTTCCACAGAGTACGTGAATTAAATTACATTTTAGTTCAGCAGGCTTCAATCAAAGTTAAAGGCTATGTAGGTAAAGAGTTCTCTGATCCTGTATTTATAGACAGCTCCTTTGTACAAAAAGGAACTTTTATCGATGTTTTAGATCATGAGCTCTTTAAAAACGATCCTGCAAAGATCTTAGACCTGTTCTTAGCTATCGACTCACGCCCTATCATTCATAATATTCATGTAAATTGCTTGAGAGCTTTACGTGAAGGACGCAGAGTTTTAAAAGATTACTTAATTACTGATCCTAATTGCCGAGAGAAGTTCAGACAGCTACTGCAAAAAACTGACAGTGCACCTCTACTCTTCTCTTTAATGCATGAGACCCGTGTGCTTTCAAGCTACATGCCTCAGTGGGCAAGAATTGAAGGTCTTGCTCAATTTGACAGATTCCACTTATTCAGTGTTGATGAGCACTCAATCAGAGTAATTAAAAATATCCACGATTTGGCTCAATCTAAAGATCCTATCTATCAGCTCTTTAAAATCGTGGTCAAAAAGATCTCAGAGCCTGAGCTTTTAATCACCGCAGCGCTCTTACACGATATTGCTAAAGGACGTGGCGGTAACCATGCGCAAAAAGGGTCTAAAGAAGCTGAATCATTCTGTAAATTACACGGGTTTAATGATTATCAGACTGGTATTATCAGCTGGCTTGTTGCATCACATCTGCAGTTTAGTACCACAGCTACCAGACGTGATATTACCGATCTTGAGGTGATAAACAAGTTTGCTGACTTTGTAGGTGACGAGGAGCATTTAAATTTACTGTACTGTCTTACTGTAGCTGATATCAGTGCTACAAACGACAACGTCTGGAACTCATGGAAAGATAACATCTTCAAACAGCTCTACCAGTCCACAAAGATTGCTATTTCACAAGGTGAAACCGATCTTGAGACCAACATGCAGCAACAGGCTTTAGAGCGTAAAGAAAAGGTTATCGAGCTTACTAAAGACTGCAAGAAGGATGATATCTTAAAGTATATTCGTCAGTTCCCAATAGAGTACTTTATCCACTATCAGCCAGAGGATATCAGCTGGCATGCTCGTAATATCTTAAGATATTCACATACAGATAAACCTCTAATTCTGTTCTCTCAGACTCCAAATGTAGGTACCGAGCTTTTGGTTTACTATCAGAGCAATTCTCCAAAATTCTTTGGAAATCTGGTTAAAACCATGGCTATAAAGCAGTTGAACGTTTTTAGTGCACAGATATTTTTAACGCACAATTTTCATGCATTATGCACAATTATGTTCCAAAACAAAAAAGGACTGCCCCTTGAACATGACCGCTTAAATGGACTTAGAAAAGCAATTCTCGCAGGTCTTGATGATGAGTCGCAAAGCCTTATTTTATCTAATTCTGGACGTAAAATTTTCGATCTTCCAACTACGATTTCTTTCTTAGATTCAGGCTCTGAAAAGCAGACTAAGCTTGAAATCTCTACGCTTGACAGACAAGGTCTATTGGCTAAAATCGGCATAACACTTGGTAATTTAGGTTGTCTAATCAGTGCAGCCAGAATCACCACTACAGGTGAAAGAGCTGATGATTACTTTGCAATTACCGATGAAAACGGATTACCTCTAGATTCAATCAAAAAAGAAGAACTGACCACAGCATTAAAAGCAGCTCTTGATGAATCTTAGATTGCAAGAAATGCCAATAGGAGATTTAAATGTCTGTTTTAGACTTACAACCAGTAATTGAAGAGGCTTTTGAGAATCGTGCTTCTATCAATTCAAAGACTGTTACCCCACAATTAAGAGACGCTATTGAACAGGTTATCGCTGCCCTAGATGCAGGTGAGATCCGTGTTGCTGAAAAGAAAGATGGTGACTGGGTTACCAATCAGTGGGTAAAAAAGGCTGTATTACTGTCTTTTAGAATTGAAGACAACTTCTTAACTGAAGTTCCTGGTGGCGCTTTCTATGATAAGGTTCACTTAAAGTTTGAAGGCTATACAGCTGAACGTTTTGCTAAAGAAGGCATCCGTGCTGTTCCTGGCTGTGTTGTTCGTCGTGGCGCATATCTTGAGCCAAACACCATTTTATTACCATCATTTGTTAACATCGGTGCTCACGTAGGTTCAGGCACCATGGTTGATACCTGGGCTACTGTAGGTTCTTGCGCTCAGGTAGGTAAAAATGTTCACATCGCTGGTGGTGCTGGTATCGGCGCAAGATCTGAAGTTGTTGAAGGTGTTATCGTAGGTGAAGGCTCAGTTATCTCTATGGGCGTTTTCTTAGGTAAATCAACCAGAATTTATGATAGAACCACAGGTGAGATTTCATACGGTAGAATTCCACCACACTCAGTAGTTGTAGCAGGTAACTTACCTTCAAAGGATGGCAAGTACTCACTATATGCTGCTATCATCGTAAAACGTGTTGATGAAAGAACCTTATCAAAGGTTGGTCTGAATGAGTTATTACGTCAGGCCCAAGAAGAAGTTCACGGCTAATTCTGAACTCTTACTTTCGCAAGATCTGATAAAAATGCCAGCTGATGCTGGCATTTTTGTTTATTGAGTTTGAAAGCGACTGTCTATATTCAGCTTTCGTGCACGCCAAAGCAAACTCTTAATAAGGTACGATGATGTCTTCGTCTACGTCTGCATCAGGATCGTCATCAACATCATCATCCTGATAATCCTGATACTTATCCTGCTCAATAGTCATCTTATTACCCTTTTCATCTACGACATCACCATCTGAATTAGTATCGTCGTTTAAAGATACGTCAGGTAACTCAGCCCTATCATAAGGGAAGTTTAACAGAGCATTAGTTTGAATGATGCAGGCCAGGCCTTTTACAAAGCTTGCTCTCCATTGTGGAAGATATCCTTTGTCCACTAACTCATCTAGGTAATCGTCTAAAGTATGATAATAATCTAGCCATAACTCATTTAGCTGATTAAGCTTTTTACCATCGCTGTCTGAGACATTAGTAATTGACTCTAATCTGTACTTAAACTCTTTTGAGTAGGTACTGTAGGCTTTATGAGCTTCATAGCCACAGATATCCATATCACGGCTTGAGATACACTCTCTTAATAAGAAATAGTCACCAAAGCCGTAGAGTTTAAATAAAGAGAGTATAGCTAAACCTAAATTTGCTCTTGGATGTTCACCTACAGCATCATCGATGCTGTCGTTGTAGAACTGAGAATGTGACCAGGCATTAGAGAAAGCATCCCACTTAGATACTACCTCACCATACTTCTCAGTATTTAATGGAGAGGTTCTCATGTAATCATCTATACCTGAGATGCAACTGTCGGATGCAAAGTAGAACTGCTCACCGTTTGCACCTTCAAAGAAGGAGCATTGTGACTCTAATGGTTCTCCGGTTACAGTCTTACCACCTGTTCCCTGTTTAAAGGCATTTTCAGGTAATAATCTGATCCCCTGTGGTTTACCCGCAAGATTCCAAATTCGCATCAGCATGGTTCTATAAATAATAGGTCTTATTGCCTGAGCCTGCTGAATGTTAGGTAATGCGCCTGATAATTGTCTGTAAAAATCAGACCAGAGCTTCAATGACTTTTCAACAGCACTTACAGCTGATACTGATCCTTTTACTCTTCTGTATAAAACAGATGAGTATTTCAAAAGCTCCATCTCATAGCGATTGTCTGTGTCATAGACTACAGTTGTAGGATCACCATGTAAGGATTTAATGGTATAGAAGCTTCCTGGAAACTCTTTTATGTGTCTTTTACCTACTAAAGAGTACAAAGCAAGATACCACTCACGACCATCTGCTTTTACTGGCAGGTTTAAAGCTGAAGCTTGGCTTAAAGAAACTACTTTATTCCAGCTTTCATTGTACTTGTTAAAAACAGAATTCTTATCATTAAAGAGCTTGTAGATATATGAAAGAGGTCCCAGACCATCTTTTTTATAGAATCTGTCTAAAGCTAACTTACATGAATCTGAGTAATTGAATTTATAAAGATTTGGTCTTATTTGCGCGGTACACAGATCATCGACATTATCTATATAAGACTTCTCGTATCTGTCCTGTGGCCAGAGCAGTGATGAGAGCAATGGAAAATTACATTTAAAGTCATTGCCTATACACAAAGCAGTACACTCTGAAGCTACATTGCGGATAGTCATGTCAGCACCAGACATGGACACATCGATAGTAGCTGGAATGCCTAAAAACTCTGCATACTCTTTGTCAAAGACTAGTGTTAGCTTAGTTGAATCGGGAATTGCAAGCAATAGATTCTCGTCGATTTGCAAATCCAGAGAATTACCTGAAACCTCGCCATACTCTTCGACATTTAACTCATCTGTCTTTACTGTGACTTTAATTACAGAATCAGAATCGATTTTTTTAGGTAAGAGTAAGGTGAAGCGATAGTTATCCTGAGAGTTCTTTGAACAGAGAACTGCTTGAAGCTGTGTATCTCCTGGGGCATTTACAAAAGCAGAAACCTCTGTCTCACCATTTGCATAGGTAAGATCGCCTGCTGCCCACATTGCTGCATTTGAATTTGTACTATAAGTTAGGGCTGTAAGTACAAATAAATATGATAGTGACCTCATCATAATAGTAATTTTTTGTATAGCGCTTTATTTTTTTCGATAGTATATAACCAAATACAAAAATTGTTACTTATTTTCAGAAAAAAAGTAAAACTGCACAATAACTAAGAGAATTTAAATGAGGATAATTTGACAGATTTACTGTGAAGAAAGTGATAACTGTCTGATCTTGAGAGTGTAAATATAAATAAAAGTGAAATGAAATTTATTTGCAACTACAACAAGGCCTGCTAAGAAGCAGGCCTTGAGCGCTATTTGATAGCTTGTTTACTTACTAGCCACCGAAGTTATCGAATAAGATATTCTCATCTTCAACGCCTAATGAGTGAAGCATATCAACTGCTGACTTAGACATCATAGGAGGTCCGCACATGTAGTACTCAACATCCTCTGGGTTCTTATGATCTCTTAAGTACTGCTCATATAGAACATTAGCAATAAACCCTGTTAAACCAGTCCAGTGATCTTCTGGCTGAGGATCTGACAGAGCTAAGTGCCATGTAAAGTTTGGATGTTCCTTAGCTAACTGATCGAACTCATCAGCATAGAAAACTTCCTGTAATGAACGAGCACCGTACCAGAAAGAAATCTTACGCTTAGAGTTAAGTCTCTTTAACTGATCGAAGATGTGTGAACGCATTGGAGCCATACCAGCACCACCACCAATGAATACCATTTCATTGTCAGTATCACGAGCAAAGAACTCGCCGAATGGACCTGAAATAGTAACCTTGTCACCAGGCTTTAAGCTCCAAATATATGAAGACATAATTCCTGGAGGAGCTGATGGGTTGCTAAATGGAGGTGTAGCAATACGTACGTTTAACATGATCAAGCCTTTCTCACCTGGGTAGTTAGCCATTGAGTAAGCTCTGATAGTTGGAGTATCAACCTTTGATACTAACTTATCAAAACCAAAGTGCTTGAATGCGCCCATGTACTGTGGTTCGATATCGAAATCTGCATACTTAACAGTATGTGCTGGAGCCTCGATCTGAATATAACCACCAGCGCGGAATGGAACTTCCTCGCCCTCTGGAATACGCAGACGTAACTCTTTAATGAAGGTAGCAACGTTATGGTTAGAAATAACCTCACATTCCCACTTCTTAACACCGAATACTGATGCAGGTAATTCAATCTGACAGTCGTTCTTTACAGTAACCTGACAAGCTAAACGCCAGCCTTCTTTAATCTCCTTCTTAGTGAAGTGAGAGTACTCGATAGGTAGAACGTTACCGCCGCCTTCAGTTACCTTAACTTTACACTGACCGCAAGCACCACGACCACCACAAGCTGATGATACGAAGATACCTTTTTCTGATAAGTCATTTAATAACTTACCGCCAGCAGGACAGGTTAAAGTCTTATCTGGATCGCCGTTAACACCAATCTTGATGTCACCTGACTGAACCAGGAATTTTCTAGCAATTAAGATCAGAGCTACCAGTACTACGACGATAGCGCAGAACATTGCAACACCGGCTAGAATAGTTTCCATCTATTCCCCCTTACAACTGAATACCAGAGAAGGACATGAAGGCAACAGCCATCAGACCTGCAGTGATAAAGGTTAAAGGTAAACCGCGTAAGCCAGCTGGAGCATTTGCATACTTGAGCTTCTCATTGATAGCTGCAAGGATGATGATAGCCAGTGCCCATGAAGAGCCTGAACCTAATGCATAAACTACTGACTCGCCGAAGTTGTATTCACGCTGAACCATGAATGAAACACCAGCGAAGATAACGCAGTTAACAGTGATCAGTGGAAGGAAAATACCTAAAGCTGCGTACAGTGAAGGCACGTATTTATCTAGGAATACTTCCAAGATCTGAACAAGAGCTGCAATCACACCAATATAAGTAATGAAACTTAAGAATGATAGATCTAAACCTGGTGCTAAAGCATCTGGTTTTAAGATGTAGGTGTTGATTAAGTTGTTAACAGGAACAGCTAAAACCTGAACCATGATAACAGCTGCGCCTAAACCTGCTGAGGTAGAAACTTTCTTTGACACAGCAAGGAAAGTACACATACCTAAGAAGAAGGCTAAAGCCATGTTCTCAATAAAAACACTCTTAATGAAGAGAGAAATATAATGCTCTAACATTATTAGTAATCCTCCCTATGAGTATCGTATACGAGAGGCTCCTGTAAGTCCTTACGAATTGACTTAACACCCCAGATTAGTAAACCTAAGATGAAGAATGCGCATGGAGGCATTACAAGTAAGCCGCATGGTACGTACCAGCCACCGTTGTTTACAGTCTCAAATACGGTTAAACCAAACCAGGTACCTGAACCGAAAATTTCACGGATAGATGCGACAACACATAGAACCAGAAGATAACCTAAACCATTTCCCAAACCATCTAAGAATGATGGAAGAGGTTTTGACTTTAAGGCGAAACCTTCAGTTCTACCCATAACGATACAGTTGGTGATAATCAAGCCAACGTAAACTGATAACTGCTTTGACAGATCATAAGCAAAAGCTCTTAAGATCTGGTCAACGATGATTACCAATGAAGCAATAACAGTCATCTGAGCAATAATACGTACTGAGTTAGGGATGTAGTTACGTACGATAGAAATAGCTAAGTTAGCTAAAGCACATACGCAAGATACTGAAATACCCATAACAAAAGCAGTCTTCATGCTAGAGGTAACTGCTAAGGAAGAACAGATACCTAAAACCTGAATCATTACAGGGTTATTTGCAATGATAGGAGTTAGGAATGTTTCCTTTAAGCTAGGACCCTTGTTACTCATTTACAACGATCTCCCCTTTGCTAAGTTTCTCTAGGAATGGCTTGTAAGCATCACCTAGCCAGTAAGCTGACAGATGATCAACACCGTTAGAGGTTAAGGTTGCACCTGACAGAGCATCGATGTCGAAATCTTTGTTCTGTGCATGTTTGGTGATATGGAACTTATACTCGCCATTCTCATCAGTTAACTTCTTGTTAACCCAAAGAGCCTGCCAGCGAGGGTTGTCAATTTCACCACCTAAGCCTGGAGTTTCACCATGTGAGTAGAAGGTAACACCTAAGATAGTGTTGCCATCAACTGGTGAAAGAGCTACGTAGCCATATACAGTTGACCATAGAGCCTGACCATAGAATGGTAGGATTACACGCTCAACTTTACCGTCATCGTTCTTTGCAAAATATACAGGCATTAACTTTGAACGAGTTAAGATACCAGCAACATCCTTATTCTTTGGAATAGATACTGATGTCTCAGGTTTCTTAGCTAATGAAGCGAAGTTATAACCTTCAATTTCGTCTTTATTAACTTTGTCGTCAGCTAAAGCACCGGTATCAACATCGATTAGATGTGATTCAATGTGCTTGTTGAAAGTATCAGCAACTGAGCCTTTAACTTCAAAGCCAGAAACTTTCAGGATACTTACCTGACGATCGTTAGCAACTGCTGCTGCCTTAAATGGATTTAAAGCAACTACTGCAGATGAAACTAACACAGAGCAAACCAAGCAGAAGGTAATAATGATGACAAAAGTACCTAATGCGGAGTCTTTATTAAGCTTTGACACGGGCTAGTCTCCTCTTGATATTGCGCTGAGTTGCTAGGTAGTCGAATAGAGGAGCCCAGCAGTTAGCGAATAGAATTGCAAGCATCATGCCTTCTGGGTAAGCAGGATTTACGGTACGGATCAGAATTACCATTACGCCGATTAGAACGCCGAATGCCCACTTACCTTTGTTAGTGAATGAGCTTGATACTGGATCTGTTGCCATAAATACGGTACCAAAAGCAAAGCCGCCTAAAACTGCGTGCCACTCAAATGGCATGTTGAACATCTCATTGGTGGTTGAACCAATTGCGTTGAACAGAGTTGCAGTTAAGAAAGCACCTACTAAGATACCAACCATGATACGGAATGAAGCAACACCGGTAGCAAGGATAATTGCAGCACCAACTAAAATCATTAGAGTTGAGCCTTCACCAATTGATCCTGGAATGTTACCTAAGAATGCGTCCATCCAGTTGATAGCGTTACCAGCAGCATCCTTTAGAGCCTCAGCACCACCCTGTGACCACTGAGCCAGAGGAGTTGCGCCTGAGAAACCATCTACTGGAACCCAGCAGTTGGTACCTGAAATTGATGCAGGGTATGCGAAGAACAAGAATGCACGACCGCACAGTGCAGGGTTTACGAAGTTTCTGCCGGTACCACCGAATACTTCCTTACCGATAACAACACCGAAGGAAATACCTAAAGCAGCCTGCCATAATGGCATGGTTGGAGGTACAACTAATGCGAACACGATAGAGGTTACGAAGAAACCTTCGTTAATCTCGTGGTGACGGATTAAGCAGAATAAAACTTCCCAGAATGCACCAACAGCAAATACTACGATGTAGATTGGTAAGAAGTAAACTGCACCAATTACCATCTTTGAGTAGATGCCTGCATCAGTACCTAAGCTTGCGCCTAAGATCTGAGCGATTGCATAATGCCAGTCAGCACTGAATAGGCTGTAGTTCTGAGAAACAACATCAGTTGCGTTTGACAATGTTGAAATTGCTAAAACAGTCTGATTACCAATGTTGTACCAGCCCCAGAACATTGCAGGGAAAACTGCTAACCATACGATGATCATGACTCTCTTTAAGTCAACGAAGTCACGTACGTGAGTCTTACCTGTAGTTACACGGCCTGAGCTGTATAAGAAAGTGAAAGTACCCTCATATAAAGGATAGAACCATGATAATAGGCCACCCTTTGTAAAGAGTAGAGAGAACTTCTTTAAGACGTCTAATAACACTTATTAACCCTCCACTTCGATCTTAGTTAAGCTTCTGCGAAGCAGTGGACCGAAGTCGTTCTTGCCAGGGCAAACATAAGTAGCCAATGCAATATCTTCTTCAGAAAATTCTAAGATACCAAGTAGCTTAGCCTGATCGGTATCGTTAATATCGATAGCGCGAACAAGCATAGTTGCTTCAACATCATATGGAGCTAATACTTTCTCGTAGCAACCAATTGGCATGATTGAACGTGGACCGCCGTTTAAAGCAGTGTTGAAAGTATATG
>ERZ808245.964-NODE-964-length-12558-cov-3.108694_pt1 | contig 12558 bp, 9 predicted proteins | sample MGYA00521243_ERZ808245 | MGnify/ENA primary metagenome ERZ808245 (study PRJEB31516, sample SAMN03275576) | gut metagenome | biome: mammalia-associated habitat; material: feces | host: Papio cynocephalus | place: Kenya | collected 2012-07-07 ... | reverse complement strand
GACATTGTCTCTGAAAGACTGTCTGAGCTGCTTGACGGGATTGATTTCTACGAGCAGCTGATGTACGTGCTGCGTCGCAAGTGCGACACGTCGATGCTTGACGACATGAAATACAGACAGAAGCTCTACTCCGCGATGATGCGTCAGGGATATGGCTTTTCGGACACGAAGGACGCCATAGCCGACCTTATCAGTGAAGAGAACAACGAAAACGAATAATTTTTTAAGGAAGATTTTATAGTAATGAAAGATAAGATAAAGGTCTTCTTCGTCTCGCTCGGATGCCCGAAGAACCAGCTCGACACGGAGGTCATGCTCCGCGAGCTGTATGATGAGGGAATCGAGATCGTGAGCGAGGATTTCGAGGCGGACGTCGTCGTCGTCAACACCTGCGCGTTCATCGAGAGCGCGAAGCAGGAGTCGATCGACAACATAATCGACATAGGATGGCTCAAGAAGAACCGGTCGCTCAAGGGCATCGTCGTGACCGGATGTCTCGCGGAGCGCTACCGCGACACCATATTCGACGAGCTCCCGGAGGTCGACGCCGTTCTCGGAGTCGGAAGCATACACAACATAGTCAAGGCGGTCAAGGAAGCCGCGAAGGGCAGGCGCTATTCCTCGTATGAGGACAAGGAGACCGTGAAGCTCGGCGGCGAGCGCATCATCACGACGCCGGAATATTACGCGTACTTAAAGGTCGCGGAGGGCTGCGACAACCGCTGCACCTACTGCGCGATACCGTCGATACGCGGACATTTCCGCAGCCGCCCGATGGAAGAGCTTGTCGAGGAGGCGAAGAATCTCGAGAAGCTCGGCGTGAAGGAGCTCTGCGTCATAGCGCAGGACACCACACGTTACGGCTCGGATCTTTACGGTGAGTATAAGCTGCCGGAGCTGCTCGACCGCATCACGAAGGAGACCTCGATTCCGTGGATACGCATAATGTACTGCTATCCGGACAAGATCACGGACGAGCTCATCGCGACGATCCGCGATAACCCGCGCGTGCTCAAGTATATCGACCTCCCGATACAGCATATTTCGGACGACGTTCTCCGCCGCATGAACCGTCACGGCGACGGCAAGCTGGTGCGCGAGGTTGTGAAGAAGCTCCGCGACAGCATTCCGGGCGTCATAATCAGGACGACCGTCATAGTCGGCTTCCCGGGCGAGACCGAGGAGGAGTTTAACGAGCTCTGCGAGTATGTGAAGGAAGCGAAGTTCGACAGGCTCGGCGCGTTCACCTATTCCCGCGAGGAGGGGACTCCGGCGTATGACTTCCCGGATCAGATCGACGAGCAGGTAAAGCAGGACCGCTGTGACATAATCATGGATGAGCAGAACCGCATCAGCGCGGAGCTCAACGAGAAGCGGATAGGTTCGGTGATGGATGTCCTCTGCGAGGGCTATGATCCCGTGTCCGAGGCGTACTTCGGACGCAGTGAGAACGACGCGCCGGAGATAGACGGAAAGGTCTATTTCAAGGCGCCGAAGAACAGCGTTCAGGACGGCGAGATGGTAAAAGTGAAGATCACCGAGGCGGTCGACTATGACCTCGTCGGCGACAAGATATAAGGGAGGAAACGACAGTGAATCTTCCGAATAAGCTCTCGCTCGCGAGAGTCATCATGGTTCCGGTCTTCATGATCGTGATAGCGCTCCCGGAGAGCATCATGCCGGACGTCTGGTCGCGGATTATCGGAACGGCGATATTCATCCTGACGGCGCTTACCGATATGCTCGACGGAATGATCGCGAGAAAGTGCAATATGATTACCGACTTCGGCAAGTTCATCGACCCGCTGGCGGACAAGTTCATGATTTTCGGCGCCATGCTCGTGATACTTTATAAGTATGAGTATATCCGCCCGGTGTTTCTCTGGGTCGCGCTCATCGTCATCTTCCGCGAGCTCGCGGTAACGTCAATGAGAATGATCGTCGCGAGCAACGCGCACGTGGTCGTCGCCGCCGCTTGGCTCGGCAAGGTCAAGACAGTCACACAGATGCTGTGTGTCATAACGATACTTCTCGAGCCCGTCATTGTGCCGGAGACCGCCGCTATTTCGGATATGCACATCTTCAGCTATATAACGATGGCTTTGATGACCGTGATGACTATCTGGTCCGGGGCAAGCTATCTTAAGTCTTACTGGAAATATCTTGATCCTACGAAGTAAAAAATCATAAGAATAATTCCCGTGAAGAGACGCGGTTCTTTTCACGGGAATTTTCTGATTATTATATTGACTTGACAAATCCGCTGTTTTCTGATATAATCAGTATCGGAGGGTGATTTTATGGTAGTGAACAACAAAGAGAAATTATTCCATATCGGAATATCGCCGTCGGACGGCGCGCCGCTCGCGCTCATCTGCGGGGACCCGGGAAGGGTCGGGCATATCGCCGCGCTGTGTGAGAATCCGTCGCCGCTCGCGTCGAACCGCGAGTATACGTCGTATTCGGCAAGGCTTGACGGAAAAAGAATAATCATCATGTCCCACGGTATCGGCGGACCGTCGACCGCGATCTGCGTCGAGGAGCTTTACATGGCGGGCGTCCGGACGATAATACGTATCGGCACCTGCGGCGGGATGAATAAGAATGTCCGCGCGGAGGACATCGTGATAGCGTCGTCCGCTATCCGCGCCGAGGGCACATCGAGGGAATATCTGCCGGTGGAGTTTCCCGCAGCGGCGGATTTTGAGGTGACGGACGCGCTCAGGAGAGCCGCCGGCGCGCTCGGACTCGTTTCGCATACCGGTATCGTCCACTGCAAGGACTCGTTTTACGGGCAGCATTCGCCGGAGCGTATGCCGATAGCCGGCGAGTTACAGAATAAGTGGAGAGCGTATATCGCGGGAGGAGCGCTCGCGTCGGAGATGGAGACGGCGGCGCTGTTCTGTGTGTCGTCCTGTCTCGGCATACGCGCCGGAGCGGTTCTGCGGTCGCTCTGGAATCAGGAGATTGCCGCCGCCGGGCTGCCGATGGACGGGAGCAACCCGAAGGATGAGCTTTCCGCCGCGAAGGTCGCCGTCATGGCGGCGAGGGGGCTGATTTGAGCCTATTTCATGCGATAGAGGGTCCGTCCGTCGAGGCGGATTACCCGGTTGTCGAGTATCTCGAGCTTTCCGTCCTTGCCATCGACCGTGAGCGTGCCGTCTGAGAATTCATACTTTCTTGTGGTGTTCCCGACGATGAGCTTTCCGGACGACGTGAACTCATACCTGACGCCGAACCCGTCCCAGACTCCGACGAGAGAGAAGACCTTTTCAGTCGTGGTATCAGTGACAGCGCACCTGACGGCGTCATGGTCGGCGAGCCCGCCCGACGGCTCGTTCGCCGGCGACCGCTCGGACGGCGCGATGCTGCCGAGAAACAGCGTGCAGACGAGGAAGGCTATCGTCGAGATCGATTTTATTATTTCTTCGAACATTTTTACCTCGGAATATAAAAACTACAGGACCGTTAAAGTCCTGTAGTTATTGTTTTTCGGATTAGAAGAGTTATGAATGGGAATCCCGGCGCGGGAGGTTTAATTTTCTATTGATTTTTCGATCTTTTCGATGATTTTGTTTTTGGCTTTTTCGAGAGAGGAGGCGGTTTCCGGCTTGCCCTTGAGAATGTCTCCTCCGATTGAGTTCAGAAAATCGTACGACCAGCCATAAACTCTTCCGAGGTCGGCGGCGCGTGACTCGGAAATGATCTCAAGCATATCCACAGAGTCGTCGTCGCGGAGTCCCTTATAGCAGAGAGAGCTGTAATATACCGGCATGACGTCCCTGTAGGAATAGTATGAGAGAGCGTCGTAAGCGGCGCCGGTCTTTTCGGCGTTCAGGCTCGTTGAGGGGATCGAGAACATTATCGCTGAACCCATCATGGATTTGTAATTATCCGAAGTATCAAATTTCGGGGTCGGAAGTATGCCGTATTCATTGGTCATGTCACGGAAAATATGAGCGTTTCCGATTGATATGACACAGAAAGCGGCGCGTCCGCTCATGAAGAACTTGTCGTAGTTGAGTGACGTTCCGGCGGTGTGACCGTCCCCGCTGAACACTTCCGTGAGCTTGTCTATCGCGTCATAGAATTTCTCGTCCGCTCCGGCAAAATACGGCATATCGTCGTTGTCGAGCCTGACGAGGCTGCCGGCGGTCGTCGACAGAACGCCGATCCATCCATCGAAAGTGGAGCATCCGAATATCGAGTTCATTCCGTCATCGTCGGAGTATTTCTCGTCTCCGTTCAGGTTCATGCACTGGGTCATGATTTTCAGCATCTCGTCATATGTCCATTTACCGTCCCTGACAAGGTCATAGGGCGCTGTTATTCCGTTGCGCTCGAGAAGCGCTTTGTCAAAATAGCAGGCGACTGTCATGTCAAAGCTCATCAGGTGAGCCGGACTGCTCGCGCTGTAGAGAGACTTGTTCATTACCAGACCTTCGTTGAACTTCGTGTCCCACCACGGGTTGCCGATATCTATCGAGCTGACATCAAGTAAGTTCATCAGATATCCGTTCGCGATGTTCGATGAGAGATTGTCTGTCATCAGGAATACCGCGTCGTAGGCGTCCTCACCTGCGGCGGCTACTTTCCGGAAATCCACCTGTGTGTCGTCGCTCGGAGATTCGGTGATTTCAAGAGTGAAATTGAGAGCCTTTTCAGCCAGACGGTTCCGGTTGTATATGGCATCGTTCACGCTGTCGCCTGTTATTTCTTCGTAATCGAGAACCGACATTGTGTTCCACAGACGACCACGTGTGTTTAATACGCGGAGAGTAAAACCGCCGAGGTCAACTCCGGCGAAAGGGTCGGCGGAGCTGGTTTCCTCAGAGACCGTATCGGTCGTCTGATCCGACGTCTGTTCATCCGCTATGCTGTCGCCGCACGAGAAAAGTGTGCTGACAGCCAGAACAGACGCGAGTATAAGACTGATTTTTCTTTTCATGATAGCCTCCGGCAATAAAAGTAGATTTTTATTGACAATCTGAATTCATATATAAATAATACCATATTATAATAGTAAAAACAAGCCAAATCCATTATGAAAATCAGCCAAATCAATGAAAAAACAAAATAATGTTGAAATATTGCCGAAATCATGCTATAATTTATATGAGGTGAACAGTATGAAAGCATATTATGAGAACCCGAGGGAATCACATAATCGTGTCGGAGTCAGTAAGAGCTACGATTTCCCATATCATTTTCATACCGCTGTTGAGTTCATTTACATCATTTCCGGGCGTGAGGAAGTGATGGTCAACGGAAGGAGTATGGTTCTTGAGAGCGGCGGCGCTTCTATAGCGTTTCCGTACCAGGCTCACGGATACAGAAAGATCGCGGAAGGTGAGAAGTTTTATTTCATAGTTCCGGCGTCGATACTGGAGTTTACCGGTAAAAACCTTTCGCGCACAGTTCCTGAAATTCCTTTTTTTCAATATACAGGTGACGACCGGTTGTTCTTTGAGGCGTTGATGGCGTCGCTTATGAATGATGTCAGAAGCGGGCGGGGTCTGGCGGAACATGATTCGTCTGTACACTCAGACGAGGTGATCAGAGGCGAGGTAAACGCCGATTTGCGTGAGTACTATACCGAGATTATCCGCGCTATGATATTGTTTCACCTGGAGCATACCGGATACAGTGAGAACGCCGAACAATCTTCCGGAGATCAGCTGTTCCAGCGGATAATGCTGTATCTTGACGCGCATTATGACGACTGCGACTTTTCAACTGAAAAAGCCGCGCGTGAGATAGGCATTTCAACGCAGTATCTGTCACTGCTGGTCAGACGCAGTACCGGCTGCACATTGACCGAGCATCTGAGAAATCTGCGGATTGCCAAGGCGCGGCGGCTTCTCTGCCGGACAGATATGTCCGTGTCACAGATAGCCCTTGAGAGCGGGTTTTCATCAATAAGAACGTTCAACCGCGTTTTCGCGGACGCTATCGGCAAGACGCCGAGAGATTTCCGACTCAGCGGTATATGGGATTAGCGATATCTGAGTCGATTTTACCTCGGAATATAAAAACTACAGGACCGCGAAAGTCCTGTAGTTTTTTGTTTTTCGGATTAGAAGAGTTATGAATGGGAATTTGATGCGGGATCAGTTGCTGTGGAAGAATTTGTTGAGCTTTTCCACACGTACTTTCTGAGATTTTTCTTTTTTTGCTCCGTAAGACGCGACGCTCGGATTTGATACTCCGGGCTTCAGCAGCTCGTACATCAGGCTGTTGAATGGGCTGTCGCTGCCATATATGTAAGAGAACGCGAGAATGTCGTTTCCGCAGACGATGTCTATCATGTTCGCGTCGTCGGTCTGATCTGAGTATCTTGCTTTCAGCGCCTGCTCAAAGTACGCCGGGTACACCTTCTTATATCCTTCGGCGCTGAGCGCTTCGATTATAAGTCCGATCTTGTCTATATTCTCGTGAGCGGTGACGGGGATTCCGTAAGGTCTGTCGGTCATGCCGCCGTAGTACTGGCTCTGATTTTCATCGAGCTTCGGCATCGGGAGTATACCGTACTGGACGTCGCTCTGACTGAAATCGGTCGTCGCGCAGTCGAGCATCTGGTACGTGAAGAGCGCCTTGCCTTCACTGAAGATATTTACCGCGTTTTCGTCGAACAGTCCGCCATTCGAGAATGTCATCGAATGGAAGCTGTCTATTATCTTCTGATATTTGTCGTTGTCAAAGACATATGTCAGGTTACCGTCGGTGCCCTCCTGATAAGATTCGAGGTTGAACGCCTCGAGATAAGCGTACCACATCTGATTTACGAATCCGAAGCGGTCACCCTCATCAATCTCGCTGTTTCCGTTCAGGTCGACATACGCCGAGGCTGACATCTCACCCATTTTGTCGAGTGTCCATTTTCCGTCGTATACGAGTTCGTAGGGCATATCGAGATTCATGTCAGTGATTATCTTCTTGTTGAAGAACATAACGCGGGTGTCGGACATGAACTCATAGGATATGTTGTTCGAGAAGAGATATGCGCGACCGTTTACAGTCAGGCTGTCCATCGTGAACTTCGGCCACCACGGCTTGTCGAAGTTGAGGTACGGGACCTCGCAAAGATTCTCGAAATAACCTTCGAGCGAGAAATTTGCCATTGATATATCGTGACCCGTGGCAATATCGAAAGCGTCTTCACCGGCGAGTATCGGTGTCTTTATTGGTCCGAAGTGATCTTTTACGTCCTCCGGAATGTCCGCTGCTCCGTCCGCGAGCATGATCTTGCAGTTGAAACGTTCTTCAACTGCGCGGCATTTGTGGTAGACCGCGTCATTCAGGAGCGAACCGTCCTGCTCATCCGAGTAGACGTACTTGATATAGCGTGGCGAAATAGCCATTATGCGGAACTCGTATCCTTCAAGGTCAGCGTCAGGCAAATCGTCAGGAATTTCGTTTTCCGTCTCTTCGCTGACGGTCTCAGATGATGTGTCAGACTGTGTACTGTCATCTACTTGTGTCGTTTTGTCACCACCGCACGCGGTAAGTTGGAGAAGCATCAGTGCAAGGGATATAAATCTGGTCTTTTTCATTGATCCGGACCTCCATTTTTTTATAAAATTATAACATAAATATTCAAGCGCTGCAAGCCAAAACAAAAGCGCCGTAAGACAGAAATACAGAATGTAAAAAAACATATTGACAACAAATGTCTGAAATGATATAATAAAATCAATGGAGGGATACAAATGAAGGCTTACTATGAAAATATGCTGTACCATCACAAAACTTTTCATACCGGTGATGTAACTGATTTTTACAATCATTTTCATGCGGCTTTGGAATTGGTGATAACTTTGTCCGGAAGTCAGGTTTTCAGTGTCGGTGAAGAGAGCATGGAACTTCCGGAAGGCGGCGTTGGAATAGCGTTTCCTTTTCAGGAACATTGTTATAATGTAACAGACAAAAATCTACATGGGAAGAAACTTGCGTTTATAGTTCCGGCGGAACTTCTTGACGCTCCGGAGCGACAGTATTATTCGCGGTTTTTACCTTCTACACCATTTTATATTTATAGTGGAAATGAGCTGAAGAAGCTGAGGGCACTGATATATCCATTCATATCGGATTTGGAGGAAAACGATTACCCTCCGCACATTGATATAGATGATCATATCTGGTACAGAGAACTTATCAGGTCTATCATTCTCTTTCACCTTGAGCATACCGGAGTGACGGAATATGACGCGCGCCTGTCGGACAGGAGACTTTTGCAGAATGTGATGATATATTTAGAAAAGCATTATGAGGATTGCGATTTCAGTGTCAAAAACACCGCTGATGAACTTGGTGTGTCCTATAAATATCTGTCGAATATGGTGAGTCGGTCGACAGGATTCACGCTTATCGAACATCTTCATAATCTCAGGATCTCAAAAGCCCGAAGGATGCTTGCGACTACGGCGGTGAGCATCACAGACATAGCCTTTGAGAGCGGTTTTTCATCACTGCGTACCTTCAACCGCGTCTTTATGAAGTACACGGGAAAGACTCCGACCGATTATCGTATTACCAAAGGCGCCGATATTCCGTAAGCCCAACAAGTAAACTGTATCTTATACAGCAAAACCATTCAAGCCATTTTAATGGGCAATAACAGACAAATCAAAGAAAATAAAAAAAGTACTTGATTATAGCGGTCCGTTGTGATAGAATAATAGAGGGGCGGTGATATGAACAAATATTATGAGGAACAAAAAGAAAATCACAACGCGTTCGGTTACGGACCCATCGGCGATTTTCCGCGGCACTTTCATTCGTCAATAGAGTTCGGATATATATTGTCCGGCAGTGAAAAAGCCTTTATCGAGTCGGATGAGAGAATACTTTCCAAGGGGTCGGCGATGCTGGTGCTTCCGTATCAGTCGCACGGATATGAGAAGGTTTTCGACGGGGAGAAGTTTTTGTTCATAGTTCCATCGGATATCATGAACACCCCGGAGATAAAGCATTCGGGAATAATTCTTACAACGCCGTTTTTTTCGTATTCGGGCAAAGACCTCGAGTATATTGAAAATATGGTATCCACCCTTGTCGGGCAGATAAAGAAATGCGGGGATACCATACCGCTCAACGGTCGTATCTGGTATACGGAGCTGATCCGCGCGATAACGCTTTTTCACATCGAACACACCGGCTACTCCAGATCCGCGCCGCAGGCGACCGAGGCGAGGCTCATACAGAGAATAATGTCGGCTGTTGACGCGTATTATGAGGACTGCAATTTCTCAGCGAAGACCGCGTCGAAGATGATAGGCATATCTCAGCAATATCTGTCGTCGATTGTCCGTCAGCAGACCGGTCACGGCTTCAACGAGCACCTGAGGGAACTCAGACTGACAAAATCGCGCCGGCTCTTGCAGGATACAGCGAAGAGTATCGCCGAAGTGGCGCTCGAAAGCGGATTCGCCTCGATACGCACCTTCAATCGCGTATTCGCGGAATCGGTCGGCACGACGCCGAGAGAATACAGAGAGGATATCGAAAACCATATACTGTGAAAAAAATCCCCCGCGGGACGCGCGTGAAGCGGTCCGCGGGGGATAACTGTTTATTCAGTTGTTTCCGTTTGGTGAGAAATTACTTCTCTTCATCCGGCGCGTAAAGCGTAACGAGCTTCTTGAGTCTCTCGTACTTAGCCTTAGCGTTCTTCTCGGCTTTGCCGAAGAGCATATCCGCGCGCTCCGGGAACGCGAGCGCGAGACGGCTGTAACGGGTCTCGGACTTGATGAAGTCGATATAGCTTGCGGTCGGCTCCTTCGAGTCGAGGGTGAAGGGGTTCTTGCCTTCAGCCTTGAGAGCCGGGTTGAAGCGGAACATCTGCCAGTAACCGGCGTCGACGGCGCGCTTCATCTCGAGCTGGCAATTTGTCATGCCGCCCTTGACGCCGTGCATTTCGCAGGGCGCGTAGCCGATGACGATTGACGGTCCCGGATAAGCCTCAGCCTCGGCGAGAGCCTTCAGCGTCTGGTTCATATCGGCGCCCATAGCGATCTGCGCGACATAGACGTAGCCGTAGGACATTGCGATCTCGGCGAGATTCTTCTTGCCTATCGCCTTGCCCGCGGCCGCGAACTGCGCGACCTGACCGATGTTGGATGCCTTGGACGCCTGTCCGCCGGTGTTGGAGTAGACCTCGGTATCGAAGACCATGATATTGACGTCCTCGCCGGAAGCGATGACGTGGTCAAGTCCGCCGAAACCGATATCGTATGCCCAGCCGTCGCCGCCGAAGATCCAGATCGACTTCTTCGAGAGGTAATCCTTCTCGGAGAGTATATCAGCCGCGATCGGGCAGCCCTCAGCCTTAGCCTTTTCGAGCTCGACTATGAGAGCGTCGGTGGCAGCGCCGTTCTTAGCGCCGTCGTCCTTGGTGTCAAGGAAGTTCTGAGCGGCAGCCTTGAACTCGTCGGAAGCCTTCTCGGACGCCATCATCTCTTCGATTCTGCCGATGAGACGAGCGCGGATGGTCTTCTGACCGAGGTAGATACCGAGACCATGCTCGGCGTTATCCTCGAACAGGGAGTTAGCCCATGCCGGACCCTTGCCGGTTTCCTTGTTGACGGTGTAAGGCGTTGCGGGTGCGGAGCCGCCCCAGATAGAGGAGCATCCGGTCGCGTTCGAGATATACATTCTCTCGCCGAACAGCTGAGTAACGAGGCGGGCGTATGAAGTCTCGGCGCATCCCGCGCAGGAGCCGGAGAACTCAAGCAGCGGCTGCTTGAACTGGCTTCCCTTGATGGTGGTGTTGATGAGTTCCTTCTTCTCGGAGACCTTTTCGACCGCGTAGTCGAATGCTGCCTGCTGATCGAGCTGGCTCTCCTGCGGGACCATCTTGAGGGCGACCTTGTCGGTTCCGTCCTTAGCGGCCTTCGCGTTGATCGGGCACGCCTTGACGCAGAGAGTACATCCCATACAGTCAAGCGGGCTCACCGCCATCGTGAACTTGTAGTTCGTCTTGAGGACCGGCTTTGCGGCGAACTTGGTGGACGCCGGAGCGTTTGCCGCCTCTTCCTCGGTCATAGCGAACGGGCGGATGGTGGCGTGCGGGCAGACGAACGCGCAGCTGTTACACTGGATGCAGTTTTCGGGAATCCAGGTAGGAACAGTCACGGCGACGCCGCGCTTCTCATAAGCGGCAGCGCCCTGCGGGAAGGTGCCGTCGACGTGCGGCATGAACTTCGAGACAGGGAGAGAATCGCCGTTCATCTTGGAGACCGGGATAACGATATCCTTGACGAACTTGACGAGCTCGGGGCGGTCGCCCTCGACCTTTTCGTCCTTCTCCTCGACCTTGATGGACTTCCAGGAATCCGGAACGTCGATCTTGACGATAGCGTTTACACCGGCGTCGATAGCGTTGTAGTTCATCTGAACGACAGCGTCGCCCTTCTTCGCGTAGGACTTCTTTGCCATGTACTTCATGTACTCGACAGCCTGGTCGATCGGCATGATGTTGGCGAGAGCGAAGAACGCGGACTGAAGGATGGTGTTGGTGCGCTTGCCCATACCGATCTCGATAGCCTTGTCAATCGCGTTGACGGTGTAGAACTGAATGTTGTTGTCAGCTATATACTTCTTGCACTCGTCGGGGAGATGACGATCCAGCTCCTCGGGAGTCCACTGGCAGTTCAGCATGAAGGTTCCGCCCGGCTTGACGTCGTTGACGATCTTGAAGCCCTTCAGGATATAGGACGGGTTATGACATGCGACGAAGTCAGCCTTGGTGATATAATAAGGAGACTTGATGGGGTTGTCGCCGAAACGCAGGTGCGAGATGGTGACGCCGCCGGTCTTCTTGGAGTCATACTGGAAGTATGCCTGGATATACTTATCGGTGTGGTCGCCGATGATCTTGATGGAGTTCTTGTTCGCGCCGACAGTACCGTCGCCTCCGAGACCCCAGAACTTGCAGGAGATGGTGCCCTTAGCGGAGGTATCCGGAGCGGGCTTCTCCTCGAGGGAGCACTCGGTGACATCGTCCACGATGCCGATAGTGAAGCCGTTCTTCGGCTCGTCCTTCGCGAGGTTCTCGTAAACCGCGAAAATCGAGGACGGAGGGGTATCCTTGGAGCCGAGACCGTAGCGTCCGCCGACGATCTGCGCCTTGATGCCCTTGGAAGCGAGAGCGGCGACAACATCGAGATAGAGCGGCTCGCCGAGAGCGCCGGGCTCCTTGGTTCTGTCGAGTACGGCGATCTTCTTCGCGGTCTTCGGAAGAGCCTCGATGAGCTTGTCGGCGACGAACGGACGGTAAAGTCTTACCTTGATAAGACCGACCTTCTCGCCGGCCGCGTTCATATAGTCGATGACTTCCTCGGCGACGTCGCAGATCGAACCCATAGCGACGATCACGCGGTCAGCGTCCGGAGCGCCGTAGTAGTTGAAGAGCTTGTAATCGGTGCCAAGCTTCTCGTTGACTTTGCCCATATACTCTTCGACGATAGCCGGGAGAGCGTCGTAATACTTATTACATGCCTCGCGGTTCTGGAAGAAGATATCTCCGTTCTCGGCGGAGCCGCGGAGAACAGGATGCTC
>ERZ808245.963-NODE-963-length-12591-cov-3.688019_pt1 | contig 12591 bp, 9 predicted proteins | sample MGYA00521243_ERZ808245 | MGnify/ENA primary metagenome ERZ808245 (study PRJEB31516, sample SAMN03275576) | gut metagenome | biome: mammalia-associated habitat; material: feces | host: Papio cynocephalus | place: Kenya | collected 2012-07-07 ... | reverse complement strand
GGGGGGGGGGGGGGTATCCTCTAAGCAAGTAACCCTTGGTGACACCTACGGCGACTTACCCGTGCCGACTAAAAGTGGCAAAGCATTTGTCGGCTGGACAAAAAACATTGTAAAAAACAATATTCAACAGTTTGGCCATAGTGGATCTTCAACAACTATTGACAAAACAACAAACAAATTTACATTTTCAATATTCTTTACTAGCAGTGCCACAGGAGAACTATGGCGTAGTTTTTATATTGATGTATCTGGACTTGCAGGGAAAACACTAACAATCTCTGGCAAACTTGCTGGGCTAAGTGAAAATAATGCTTCATTTTATTATCTTGTTGTAGGACAGGGTCATGAAGGAACTTATCCCACATTTTTCCCAGATTCATCAGATAGCAAGCAAGTTTGTGACAGAGCGTCTTATTCAGATGGTTTATATTTTTCCCACACTCTTACAATCATTGACAATCCTTCAATAATTGGGCTTTGCATTTGGGGAAATGTCACAAGTGCTGGTGGGAAAGTTGAACTAACAGTTGAAAATTTGCAAGTAGAAGTGGGGGCTTCTGCAAGCGACTTTGAAAGTTCAGCCCAACCACTGTATCCAACCACTCAAAAAACATGCTACAAAGACGAAACCTATGTCGCAATGTGGGATACAAATATTCTCGATGCAACAAATTCTTTTCATCAAGCGGGTTGGAGTGGGGACTACACAATTATAAATGTTGGGACAAATAAATATGAATATATATTTGCTGTTTACGGAGAAACATATAATCCCGATGACGGATATGCATGGGTTTCATTCTGGCTTGATATGTCGTCTTATGTAGGGAAACTCGTAACTATCTCTGGCAGTCTTGAAGAATTGAAAGAAAGTGGTGCTGATTTTTCTTCTCTCACTGTTGGTCAAGGAAATACAGGGAAATATCCAACTAGCATCGTTAATTCTCCAGATAGTAAAAGAGTTTGTTTCAAACCTTCATATAAATATGGCTTAAAATTTACACATACAGTAAAGATAATCGAGAATCCTTCTTTGATTGGACTTGACATATGGATAGCCAACACTCAAAATTCAAATGCGATTGTTAGCCTTAGAATAACAGACCTTCAAATTGGTGTTTATGGATAAATAAGAAAACACACGAAAAAAAATCCCCATATATAAGTGGGGATATTTTTTGTTGTTTTACGCTCTAACTTGTCTTGGTCCATAGGCAAGTGGTTTTTCGCATTGTTGTGGTTCAAGTGGCATCGGCTCAAGGTTGCTCATATATGCTTGAGTGTTTGTTCTTAAAGTGTTTGTTGTTGGGGCATAATAATTTACTCTTGGGTTGTTGCGAGATGGGTTATAAGTTGAGTTTGTGCCATAGTTTCTTGAATTGTAGTTTGAGTTGTTATAAGTGGTGTTTCTGTTTACATTGTTATTTGGATAATTCCTATTGTAATTTGTGTTTGAAGTGTAGTTTGTTTGAGAATTGTTTGTTGTAGTTTTGTTTGTGGCATAATTTGAATTATTTACAATGCTATTGCCGTTTTTATTGTAAGTTACGCCATAATTTGTGTTGGTTGATGATTTGTTGTCAGTTTTGCTGGTTGTTGAGTTGTTTGAATTGTTAATTGTGTTTGAATTTGTAACACGATTTGTTGTTTGGTCATTTGGCAAACGTTTTGTCACTGTTGTGTTGTTTGCTGGAATGGTGCTTGAAGAAGTGTTGTTTTGGATTGTGTTATTTGTTATTGTGTTGTTATCTACAACGGGCTTTTCATATTCTGTTGGAAGAAGGGTTGTTGTGCCATCGTTTACAATGTTTGTATTCCCATGTCTATTTTCATTGTATCTTTGTGGGTCTTTAATATCCTTGGTGTATGGGTTGGTGTTGTAGGAATATCTATCGTTATTTGTGTAACGGTTGTTATTTGAGTTTACACCATTTGAAGAATATCTTTGTCCATTTTGATAATCGTTGACTGTTGTCCATCTGTTGCGATTTGAATTGTATTGATTTCTTGCAGAGTTGTATCTGTTTGCTCCAGTTGAAGTGCCAAGCATTGCTTCATCTTGCTTTTCGCCAAGGAGTTTGTTTGCAAATGCAATAAGGTCAAGGACAGAGTTGTTTGCATTGTTACAAGCGTTGCAGTTTGCGTCAATGCAGTTATACACGTTTCTGTAGTCTGCAGTCATAGAGCCAGAGTTTGAAGCAAGGTTAAGTTTTTTCTTGCCGATTGTGTTGACTGTTGATTTGCAGCTTTTGCATGATGAAATGTTGTTTGTGCATTGTTTAATCACTTCATAATAACTGTTGAGTGTTTTGACATCGCTGTCAGAAAGTTTTGCTTCACCATTTTTTAGTCTTTCAAGAAGTTGCTTTGCTTTGTTGCAGTTGTTTATAAGGGAAGTCTTTGTGTTTGAATATTCTTTGTTAAGGTCGCAAACATTATTGCAAGCGGTTCTAAGGTCATTGTAGTTTCCATTTCCGTTTGCAAGGTTAAGATTTCTTCTTGTGGCTCTGTAGTCATTGCCAGCAAAAAGATTTACACTTGCTTTTTGTGTCATGTGATTTCTTGTTGGAACTTTGGAGTTCAAAACTTCTCTGTAAGGATAAATGTTCTGTCTTACATTCCTTCTGCCAGTTGAAACATCACTTCTGCTTGTGTTTGAATAAGTGCTATTTTGTGGGCAGTCTTTGCACTTGTAGCAGTTGCCGTTTTCGCAATAATAACAGCCGTCATTGTAGCAGTGATAGCCGTCAGATGTGTCCCTTTCTTCGCCCAAAAGGGAAGTTAAGTCCATTTTGTCACTGTTCACATCTTCAAGTTTTTTCACTTGAGAAATCATCTTATCAAGCCCACCAGATATCTTCTTGCTGGCAAGTTTGACTTGTGCTTGATTGCCGTTTGAGCATGCAAAAAGAAAAGTGCAAGCAAGCAAAATTGAGAGTATTCCAATAAATTTTTTCATTTTTACCTCCGGAACATCATTGTTCAAAGTTATTTTGGCAGAAAATTGTGAAAATATTTATTTTTTTGTATAAAATTTTTTGCACTGACAATATTTATCGAGAAAAATGTTGCCACTTATGAAAATTAGGAGATAAAAATGGATAAGATAAAAATAAATCAAGAATATTGTAAATTTGTTGAAAATAGGTTGCCTAAAACGAGATTCTTCCCATCGCTTTTGTGGGCGTTTCTTGTGGGAGGGCTTATTTGTTGTATTGGACAAGGCATATTTGACGGGCTTATGGCAATTTTTCCAGCATTGTCCAAAGACGATGTTCAAGCATACACACTTGTCATTCTTATTTTCCTTGCGGCACTTCTCACTGGTGTTGGAATTTACGACAGAATTGGTGTGTTTGCGGGGGCTGGGTCTATTGTTCCTATTACGGGCTTTTCAAACTCCATTGTCAGTCCAGCAATGGACTTTAAAAATGAAGGTTGGATATTTGGCGTGTGCGTAAAGATGTTTTCCGTTGCGGGACCTGTTATTGTTACGGGAATTGTGTCAAGCATGCTCGTCGGAACTATTTATTATATAATTGGACTTTTTGGCTAAGGTCTAAATGTTTAATAAATAAAAGTCATTGTTTTGCGAAACAAACTTGACAATGTGTGACATAATATAAAAGCGTTATTTGAAAGGAGAAAATATGTTAAATAGAGTTGGTGAAAGGACAATTAAATTCAAAACACCACCAAAAATTATAAGTGGATATGCAATTGTGGGACCAAAAGAAGGCTTAAGTCCTGTGTCGAAGTATTTTGACTATATATTGAAGAATGATTTGTTCAACGAAAAGACTTATGAAATTGCCGAAAGGAAAATGCTTGAACAAGCAATTTGTGGTGCAACAGATAAGGCAAATATTTTGTCAACCGATATTGATGTGCTACTAAGCGGCGATTTGCTCAATCAAATTATTTCCGCTTCCTATTCTGCAAGACAAATTCAAACAGCGTTTGTTGGGGTGTTTGGTGCGTGTTCCACCATGACAGAAAGTCTTGCACTAGGTGCTTGCCTTGTTGACGGCGGATATTGTGGCAAGGTGGCTTGTGCTACTAGCAGTCACTTCTCAACGGCAGAAAGACAGTTTAGGTCACCACTTGAACTGGGGTGTCAAAAACCACCAACTTCTCAATGGACAGTGACTGGCGCTGGGTGTTCTATTTTATCTCGTGACGGTGTTGGGCATAATATCACACTTGCAACATTTGGCAAGGTTGTGGACTTTGGTGTAAATGATATGAACAACATGGGCGCAGCCATGGCGCCTGCAGCGGCCGACACCTTAAGGGCTTTGTTTAGAGATACAAACACAACCCCAGCAGACTATGACCTTATTGCAACAGGCGACCTTGGAAAACTGGGCAGTGAGATACTTGTTGACCTTATGGAAAACTATGGATATAAAATGGGTGAAAACTATTGTGATTGTGGGCAACTTATATTCAGCAACAAACAGCGAAGTTTTATGGGTGGAAGCGGTTGCGGTTGCAGTGCCAGTGTAATGAATTCATATATCTTAAGCAAACTTGATAGCGGTGACTACAAAAAAGTTATCTTAATGTCAACGGGTGCGCTGATGAGTACAACATCAAGTCAGCAAGGGGAAACTATCCCAGGTATTGCTCATGCAGTTGTTGTGGAAAAAGGGAAATAAGGAGAAAAAATTATGGATATGTTTTTGAAATATCTTATAGTGTTTGGAGTGGGTGGACTGGTGTGTCTTATTGCACAAATTCTTATAATAAGAACTCGCATGACATCTGCAAGAATTTTGGTGTTGTTTGAACTTATAGGGGTGCTACTTCAAGCGGTCGGGATATTCGAGCCAATTAAAAACTTTGCCAATGCGGGCATAACTGTGCCTATTGTAGGTTTTGGAGCAAGTCTTGCAAGAGGTGCTATGGAAGGAGTGAAGAAGTCGGGTATCCTTGGCATATTTAATGGTGGGGTAACAGCAACCGCCGCTGGAATTGCCGCTGCAGTAGGGTTTGGGTACTTGTTTGCACTTATATTCAAAGCACGTAGCAAGAAGTCATAATTTTTGGCACAAGAAATATTCTAACGACTAAATATGAATAGTTAGTCATAATTATGACATAAGAATAATATATTAGTAACATGGAAAAGGTGGGGCAAGTTGACTGCGGGGACTACAAATCTCTTGAGCAGAAGTATATTGAAAGTCGGTTTAGCGAATGTAAGAAGAAACATTTTAGAAAAGGGCTTATCATATTTATTTCTGTTGCAGCAAGTATAATTGCTTGCCTTTTTTGCTATGCGAAATTTGTTGTGGCACCAGTTGTGTGGGAGTATGGAGAGTCTGGAGTGGAGAAAATGCTTGTTGTGTCAAGTAACAATGCAATATCCTCAATAAACATAACACAATATGATGACTTAACTACAATAAAGTATGATAGTAACAATAGGATAACGTCAATAATAACAAATTCAGCAAAGATAAATGAGTTGGCAAATACTCTTGCAACAAAAACACAAGAGGAACTAGATAATCAATCGTCACTTGGATTGAGTATTCCTCTTGGCACGTGTTCTGGAATATCTTTTCTTGCTGGGCGTGGGGGAGATGTATCACTTTCCGTCCAACCACATGGCAATGTTATATGTAGATTTTATTCAACATTTGTTAGTTCTGGGATAAATCAAACTTTGCATAGAATTTGGGTCAGCATAGAGAGTGAAGCCACTCTTGTTTTGCCGTCTGGGGCAAGGACAATAAGTAAGCAAGTTGAATATTTGGTGGCAGAATGTGTTATAGTGGGAGAGATTCCAGAAGTGTATCTTAATGGCAAGATTTATGAAAATTAAAAAATATTGAGAGAAAGTTTGAAATAATGGTTGACATTTTTTACATAAATGTTAATATATTATCGTTAAGAAAATTTTGAACACCCAAGTCACTATGGTGGCGGAAGTGTTTGAAATTTTGTAAAAGCGATGATGAAAGACCAATAATGTTGTCGGGAATTTCCAACAATCAAAAAAGAGAGAACTTTCGCCAAAAAGGTGTGCTGAAAAAAGTTTGTTGATTGTGACGCATGAATTCACTTTCTAGCTTCCAGCTGAACTTGTAGTAGGATTGGACGGGTTTGCCCGTAATAGCACAAATGAGGGTCTGCGGACTGAAATTAGGTGGTACAGCGGAGAATTTCGCCCTAATGGAAAAAGGGGAGGAATTCTCTTTTTAGTTAATAAGGAGTTAGTATGGAAAATTTGGAAGAATTGCTTGCTAAGGCAAAAGAAAAACTTGCAAAAATTAAGGAAAGCGGGGAACTCGGCTCATTTTATCAAGAATATCTTGGCAAAAATGGCGTAATAACGGGTGTCTTGAAAGGCATGAAGGATTTGCCAAATGAAGCCAAAAAGTCATTTGGTGAAGCAGTGAATAAGGCAAAATCAGCTATCCAGACAATGCTTTCAGAACGTGAAATGAGAATTGCAGAGGAAAGATTGCAAAGAAAAATTGAGGCGACAAAGGATATTGACTTAACTGTTCCTTCAAAAGTTAGAAAGGGAAGTTTGCACCCAATAACCATTGTGCAAAAAGAAGTTGTTGATATTTTCTTGAGCATGGGTTTTGCGGTGGAAGACGGCAACGAAATTGAAACAGAGTACAACAACTTTGAAGCAGTTAATGTGCCTAAAAATCACCCAGCAAGAGATATGCAAGACACTTTTTATCTTGACAACGGACAAGTGCTTAAAACTCACACTTCTGCCGCTCAAAACAGAATTATGAGAAAATATGGGGCACCATTAAAAGTTATTTTCCCAGGAAGGTGTTTTAGAAATGAGGAACTCGATGCTAGCCATGAAAATACATTCTTCCAAATTGAAGGGATGATGATTGATAAAAATGTTTCTGTTGCAAATCTTATTTACTTTATGAAAGAAATGCTCACACATGTTTTTGGAAAAGAAATAAATGTTAGACTTAGACCTGGTTTCTTCCCATTTGTTGAACCTGGGTTTGAACTTGACATTTCTTGCCCATATTGTGACGGTGAAGGTTGCAGAGTGTGTAAACATGGTGGGTGGATTGAACTTTGTCCATGCGGCATGATTCATCCAAATGTCCTTAGAATGGGCGGCATTGACCCAGATGAATATCAAGGATTTGCGTTCGGGCTAGGCTTTTCAAGGCTTGCAATGATGAACTTTGATATAACAGAAATAAGACTTCTTAACAGTGGAAATATACAAGCACTTTCACAAGCAAAAATAAAGTGATAGGAGAGAAAAATGATAGTTTCTATAAATTGGATAAAAGATTTTGTTAACCTTGACGGTGTGGATATTGAAAAGTTGATTTCAAAATTTACTTTGGGTGTTGCTGAAGTTGAGGGAATTGAATATAAAGGAAGAAATTTGTCTGGAGTTGTTACAGCCAAAATTTTGAGCGTTGAGCCAGTGGAAAACAGCAAAAAACTTCACCTTCTTAAAGTTGATTGCGGAGATGAGGTGTTGCAAATTGTATGCGGTGCGCCAAATGTAAGAGTTGGACTTGTGACCGCTCTTGCAAAAATTGGAGCAAAACTTGGTGATATTACAATCGGTAAGGCAAAACTTGCTGGAATTGAAAGTTTCGGAATGTGCTGTGGCGGAGATGAAATTGGAATTTCTGACGATCACAGCGGCATTGTCGAACTTGACGAAAACACACCAATAGGAGTTGACATTAAGTCTGTTTTGGATATTGAGGACACATTGTTTGAAATAGACAACAAATCTCTTACAAATAGACCTGACCTTTGGGGAATTTATGGCATTGCAAGAGAAATTTCTGCACTCACTGGAAGACCAATCAAACCCCTTGAACTTGCAAATGAAAAAGATTTTGTGGGGGATAAGGTCAATGTTAAAGTGGACAGCGCAAGTTGTAACAGATACACCTGTGCAAGAATGGAAAATGTTACAAGAAAAACCTCTGACCTTAATATGCAAATTCGTCTTTTCTATTGCGGCATGAGAGGAATAAATTTTCTTGCTGACGTGACAAACTATGTTTTGCTTGAACTCGGTCAGCCAATGCATGCTTTTGACGGCAGCCTTGTAAACTCCATTGAAGTTTACGACCTAAAAGAAGACTGTGACTTTGTTACACTTGACGGCACAACAAGAAATCTTAAAAAAGGCAATATGGTCATTGCAAACAATGGAACACCAGTTGCACTTGCAGGTATTATGGGCGGGGAAAACAGCGAGATAACAAATGATACAACGTCTGTCCTAATTGAATCTGCAAACTTTGACGCATACAAAGTTAGAACAACTGCAACATCACTTGGAATGAGAACAGAAGCTAGTGCAAGATATGAAAAATCTCTTGACCCAGAACTTACGATGACTGCACTTTTAAGACTTGTTTATCTTGTTAAATCTCAAGACAAAAGTTCTAAAATTTCATCAGGTATTTGCGACATTTACAACAAACATTATCCAAAACTTGAAATTACACTCACGAAAGAATATGTGGATAGATTTGTTGGAATTGAAATTGACGAGAAGACAATTCTAGATATATTAACAAGCCTTTCATTCAAACTTCTTGAAAATAAGAATGGCGCATATAAATTTGAGGTTCCAACATTTAGGGCAACAAAAGACATAAACGGCAAGGCGGACCTTGTTGAGGAAATCACAAGAATTTATGGCTATGATAACATAACTCCAAAATCTATTGTTCAACCAGTTAAACCTGCACTGTTGGATAAAGCAGTTTCTCTTGAATATGATGTCAAATATGCACTTGCAAGCCGTTTTGACTTGAATGAAACACATTCTTACATTTGGTATGACTACGCTTCAAACAAAGCTCTTGGTATAAATCCACCAAGCGTTATAAGATGTGTTAATTCTCTAAACAAAGACAATGATAAAATTCGTAGCACAATGATTCCAAGTCTTCTTAAAGTTATTGCAGACAACAAAGGCGTTTATAACAACTTTGGGACATTTGAAATTGGCAGAGTTGTAAAGAGAATGAGAGAAGACAATCTTGCAGATGAAACAAAGAGCCTAGGACTTTTGCTTTATAGAAAGTCATCTTCTGAGGAAGCAGCACTGCTTGAAGTAAAGGAAATATTAGACTATCTCTTTGAATATGTTTTGAAAATGAAGTTGTCACTTGAACTTTCAACTCCACAAAATGATTATGCTCACCCAAAGAATTTCTACAAAATTTATGCAGAGAATGAAGAAGTTGGCGAATTGTTTGAAATAAACCCAAGAGTTTCGGACAAAATAGAAGAAGGGTGTGTTGTTGTGGGGCTTGAAATCAATTTCTCAAAACTATGCTCGCAGCCACAGATAAAAACAGTATTTGAAAAAATTAGCAAATATCCAACAACAAAACTCGACTTTAATTTCCTTATTCCACAAGGGAAGTTGTATAAGGATATTATCTCAATCGCTCAAAGCATTGACACTGACCTTAATTACAAAGTCAACCTACTTGACATTTATGAAAACGCAAACGGGCAGAAAAGTTACACGTTGCACTATGAAGTAAACAGCCTAGAAAGAACTCTTACAACTGAGGACATTGACCGCTTCCACGCTGCAGTTATTTCTAAATTTGAGCAAAACGGAATTGGACTTAAACTCTAAACTAATTTATTGACAATTTTTACAACGGAAAGTATAATTTTAGTATGATTTATCTTGATAATGGTGCCACAACCAAGCCACGAAAAGAAGTTGTGGAAGAATATGTGAAGAACTGTGAGGAAGGATTTTTTAACCCTTCCGCAGTTTATTCATCGGCTTTTAATCTTTCAAAAAAGATTGACGATGTTAGAAACCTTATATTAAAAGTCCTTTCTGGCGACGAATACAAGGATTGGGTTGTGTTTACTTCTGGAGCGACTGAGGCAAATAATCTTGCCATTTTTGGTGCAGCAACCAACAAAACAAAAAAATATCTCTTTTCAGTTGGCGAACACCCATCAGTCTATAACTGCGCCCAAGAACTTTTAAGAAGAGGCTATAATGTACAGTTTATTCCGCTTTCTCATGCTGGAGAAATAGACTACGAAGCGTTTGAGAAAATGTGCGACAAGGATACTTGTTTTGTTTCCACAATGTTTGTGAGCAACGAAACGGGGGCTATTAATGACTTAGTGAAAATTCGTCAAATAATTGATAGCAAAAACCCAAATTGCATATTTCACGTTGACGCAGTGCAAGGTTTTTGCAAGTTGCCACTTTCAGTCAAAAAGGCGAAAATCAATTTGCTATCAATGTCTGCTCATAAAATAGGTGGACTAAAGGGTGTTGGGGCATTGTTTATTTCAAGCAAACTTAATCTAAAAAACATTTCCTATGGCGGTGGGCAGGAAAAGGGGTTGAGGTCTGGAACAGTGAACGCTGGCGGCATACTCGCCATGGGCAAAGCAGTGCAACTTGCATATGGTGATATGAATAAAAATCTTGAAAAAACTAAGCAGTTAAAAGCATTATTATTGGAAAAGTTAAACAAGAATTTCAAGGATAAGTTCATTTGTGCATCAACAGATAATTGCTCACCTTATGTTGTGAGTTTAATGTTTAAAGGCATAAAAGGTGAAGTCTTGATGCGAAAATTGGACACAAAAGGTGTTATCGTTGGCACTGGCTCTGCGTGTTCTGCAAGCAAAGTTGGCAATCGTGTTCTTGAAAATATGGGCTTCACAAAAGACCAAATAACTGGAGCAGTGAGAGTTAGTTTCGGTTTTGAAAGCAGTGAAAATGATGTTGAAACCCTTTGCGAAAAGTTGAAAGAATGTTTGGAGAATTGATATGAAAGAAGTTATTTTGATTAGATTTGGTGAAATATTTTTGAAGGGAAGAAACTATTCTTTTTTTGAAAACACACTTTTTAGAAATGTTGAACGCCGCTTGAAGAATTTTAATTTAAACCTTGAACGCATTTCTGGCAGATTTCTTGTAAGTGATTTTGAGCAATCGGACAAAGAAGAAATAATAGAGGCAATTCAAACAGTTTTTGGGCTTGTGTCACTTAGCACGGCTTATGAAGTTGAAACATCAGTTAATGCAATAGAAGATGCTTGCTCGAAGGTTCAAATTGGAAATGAATCTTTCAAAGTTGAGGTTAAACGTGCTGACAAGACTTTCCCAATTAAGAGTTTTGAATTTGCAGGACAACTTGGTGGAATTATTTTGCAGAATAATGTGAATGCAACCGTTGATGTCCACACTCCACAAAAAGTTGTCTATGTTGATATAAGACAAAATGGCAAGACCTATATTTTCTACGACAAAATTCCATGTTTAGGCGGTATGCCAGTGGGGACGGCGGGTAAAGCAATGCTGCTTTTAAGTGGCGGGATAGATAGCCCAGTTGCTGGCTTTCTTATGGCAAAACGTGGACTTTGCATAAATGCCATTCACTTTGAAAGTTATCCCTATACAAGTGAGCAAGCAAAACAAAAAGTTATTAACCTTGCAAACATTATCAAAAAATATACTGGAAATATTAGACTTCACATTGTTCCTTTTACAAAGATTCAAGAGGAAATCCACAAACGATGCGATGACGAATACATGGTGACTTTGGTTAGAAGATTTATGATGGAAATTGCTGAAAAAGTTGCCGAAAAATCTGGCTGTAGTGCAATTATAACTGGCGAGAATTTGGGGCAAGTTGCAAGTCAAACAGTTGAGGGAATTACAATGACAAGCATGATGGCGAAGGAACTTCCAATTTTCAGACCACTTATCAGTTTTGATAAGATTGAAATCTCCAACATTTCAGAAAAAATTGGGACATATGATATCTCAATTCTTCCATATGAAGATTGCTGCAGTGTTTTCTTGCCAAAGAATCCAGTTACACATCCAAAATTAAAGAAAATTCTTGAGAACGAAGAATTGCTAAACAGAGAAGCGTTAATTGAAGACGCAATCTCTCGAATGGAAATTATCGACCTAAAAAATTAAGCAAAATGCGACTCTACTAATAGTAGAGTCGTATTTTTATCCCAAAAGACAAAATAAGTTGACAGATGAAAAGCATATTGATAAAATGACTATGTCAAAAGATTATAAGTTATACAACATTTATATAAATTAAATTTAATATACTAAAATAGTTGAAGTTGCAACTTAAAGCATTGTGGAGTTGGACTTTATTGCAAATAATTTAAATATGTTATAAATGTTGACTTGTTTGATATTTGATAAATATATGTAAGAGGACACAAAAATAATGGTATCAGTTTTATGGCTAGTGATTGCTTGTGTTCTTTGTGTTTGTGCGGGTGCAGGTGCGACAATATTTTTGAATGTTAGAAAGAGTTCTCAGTCAAAAAGCAATGCAGCAAAAATTTTGGAAAATGCCTATGCAGAAGCAAAAACTGCAAAGAAAGAAGCAATATTAGAGGCAAAAGAGGAAATTCATGCTTTGAAAGAAAAATGTGACGCTGAAATAGCAGAACGTTACAATGAAATTTCAAAATCGGAAAATCGTTTGACACTTAAAGAAGAATCTCTTATCAGAAAAGAAGAGGGAATTGATAAGAAAGTGGAATCGCTTGATGTGGCTTTATCTCAAGTTAAAGACAGGG
>ERZ808245.962-NODE-962-length-12596-cov-3.098955_pt1 | contig 12596 bp, 10 predicted proteins | sample MGYA00521243_ERZ808245 | MGnify/ENA primary metagenome ERZ808245 (study PRJEB31516, sample SAMN03275576) | gut metagenome | biome: mammalia-associated habitat; material: feces | host: Papio cynocephalus | place: Kenya | collected 2012-07-07 ... | reverse complement strand
AGCAGTTTGCCATATTCCGTTGTTTTTTCCTCCTTTTAACCTTTCAATAGCATTATCGGCATAGTTCATCAATTCGAGCGCAAATCCATTTTGAATATCGCAAGAAATCGTGTCACCTTTAGTTATTGTGTCAGTCACGGAATTACTATATGTGTCTAAATGGTTTTTACCTTTTCCGACAATATTACCGATGATTGTACCTAAACCACCTCCAATTGAACCACCTATAGCAGCGCCAGCAGCGGTTCCGATAATTGGCAGAACAGATCCTGCAAGCGCTCCCACAGCAACACCTCCCATAACTCCGATCCCTCCTCCGACTTGTCCAGCTACGCTGTTCTTTCCATCAGAGGTACCTATGCTCTCAGATTCGTTATGAGAAGTGCTGCTTGAACGAGCAATATTTCGCTTGCTTACTGCAAATGCCGCATCCCTAATTGATATTAACTCTGAAAGTTCCTGCGAGATAATATCTTGGCTAACAGGTTTGGCAATAAACAGGAGTGTATAATTCTGACCATTCAAACTACGCATGATGGAGGCCAAACTAAAGGTCTGTTTATGCTCTTTTACATAAAGGGAAGGTACACCGGTCAAAATACCGTGATTGATGTTATTGCTCGCGCTTGTTGAAAAGTCGGGAACGAATTCTATCATGTCTATTCCAGAAAGCATTCCTTGCGCAATTGTTTTAACGACTTCAACATCATTTCTGGAGTATACACCAAGTACGAGGTTGGTTATACCATTACGACTCACAATTCCGTAGGCAATGGAAATATCTATGGAATACAGTGCGGTAAGGAGTTTTTCAAATTGCTCGTTTACATTATCAAAAACCTTATCTACATTATCTGCTGTGCAACTACCGATCCTGAAGAAAGTCATGCTTTGAAGTCTTAGCGTACTGTCTTTTTCAAGTAGAGTTCCGAGGTTTTCTTTATCAACGAGGTATGAGGGATAAACTAAACTTAGGAACTTAGCAGTTTGCTCTCCGATTATATGACTGTCCTGATTAAATTCTTTTATAATTTTCTCTTGTTTGGCAGTAAGTTCATTCATAGCTACCTTCTCACAATGTTTGCTTAATTTTTTCAACTCGCATATTGAAGTATTTCTCAACTTCGTCAAACCAGTTCAAGAACTGCTGTTTTGCCGCAACAAGGTAACTATCCAAAGCTTGCGCCAGCGCTTTTTTGTTTTTCTTAGGCTCAATGGCGTAATAATCTGCCAATACAACACCTATAGATGCAACAACAAGCACGCTGACAGGGATAGGCACAAGGCTGGAAAGTGATAGACCTGCGATTAAAACGACACCAATTTCAGCAACTCCTCCTATTACAAGGGCTTCCCCTCCAATTTTTAATGCTTGTACCGTCCTAGAAGCCTCTTTGTAGTTTACTGTTGCGCTTGGTGCAAACTGGTACTTACTCAATATTTCTTGTCGAAGATTGATTTCTGAAAATTTGTTTTGTCTTGCAATATCTGCAAAGAAATCTGTTTTCATTAAGTTATCTGAAAGATCAAATAACATATCACTCAGAATAGATTTGCTTCTAGTAGCAAGCTCGGAGCTAACCATCTTTGTGATATTATTGACAGTCTCATTGAACGAGGAAGATTCAATCACGATGGAGAAAACTTTTTTTTCAAGGTCATCGAACATTACATCCACTTTGGGGCTAATTGTTGAGCTGTACATATTTTGAAATACCACCTTTTATCTTATTTACTTCCGCACGAGCTTCATTGAGTTTATCTGCCTTAAATGTGAGTTCATGGACAATATCTCTTATCTGTTCAGCAGTTGCTTTCGCATTCATGATAGCATCCAACTCATTTTTCTTGCCACGAGCATTGGTGGCAAGTTCTTCAATATACTTTGTACGGATATTCTCAACAAAATCTTCAAGATTTGCTATTAGGTCATTCTTCAGCCCCTCCAAGCGACGCAGAATATCATTTTTAATAATATCAAAGTGCTTGTTCTGAACGTATTCAGAGTATGCGTGTGTTTTTTTGAAAGTAACGCCATCCTCATAAGAATGGGTCTCATAGGCTTGGGATTTAGTTGATTCTTTAATCTGCTTGAAGGTTGCTTCGGTAAAATCTGGTTTCAAAGATTCAAAAGAGATTGAACTCTTATTGCTTAATGCCACCAACTCTTCATCAAATTCTGAGACAACCTGATGCTGTACCTTTTCTGTCAGCTCCTTAAATTGGTCGATTTTTTTCAAAGATAGCCGTTCCAATTGATTGAACGCATCACTTGAGTCGGGAGCTATCTTCCCGACAGATGCTAAAAAATCCTTTACCGCACTCTCTGCTTCTGATCTAATAATTCCATTATCACCTCGAAAACGACGTACAACTCCATCCACGCCTCGACTCATTTTATTTTGAATTATATCTAATTCCTGCTTTATCACAGCAATCTTTTTAGCAAGCTCAGTAGGGTCTTCTGTTTTCTGCTTGAACATATCAATTCTGGAATTCATATCATTCCAGAGCTTTGCGTACAGATTATTTATCGAATCAAGCAAAGAGGCGAGTAGAATGTAATGAGCTTTTCTTCCAAAAATGTTTAATGATTCATAAACTTGCTTGAAGCGAGATTTTTCTTTCAGCTTTTCAATAAAGTCTTGCGTATCACTAGGACCAAACTTACCGTTTGTTTCAAAGTAAGCTAGTTTCACAAAAGCATCAAGCGTTCCATTTTGATTCAATCTACAAAGTTCTGACTGAATATCTTCCACATTGACGAGGCTTTTTGCATACAGTTCTGCTTTACTATCAACAATCAGGATGTTTTTTTCATCCAAATTTGAGAACTGTTTGTGAGCTTCTTCTTCTAACCGTTTCAAATCTACTTCTGTCACATTTGTGGCACGAGTAAAAACGAGGAATAATGCATTTTTGTTTCTTTCAACACTCGCATTATTCATAAACTGATTGAACTGAGTTGATTCCAAAGCTTGTCCTGAAACTGGCTTCAAGAAAATGATAGCATCAGCATTTTCAATGTATTTAGATGTAATTTCAGCTACACCGCCACGAGCACAAACGCCAGGACTATCGATAATTTCAATGCCATGAAGATCTTCACAAAAAGGGAAAAGTACCTCAATTTTGGTTACAATATTTTTCCAACTATTTTTTCTTGCTTCAATATATGACTTAATTCTTTCGTTATAGTTTGGAAGGTTATAAATATTGGCGCCCTGAACTTCTGGAGATTGAAGCATAGCTTCAACCTCTGCACTAGAGATGAAAATCTTCTTATTTTTTTTAAGAGCACGTAATCCTGACTTTACAAGAATTTCACTATTAATGGTTGGTACAGGAATATCTCTGTAATCATCATCCAAAGAGGCATTTTTCTTTAAGAACTCGCGAGCTTCGTCATCGCCAGAGATAGTTTTCTGTCTGCCATCTGCGTATGTTGCTCTAACAGAAAAAATATCTCCATATTTTATTTCTACAATAGAGCTTGTGCATTGTTTTACATCCATAGGAAGCAACTCAACACCCAAGTAGGCATTGATAAATGTTGACTTACCACTTTTGGATTCACCTGCAATCATAATGTTGAATCGATCTTCCTTAACCTTTTCCGCCTTATTTCGTATGTCTGCAAGCAGCGTTGCTAAATTCTTCGTTGGATCAGGCAAATTTATTGTCTCAGCATAATTCTGCAGTTCAGCTATCAAAGTCTCAACTTTTTCATATGAAGCTAAAACCTCGTTCTTTCTTGACTTGTAATCTACAACCATAAATATTGTTCCTTTCGGATTTGTGTAATATTGTTTATCAGAGATATTTGCTATTCATCTATTCAATTACATTCTTCAACAAAATCGTCCGACGAAATAACCTTTATACGTTGCACCAAGTTCAAAAGCCACATCTTTTCCCCTCGTTGTTGAATACATCAGTTTCCACAGAGTAGGTTCTTCCGCTACGATCGATAACTTGGCAGTAGGTAGTTTGTCAAAAACAACTTGAATAGCTGAAACAGTGAACTCAAAACGAATGGTCCTGAGTTTACCTAAACACATAAGCAAGCTAAATAGTCTAAAAGTTAGCCTTCAACCTCTGTAACTTCACATTGATGTCCTTTTTCTGATGTTTAGTTTCGTACTTAATTCTATCTATAGGGAAATACAGAGACTTATCAAGCATTTCCTCCGTATTAAAAGCCATCATAATTATTTACTAATATAGCTAAATCAAATGGAGACTTTACAACGACACATCAGTCTAAAGACAAAATTAGTAATCTAAAGAAATTAAAAAGTACTATTTCATTCAATATCAGTGGTCTAAACAGTTCCGTTTTTGGCCTACTTTATTTTGGTTAAGTACAAAAAATATTTAGATAAAACCTATACAAATTTAAATTCTTTATTTGCATTCTCATTGGATCTAAATATCCCTTTTCCAATTAACTTCTACAGTGTCATCAACCGGATGTTTACAGATTTCATAGTCAGGATCCCAAGTCGCAAGATTATGAACTACAATTCCTGCCAAGGCTGCAAGTCTAAACCCAGTTAACAAGGAGGCACCACCAGCCACTGCTGTTCTATTTGCGGTGTAAACGCGGCACTTATAACCTGCGTTTTCGATCATGGACTCAACCTTGCTTGCTACGTTACTAGTATCTTTTGCATCATAAATAACAAAGCTGCGATGTTCTGATATAAGTTTTGGTCCTAATGAAGAAAGATCGTCAGCAAAAATTTTTTCACTCATAAATACTCCTACAATTAAACTTTTTGAGTTTTTGTTTATTTAACTACCTATATTTCAAATCAAATTTAGAAACACATATATTTCTTATTTCTGATTTAAGAATAAGCGTAAAAAAAAAATAGCAATATTCTTTTTGTAAAATTAGACAACATGACTAGATGAATTTAAAAAAATGAGATCTGTTTGACAGATCTTCAGAATACGGAAAGTTCTATTTGGTCTGTTTTGTAAGGTTAATTAGACATTGATTTATTGATATATGATGGTTTCACAATGGATTGAACCACAACATTTAGTTTGCGAATTTTAAATTCACTACACTTAACAGTAAAATACTGAATTTGCCCCATTATTGAGAGTTTTTGCTCTATTTTTTGCCATTTTTCGAAGATTTATATATAATTTCGCGTCATTTTGTGAAAAATTGAAAAATATGAGGAATTGATTAAATGCTCATAGCGGAATTTATATTTTTAATTGCTACCTTATATATAGGTAGCAGATTTGGCGGTATGGGACTGGGTGTAGTCTCTGGTGTAGGCTTATGCATTGAAGTATTTATTCTAAGAATGCCACCTGCCTCCCCTCCTGTAGATGTAATGCTTATCATCATCGCAGTTGTAAGCTGTGCTTCAATCTTAGAAGCCTCAGGCGGTCTTAAGTGTATGCTTCAATACGCAGAGCGTATGTTGCGTAAAGATCCTAAAAAGATCACATTCTTCGGACCATTAGTAACCTACTGTCTTACTCTGATGTTAGGTACAGGCCATGCTGTTTATACCATCATGCCTATTATTGGCGATATTGCACTAAAGAATAAAATTCGTCCTGAAAGACCAATGGCTGCAGCTTCTGTTGCGTCCCAAATGGGTCTTGTAGCATCCCCTATTTCAGCTGTAGTTGCCTGTTATTTGGGTAAAGATGTTCTACAAATTCCAGGCCTTGAAGATCTCTCTTTATTTAAGATCTTAATGGTTAACATTCCAGCAACTCTAGTAGGTGTGTTCTTACTGTCTTTATACTCTAACTTTAGAGGTAAAGATCTTGAAAAAGATCCGGTCTTTATCGAAAAGATGAAAGATCCTGAGTTTAAAGCTGATATTGAAAAGTCATTTAATACCACTTTAAATGAAGATATCCCATTAAAGTCAAAGATTGCAGTTTTAATGTTCTTTACTGTACTTGTGCTTATTGTATTAACCGCTGTATTCACAGAGGTTAGAATGGTAGGCGATGGCGTTGTATCCATGAGCATGGTAATTCAGATGCTCATGTTAGCCTTTGGTGCGGTAATACTTATTGGTACTAAGACTCCAGTTAACCATGTAGCAGATACTGTGGTCTTCAAATCAGGTATGACAGCATGTATTGCTATCTTTGGTATTGCCTGGATGGCTGATACTTACTTTACAGCAGCAATGCCTGAGTTTAAGGCAATCATTACCAATATGGTAAGTGAACGACCTTGGACCTTTGCTTTTGCTCTAGCTGCTGTATCAATTGTGGTAAATTCACAGGCAGCAACTGCTAAAATCTTAATTCCAGTTGCAGCAGCAATTGGTCTGCCAGGTCCAATTTTAATTGGTTTAATGCCTGCTACCTATGCTTACTTCTTTATTCCAAATTACCCTTCAGATATTGCAACTGTAAACTTTGATATCTCAGGCACCACCAAGATTGGTAAATACTATTTAAACCACTCCTTTATGCTGCCAGGTCTAATAGGTCTTGTAAGTGCCTGTCTTGTAGGTGTAACTTTAGCTGAGCTGATAATCTAAGGTATAGCTCATTTAAGCCTTTTTAAAGTTAGTAGACAAATGTCTACTAACTTTTCTCTGTTCTCTAACTTTCCTCTTTTAAACCTTTTGACGATAAAAAATCTTCCTTAAATCAAAACTTTGTTACAGCTAACAAAATTAGCATTAGTTTTATTACTTCACTTTAAATACTAAAAATCTGACCTAAACTTTAGAAAAGATAAGAAAAAAACTAAGGAGCGTCTTATGTTACTTGAAGGCAAAACCGCACTGATTACCGGTGCAAGTCAAGGTATAGGTAAAGAGATTGCCCGCATTCTAAATAAGAATGGAGCTAAGATCTATATCATGGCAAGGAGTGCTGACAAGCTCTCTACCACAGCAAAGGAATTAGATCCTACAGGTAAAGAAGTGTTTGCTGTTCCTTGTGACATTACTTCTAATACTGCTGTAGAAGAGGTATTCAAGCGCTTTAAAGCTGATGGTATTTCTATTGATATTCTGGTTAACGCAGCAGGCACTGCTAACTCAAATTCTATTGAAACCACTGATATTGAGCTTTGGGATAAAGTTCTAGATACCAATCTTACAGCTGCCTTTAATTTAAGTCAGAAGTGTTTCCCTATGATGAAAGAAAAAGGTGGTGGCAAGATCATAAATCTTGCATCTATCTTAGCTAATGTAACCAGTCCTGGTATGGCAGCTTACAGTGCTTCAAAAGGCGCAATTAAGATGTTAACTAAGACTCAGGCTGTAGAGTGGGCAAAATACAATATTCAGTCAAATGCTATTGCTCCTGGCTACATTAAAACTGATATGACCAAAGGAATTTTAAACAACAAAGAGCTTACTCAAAAGTTAGTAGGCAGAACTCCTATGGGCAGAATTGGTGAACCTGAGGATGTAGCAAAAGTAGCTTTATTCTTAGCATCCCCTCTGTCTGACTTTGTAACAGGTACTCTGATCCCTGTAGATGGAGGTATTTTAGCTGCTTTAATGTAAGTGAGCTAATTGATGAGAGAGAGTTCTTTAATGAGAATTAGTTCTTTGATGTAAGTATTGATGTGAAAAAGCCAGAACCACGATTGTAGGTTCTGGCTTTTGATTTTATGAATTAAGATTAAGCCTTATTTAGACCTAAAACCTCATTCATATCATATAAACCAGGCTTCTTGTTCTCAAGCCATAAAGCAGCTCTGAAGGCACCACGAGCAAAAGTCTGACGAGAAGTAGCGATATGGCTTAACTCCACGCGCTCACCTTCTGAGCAGAACATAGCAGTATGCTCACCAACGATATCACCACCACGAATTGATGAGAAGCCGATTGAGCCATAAATACGCTCACCGGTAATACCGTTACGACCTGCTACCATAACGTCTTTTAGATTTACGTGACGACCTTCTGCTGCAGCCTCACCGATAGCCAAAGCAGTACCTGATGGGCTGTCTACCTTATAACGGTGGTGAGCTTCAACAATTTCGATATCAGCATCAGCCATGATCTGTGCTGTCTTTTTAACTAGGTTTAATAAAACGTTAACACCAACAGAGAAGTTAGCAGCAAATACGATAGGAATATGCTTTGAATATTCCTTAATCTTATCGCGTTGCTCGTAATCAAAACCTGTGGTACCTAAGATAACTTTGCAGTTATGCTGCTTTGCATATTCAAGAATATTTAATGAGCACTCTGGACGAGAGAAATCAATGAACATGTCAGGAGCTGCTGACAGTTTTGAAGGCTCATCTACAACTTCAACATTGCAGCCTGATGGTAGTGTATCGGTGCTCTTATCAATGCCGCATACAACCTTTGCGCCATCAAGACCTAAACAGCAGTCCCACAGTGCGTGGCCCATGCGTCCGCCTAAACCTACAATACCAACCTTAAGCATTATAAAACTCCTTTCGCATAACAATTAAGTGGTCTAATTTTACACTTACTTTTGCAAATTGTAACGAGGTATAGAAGCTGATTGCCCCTTTATTGAGCACTTCCACATCAACTTCGATTGATGATCCGCCCTTCATTCTAACCATCTGTTCTGCTGTCTGAAGTAAGAGTTTACCTATTCCAAGTCGCATATAAAGCGGATCGATATACAGTGCGAGAATTTTACCTGACTCTATTTCATTTTTAAAAGTTAAGAAGCCATAGAGATTTTTTGCACCACAAGCAAGCACTGTCCGATAATTTTCATCAGAAAGACGGTTCTCCCACAGTGCAGTAAATTGAGGATGGGTAAAGGTAAAAGGTTCAGCACGATTCTCATAATGAGAGGCATTAAGCTCAAGGCGTGCGATGTTGCTAGCATCAGTTACATTAGCCCAACGGATATGAACCTTAAGATTTCCTTTTACAAAGACGGTATTGTTGTTATTCACGAAAACTACCTGACTAAGGCTTTGCCAAAGCTTGTTTTAAAAGGGCTAAAGCACTCTGACGAGTAGCTTCAGTTACGACATTACCGCCCATCATACGGGAGATCTCTTCGATGCGGCCATCAGTATCAAGCTCAGTTACCACTGAAACTACGTTTTGACCCTGCTGTGATTTTGTCACTAAGAACTGATGATCAGCAGCTGCTGCAACCTGAGGTAAATGAGTTACAGTAATTACCTGCACATCCTGACCTAAAAGGTGTAACAGCTCACCTACAGCTGATGCGGTACGACCTGAAATACCAGTATCGACCTCATCAAAGATAAGAGTCTGTGTTGAACCTTTGCGTGAGGTTAAAACCTCAATTGCTAAAGCTAGACGTGATAACTCACCACCTGAAGCTACAGCACCTAATTCTTTAGGGGCTTCACCTAGGTTTGCTGAGAACAGAAATTCAGCATTGTCTCGTCCCGTAGCTCTAGGTCTTATAGTTTCATCTCGAGTTACTTTAACTTCAAAGACTCCATCAGGCATTGCTAAAGTTTTAATCTTTTCTGTAACATCTTTTGACATCTTTAAAGCTGCCTTTGCTCTTAAGTCTGACAGCTCTTTAGCTTCAGTCTCATAGGCATCTCTTAACTTTTTGACATTAGCGGTTAAAGATGCAATCTGCTCTTTTAAAGATAAAAAATGCTCTAAATCTTTTTCTAATTTGTCTTTAATCTTATAAAGCTCGTTTGGTTTGATCTCAAAGCGACGAGCTAATTCATGACATTTTGAGAGTTTGTCAGATAACTCTTCAACTAAAGCAGGATTTGCCTTTAAAGTTAGCGCATCTAACTTTTCACGAGCAAAATCCAAATGCTCACAAGCAGTTGTAAGATCGGCAACAATAGGATCGATACTGTCTTTAGCAAAGACAGCAACTTTTGATAAATCGGTAATTCTAGCTGAGATAATATCGATGATGTTGTGCTCTTCGTTCTCTAATACACCCTGAGCTAGGGCTACAGCATCTGATGCCTGTGACTGATGCTGCAGAGCATCATAATCAGAGCTTATCTGCTCATAGTCACCTTCGTGCAGATCAAGCTTGTTTAATAAATCCAGTTCATAACGTAAGGTCTTATAGGTCTGAGCACCAGCTAACTGCTCGTCAGCTAATTCCTGTAAATGCTGACGGTTTTTATTGTATTTTTCAAAAGCTACTTTTACAGCTTCAACTTTGTCTTTTAATCTGCCAAAGCTGTCTACTAAGGATAACTGATTGTTCTTATCAATAAGCTTAATGCTTGCATGCTGTCCATGAATAGCCACAATGTAAGAGCCTAGCTCTTTTAGTAAAGCTAAAGTACATGGAGAGCCGTTAATATAAGACTTTGACTTACCATCTGAGCTGATGACACGGCGGAGCATTAGAGTGTTATCCTCTGTTGTAAGCTCGCGCTCGTTTAGAAAATCGATAACTGCCTGATTGTTCTCAATCGAAAACACAGCATCAAGTTCAGCTTTAGCACAGCCTGTTCTTACGCACATAGCATCTGCTCTTGCGCCTAAGAGCATTGATAAAGCATCAACGGTTAAAGATTTACCGGCACCGGTCTCACCTGTAATACAGGTCATGCCACTACTAAAATCTAAGGTATTTCTATCACTTAAAGCAAAGTCTTTTACGATTAACTGTTCAAGCATAACTACTCCAAACTAAGCTTTGAGCCCTAAACAAGACTTTGAGCCCAGCCTAATTTCTGACGCAACAGGCTGTAATAGTCATAACCTTGAGGGTGGATTAGTGTCAAAGGTATGTGATGCTGTCTTATAAGTACTGAGCTTTTAGTATCAGCTCTCATTGTTACCTGACCGTCACAGTTAATTGCAATTAACTCAGCCATATCATCAGGACATTCAAAATCGATTCTAACCTCAGATTTTCCAGGAATGATAATTGGTGAGCAGTTTAGTGACTGTGGGAACATTGGCACTAATGACAGGACATCAAGATTTGGTTCAATAATAGGACCTCCTGCTGATAATGAATATGCAGTTGATCCTGTAGGAGTATTGACGATAATACCGTCACCACGCAGGGTGTACATATAGGTACCATCAATAGTTACTCTAAACACCATCATATGAGCCATGGTGCCTGAGTGAATAACGGTTTCGTTAGTAGCTAATGACTGACCGATTAACTCGCCTACACCATCATCAGAATCACGAGACACACGTACATCGATCATGGTTCTGTCTTCTAAGGTATAGTAGCCTTTTACAACCTTTTGTAAGCTCTCATCAAGATTGTCAGGATTAACATCGGTAAGTAAACCTAAGTGTCCGCGGTTAATACCTAGTACTGGTACCTTTAAATCTACTAAGGTTCTGGCAGCTCCTAATACTGAGCCATCACCACCTACCACGATGATAAGGTCAAGATCACGCATCTGACGACGGGTAATACTTTCAATTTCAGGAATGTTAAAGCCTACAGATGTATTAGCCTCAAGATATACTTTTACACCTAATTTGGTTAATTTTGAGGCAATATCTCTGATAGCTCCAGACACAGGACGCTTATATACTTTAGATACAATTACAGCTGATTTAATTGGCTTTTGCTGTACCATTGAAGCTACCACGGCTCTCTCCTAAAATTATATTATTCAAGCCTCTATTGTACATTCTGCTTGCGTCTTTTTCAAAGTTACATAACTTACAGATAAAAAGCTGTATAAACGATCAAAGTTTGACACAACATGGGAATTTTGCCGGACTTGTCATGCTGCTCCTAATTTTCGTTAGATGCTGTTTTTAATCGCTATAAATAAAAATACCCCGAACCTTGCGATTCGAGGTACTTTTGTAAGTGCTTACAGACTATTTCTTGTTTAAGCCTTTAGCAATCAGAGCGTCAAGTTTCATTGACTCAGTGAGCAATGAATCATAGCGCAGATCTAGATCAGGCATATAACGCAAGTTTAGTCTTGAAGCTAACTGTGAACGTAAAAAGCCTTTTGCGCTCTTTAAGCCTTTCATAGCAGCATCAATTTCTTCTTTTTTATCTGTTAAAAAAGAAATGTAAACACGAGCATTTCTAAGATCAGGTGAAACATCAACTTCAGTAATAGTTGCATTCTTCACACGAGGATCATGAAGCTCATTTTGCAGCACATCTGCAAGCTCACGTCTTACAGCTGCTGCAACTCTTTCATTTCTACCGTAACTTCTTGGCATAATTTCCTTTAATCAAGAGTACGTGCAACTTCAACCTTCTCGAAGCACTCAATACGGTCGCCTACACGAACATCCTGGTAGTTCTTAACACAGATACCGCACTCGTTGTTCTGCTTAACCTCAGATACGTCATCCTTGAAACGACGTAATGAATCAAGCTCACCTTCGAAGATAACGGTATTGTCACGCAGCACACGGATAGGAGCTGAACGCTTTACGACGCCTTCAACAACCATACAGCCTGCGATTGCACCATACTTAGGATGACGGAAGATTTCACGAACTTCAGCATAGCCGATGAAGTTTTCTCTGATCTCTTTCTTGAGCAGACCAGACATTGCCTTCTTCACATCATCAATCAAGTCGTAAATAACACTGTAGTAGTGTAAGTCAACTGACTCTGAGTCGATTACCTGACGAGCAGGACCATCAGCACGAACGTTAAAGCCGATTACAACAGCACCA
>ERZ808245.960-NODE-960-length-12598-cov-2.497728_pt1 | contig 12598 bp, 10 predicted proteins | sample MGYA00521243_ERZ808245 | MGnify/ENA primary metagenome ERZ808245 (study PRJEB31516, sample SAMN03275576) | gut metagenome | biome: mammalia-associated habitat; material: feces | host: Papio cynocephalus | place: Kenya | collected 2012-07-07 ... | reverse complement strand
CTGTGGGCGGGGACCGGCAGCTGCCGGAGCGCGGTAAAGAGAAGCGCGCTCCGCCCGACCGGTGAGGCGGCGAGACGCGGTTGCGCCGCCGGGCTCATCGCGGGGATAGCCTGCTCTGTCGATGTCTCCGGACTCATGAACCTTGACACGGAGCTGCTTTTCGCGCCGTGTATAGCGGCGGGAGCGGGGCTCGCGGCGGGGATGTTCTCGCGGTTCTCGAACGCGGTCTCGGCGGCTGCGGTGTGTATTGTGTCGCTCGTTCTCGGGACCGGGTCGGACGGTTTCGATACGCTGAAGACGGTGCTTCCGGACACGCTCGGCGCGGTCGCGGTATATCTGCCGCTCGCGCGTTACGGTCTTCTGCCGAAGCTGCCGGCGTTCGCGCAGCCGGATCCCGACGCCGGGAACGACATGGCTGTGATCAACGAGAAAAGACAAAAGGACACGATGATGCGTATGAATTCCCTTTCGGAGGCGCTCGGGCGGCTGTCCGACGTGATATATACCCTTTCCGACCGTCTGAGAAGGCCCGGAATTATTGACCTCAAGCAGATATGCGACAACTCTTTCGATAAATACTGCTCAAGATGTTCGCTCGCGTCGCTCTGTCTCGAGAGGGAGTGCACGTCCACTCTCGACGCGCAGAGCAAACTCACAACCGGGCTGTACACGAAGGGACGCGTCGAGCCGGACGACGTCCCGCGGTACCTGCGCGACCGCTGTTACAATATCGGGAAAATCCTGTCCGAGATGAACACGGAATGCGGGGAGCTTGTCGAAAGGCTGATCAGAAGCGACAAGACGGAGGCTTTTGCGCTCGATTATGAATCGTTGTCGAAGCTGCTTGCCGAATCGATTTCGGAGAATGACAAGGAATACGAGATAGACGCGGAGATGACCGCGAAGCTGAGACGCGCCCTCAGATACATGGATATGTCGGGAGCGAGCGCGCTCTGCTGGGGATCAAGAAGAAAGCAGGTGGTAATGACCGGGATAGAGCTCGCCGGAATGCGCTACGGCGCGGACGATCTGAGACGCGCCGCGGAGAATACGCTCCATACATACTTAACGAAACCGAAATTCAGCATAAACGAGAACACGGTCGAGGTGTCGATGTCCTCCCGCAGGCGCTACAGCGCCGAATACGCACGCGCGTCAAACGTGAAGGAGAGCGAGAGCGCGAACGGAGACACGGCGACCTGCTTCGAGACGAAAGAGGATTACTTCTACGCCCTGATATCCGACGGGATGGGGAGCGGAAGGGAGGCGGCGGTGACGTCGAAGCTGTGCGGGGTGTTCTGCGAACAGCTCCTCAGCGGCGGAAACGGAAAGGCCGTAACCCTCGAGATGCTGAACGGCTTCATGCGGAGCCGTCGTGAGGAGTGCTCGGCGACGGTCGACCTCGCCGAGATAGACCTGATGACAGGTCATGCCGCGTTCGTGAAGAGCGGCGCCGCGCCATCATATGTGCTGAGGAAAGGAAGTCTCTACAAGCTTCAGTCAAAGACCGTGCCCATCGGAATAATGCCCGCGCTCGACGCGGAGCAGATAAAGTTTGAGCTCGAGGCGGGGGACGTGATAATCCTGCTCAGTGACGGAGTGGCGCAGAGCCTTGAGGACGGCGTGTGGCTCGCGAATCTTATAACCTACGAATGGGAGGATAACCTTGATATAATGGCGGAGAAGATAGTCGACAACGCCGCGCTGAACAACAAGAGGTGCGACGACATGACCGCCCTGCTCGTGAGAGTCAGCGACTATGAGGAGGAGATCTGAGATAATATTTCCACGGAAAAAATACCGTGTGCGTACAATTGAACAGACAACTGAATACAAAGCCTTCCGTCGGCGCGGGTCCGGCGGGAGGCGCTTTTGTGATTTCCCCGGCGGATGACGCGAAAAATTCCGATCCGTGATTGACAAAGCGCTCCGCGTATGTTATAATATCAGCAAAGAAAGAAACCGGAGGGAACGGAAAATGGATAAGGAGACCGCCGCGGAAATAGTCTCGCGGCTCGAGAAAGTGTACCCGGACGCCGTATGCGCGCTTGAGGCGGAGGGGGACCCGTGGAGACTGCTCGTGATGGGGCGGCTCTCGGCGCAGTGTACGGACGCGCGGGTCAATATCGTGTGCCGCGAGCTGTTCGCCCGGTTCCCGACGCCCGGGTCGATGGCGGACTGTGATCTCTCGGAGCTCGAGGAGATAGTGAAGCCGTGCGGGCTTTTCAGGACGAAGGCGAAGAATCTGAGGGACGCGAGCCGTATGCTCGTCGATGAGTACGGCGGCGTACTGCCGGACGATATGGATTCCCTGCTCAGGTTTCCGGGCGTCGGGAGGAAGATCGCGAATCTCCTGCTCGGGGACGTCTTTCATAAGCCCGCGGTCGTGACCGATACGCACTGTATACGTATTTGCGGTCGTCTCGGCTTTTATCCCGAGACGCTTAAGGACCCGCAGAAGATCGAGAAGATTCTGGCGGCGGTCATCGCTCCGGAGAAACAGTCGGATTTCTGCCACCGGATCGTCAGCTTCGGACGGGATGCCTGCGCGGCGCGCTCGCCCGCCTGTGAGAGCGGCGGGAGCTGTCCTCTCGCGGACCTCTGCGAGCACGAAAAGCGCCGCTCTGAAGGAAGAACATAAACCTGAACGCCGCCCGTTACCGGGTGCGGAAATTTACAAATCAGGAGGTTACGGCATGAACATGAAGACCGCGGCGTCGCGTTCCGGATTGTCCGCGCGTGCCATACGTTTTTATATAGACTCCGGACTGCTGTCGCCGGAGGAGTTCATCTCGCGCGGAAGGCGGGATTATGAGTTCACTGATGAGGACATAGAGCGTCTGCGGCTCGTGTCGCGGCTCCGCGGCGCGTCGATACCGGTCGAGTCGATAAAGACGATCCTCGAGGAGCCGGAAAGGACGCCGGAGGTCTTCGAGCGGTTCCGGGACAATATCGTGCCGGATTCGGTGCGCTACGCGGCGTTCATAAGGCGGCTCAAGAACACCGACGCGTCGACGATCGGGAGCGCGGAGGAGCTCGCCGACAAGCTCGAGGAGATAGGAACCGCCGAGATTGCGAACCGCGAGGCTCTGTTCAATTACGGAAGACTCGCGTACTGTGACGACGGCGTCTCCCCTGACGAACGTCTCGCCGCCTACAGAAGGTGGTGCGAGAGACAGGAGAAGCGCGACAGGATAGCGAAGCTGACCGACTGGATATACGACGTGAATATAAAGTGGTGGGTGGTCGTGATCATAATTGCCGCTCCGTTCGTTCTTTTCCTGCTGTGGAATATCCTGTCGGATATGCACTACACCGAGGAGGTGAGCTTCGCCTCCAGCGGGTATGAGGTCATACCGGGGGACGAAAGATATTCGGAGCCGATGACGATACGGATAGACGGAAAGATCTGCCACATGATATTCGGAGAGGACTATTTTGTCGGTACGATACGCGTCGACGGGTATTATCAGGCGGTGCAGCGATATAAGCAGGAGGCGCGGCTTGACGAGGAGGTCGAGGTGAAGCTGATGCTGGAGTCCGACCCGTCCGACAATCTTGTCATAGCAGACACGGGCAAGAAGGGGCTCGTGTACGTCTCGGAGAGCGACACGCTGCATATGATCTCCGGCTTCACGATAGGCGCCGACAGGTGTTCGGCGGCGGCTGTCGGATATGATATCCTCCCGGAGAGCGTGAGGCGGGATAAGGCGAAGAAGCGTTATGTGACGGCGGCACCGGCGTCCGGGCGCGACGAGGCGCTGATGCGCGCGGCGATAGTGTACGAGTATGTCGGATGGACCGATGAATTTAATGAACTCTGCCGGACGAACGTCAGCTATACAAGAAAATAAATGGATTTAATGAAAAAATCAGGACCAGATGATGATCCTGATTTTTTTATGTCAGAATTTTACGCGTTCGGTCGAGACACACTTCCCCGAATCCGTGTCGAGCGTGAAAATGACGCCGTTCACCTCGGTCGCCCCTTCGGCGAACTCGAATTTGACCGGGAGCTTTGTGCGGAGCTTTTCGATGATTATATCGGCGCGGATGCCGAGGACGCCGTCGGGCGGACCGCTCATGCCGAGGTCGGTGACGTATCCGGCGCCTTTTGGAAGTACCTGATTGTCCGCGGTGGCGACGTGCGTGTGCGTGCCCCAGACGGCGGATATTCTGCCGTCGAGGTATCTCCCGAGCGCTATCTTCTCGCTTGTCGCCTCGGCGTGGAAGTCGAGCACGGCGAGGTCGTATCTTCCCTTTTCTCTCTCGAGTATCCTGTCCGCGGTCATGAACGGGCAGGCGAGGGATTCCATGTATATCGTCCCGAGCAGGTTGATTATCAGTATGTTGAAGCCGTTCACCCCGAAGACCGTGTACCCGTTTCCGGGCGTGCCGTAGGGATAGTTCGCGGGTCTGACGACGACTTCGCTCTCGTCGAGGTAATGGCGTATCTCCTTTTTGCGGAATATGTGGTTTCCGCCCGTGAGGACGTCGCACCCGCCGGACAGCAGCCGGTCGGCGCTCTGCGGGTCGAGTCCGTTTCCGGCGCAGGCGTTCTCGGCGTTGCAGACGACGACGTCGATCTTTTTTTCGCGTCGGAAGCCCCAGAGCTTTCCGGAAATATACCTGACGGCTTCCGGCCCGACGACGTCGCCGAGCGCCAGCAGTCTGATCTCACTCATATCTTTTGCGTTGGGCGCACCGGCGGTGCGCCGCTCCTTTCGCGTAATAGTTAATGCACAGCCTGTGGATTAAGTCTGCGCGCCGCGGGCGATGTCTCTCGCGATGAGCGCCCAGCGCGTCGACTCAATCGCGCTTTTTGCCGTGAGCCCGTTCGGCGTCTTTCCGTCTTCCGCGTTTATGACGTCGAGGAAGTCCTCGAAGATGTCGCCGCGCGGGGGATTATCAAGTACCGTCTCCCCTCCGGCTTTGTCTGACAGAAGGACGGCTTTCCCGTCGGTTATCTCGATGATGCCCTCTGTTCCGACAATTCTGACGCGGTCGTCGCCGTGGGTTTTCGCGGACATGGGTCTGTACATATCAGCCGTGACGGTCGCGATGACGTCGTTCGTCATTCTGAAGAGCGCCGCGGAGGTTATGTCCATCGTTCCGTTCCCGCCGTTCATTCTGCTCGAGCGCGCGGCGTCGGCGGCTATGTATCTCTCGCCCGACAGCCATTTCATCCAGTCGATCGCGTGTATCGCGACCCACGGGATTATCCCGCAGTAGGTTTCCTCCGACGAGTAGAACGCCGGTCTTTTGCCGAGCTTGTAGGACTTTCTCGAGTCCATCATGCGCACCTCTCCGATGAGTCCGTCGTCAATTGCCTTTTTCGCGGCGAGGAACGCGGGCTCATAGCGCGTCCCGAACATCCCGGCGAGCTTTCCCTTTGAGGACGCGAGCGCGCTTTCGAGCTCTCTGAGCTTCTGAATGTCTGACGCGAGAGGCTTTTCGGAGAAAACGTTTATATCGCGCCCGAGAGCGTATACCGAGCATTCCGCGATGTCGTTGAACCACGGGTTCACAATGACAATGTCGGGTTTTGCCTCGTCGATCATTGCTTTCCAGTTCGCGAATAACACCGGAGAAAATCCGCCGCGTCTTAACTGTTCAAGGGTTTCCTTTGTCCCTTCCGCTCCGATTCCGGCGTTCCCGGGCGCGAGCGCGGCGAAGTCGAAGCCGTGCCGCTTTATCGCGTCGTACGCGTAAAAGGCGTGACCGGCGCCGCCTATCTGTGCTATTTTCATTTTTATGACCATGCCTTTCGTACAAACTGTTTAGCTTGAAAATTTAATTTCAGACTTTGACCGCGAAGATTGTCTCAGCGAGCTTTGTTCCGGATTCTGTCCGGAAGATCTTGCGTATCGCGGTCGCGATAGTGTCGGCGTCGGAATTGTCCTCGAAGAGATTGACTATGAAGTCCGCCTCGATGAGTATCTGAAGCTCTGTCGAATCGATATCCGTGTATGTATGGTGACGCGCGATCATCGCGCAGACGCGTACGATCAGTTCATCGTCGAAGCCGAGCTTCCCGAGCATATCGCGCGCGACGGGCGGTCCGAGCTTCTCCTGTAGTTTGCCGTTCGACGACCCGTACATCTTCTCCGCGGGCTTTATACCGATATCATGAGTGTAAGCGGCGGTCTCGAGTATGAATGTTTCTCTGTCGCCAAGCCCTTCGAGCCGCGCTATCAGCGCCGAATACGCGTGGACCTTCATGAAATGCTGAACGCGGAGCGGGTCGCCGCTGTAGAATTCCGTCATTTCGAGAGCGAGCCTGTCGAGCAGTGATCTTTCATTTTCCGACATGATTATTTTCCTCCTGTTACTGCTTTCCCTTGATTTTCTCCCAGTAGGCTTTTGCCGCCTGTTCTGTCTTGTTCGTTCCGTAATCGTAGTAGTGCGCGTCCGCGAGGTCGTCCGGCAGATATCTTTGCTCGACCCAGTCGTTCTCGTATTCGTGCGGGTACTTGTACCCGATGAAGTTCGGGCTTTGCAGATGCTTCGGCACGAGCTGTCCGCGTCCCGCCGCGATGTCCGCCGACGCCTTCGCGAGCGCCGAGTAGGCGGTGTTTGACTTCGGCGCGGTGGCGAGCATGACGGCGGCGTTCACGAGAGGGATGCGCGCTTCCGGCAGACCGAGCTCCCTCGCGCTGTCGACGCAGGCTTTGGTTATGACCGCCGCCATCGGATAAGCGAGCCCGATGTCCTCGCTCGCGATGACCTGCAACCTGCGGCAGGCGGAGAGGATATCCCCGCCCTCGAGCAGCTTCGCGAGATAGAAGACGGCGGCGTCCGGGTCCGAGCCGCGGATTGATTTCTGTAGACAGGAGAGAAGGTCGTAGTGTACGTCCCCCGCTTTGTCGAAGCTCCCGAGCACTTTCGGGGTCAGCCCGTCGACGATCTCCGCCGTGATGGTCCCGCCGGTCCCGGCGAGATAGTACGCGTTCTCGAGCAGTCCGAGGCTCCGCCTGACGTCTCCCGCGCCGCGCGACGCGAGAAGTTCCAGCGCCTTGTCGTCGAGCTTTACGGCTTCCGGTCCGGGCTCTTCACCCGGAGCGCAGCCGTCGCGGTTCAATTTGTCGAGCGCGCGGGTTATCGCGCGCTTTGTCTCGTCGGGTGAGACCGGCTTGAACTCGAAGACCGCCGAGCGCGATATTATCGCGTTGTACACATAAAAATACGGATTCTCCGTCGTCGACGCGATAAGAGTGATGCGTCCGTCCTCGATGTATTCGAGGAGCGACTGCTGCTGCTTTTTGTTGAAATATTGTATCTCGTCGAGATACAGGAGTATCCCGGAGCTGCCGAGGAGTGTTCCGGTCTCGTCTATGATCGCTTTCACGTCTGCTATACCGGCGGTGGTGGCGTTCAGGCGTCTGAGGGTCATCCCCGAGCGTTCGGCGATGATGTTGGCGGCGGTGGTCTTTCCGGTCCCGGGCGGACCGAAGAATATCATGTTCGTCAGGTGACCGGAATCGACCATTCTGCGGAGTATTCCGCCCGGTCCGACGAGGTTTTCCTGCCCGACCATGTCGTCAAAGCCATGCGGTCTGACCCGGTCGGCGAGAGGCTGATTCATGTGTTTTTTCGCACCTTTCGGAATGTGTGATTTTGGGCTTTATTTTGTCGGAACAGCGCGTTGCCTGTCCTTGAAAAACGAAACATCTGCGATGTTATTATGAGCTTAATACCGGATAAATCAATGCCCTGAAACGCTGATTTGTAATCATGCGTTTCTGAATGCGCTGAGGTCGGACAATTCCGATATTTTCGCGTGATTGCTGAAAAAATCAATGCTGATATTTACTTGAATACGTGTAATCAGCTGTCTGATTTTTTGTGGTGATTAATCAATTTCCGGTAAAATCTTCTTCTGAAATTGAAAATTTCAAAACGAAACATAATACCATATCAATTCCCGCCGGAAAATGTTATCCGGAGTCGGGGTTGACGGCATCCGGCAGGGCTTTCGCGCCGTTCTCTTTCGCGGCTTTTTGTGCCGCCTCGAGAAGCGCCATATCCTCGCACAGATTCGCGAGTCGGAACCGCAGCTCTCCATGCTGTCTCGTCGCGCTCTCAGCGTCGGCTATGAAGTCTCCCGGACCTCTTTCACCGAGGTCGTACTCGGCGATTCTGAATCCGTCGAAGGTGTTCTTCATGACGGCGAGACGTTTTCCCGCGCGGCTCTCGGGCTTCGAGCCGGAGACGAGGACACAGCAGGAGGCGGCGCTTCCGCGTCCGACGCGTCCCCTTAGCTGGTGCAGCTGAGACAGTCCGAAGCGTTCGGCGTTCTCAATGATCATAAGCGTGGCGTTCGGCACGTTCACGCCGACCTCGATGACCGTCGTCGCGACGAGAACATCGAGCTCACCGGCGGCGAACTCACGCATGACGGCGTCCTTTTCGGCGGGCTTCATCTTGCCGTGCACGCATCCGACGCGAAGGTCGGGGAGCGATTCCGCGAGAGTTTCAGACCACGTCGTCGCCGCCTTGAGTTCGTCTTTTCCGCTTACTTCCTCATCGCCGAAGTCGATCAGACGGATGTCCTCCTGTGTGACTTCCCCGCTCTCCGGTTCCTCGACGGCGGGGCAGACGACGTATGTCTGGTGCCCTTCGTCGTGCTGACGGCGTATGAAGCCGTTGAGCCGTTCGCGGTAGCTCTCGTCGACGACGAAAGTCTTTACTTTCTGTCTTCCCGGCGGCATCTCGTCGAGGACCGACATATCAATGCTGCCGTAAAGGAACATCGCGAGGGTGCGCGGAATCGGCGTCGCGCTCATCGTGAGCTCGTGCGCGTGCCCGCCCTTCGGAGACGCCTTTTCAAGCAGTGTCTCGCGCTGTCCGACGCCGAACCTGTGCTGCTCGTCGCAGATGACGAGCCCGGGTTTTCCGAAGCGTATTCCCTCGGAAATCAGCGCGTGCGTGCCTATGACGAGCTTCAGCGATCCGTCCGCGAGCGCCGCCGTGATCTCCCGCTTTTCCGCCGCTTTGGTGGATCCGGTGAGCAGCCGGCAGCCGTATCCGAGTCTGCCGAACATCGGCATGAGATCGTTATAGTGCTGCGTCGCGAGGATTTCCGTCGGCGCCATGAGAGCGCACTGATAACCGTTCTTCACGGCGATAAAGGCGGCAGCCGCCGCGACGGCGGTTTTTCCGCTGCCGACGTCTCCGGAGACGAGACGCGTCATCGGGCGCTCCGATGACATATCCTTCGCGATGTCGGCGAAGGCGCGCTTCTGCGCTCCGGTCGGCTCGAACGGCAGGATTTCAAGCAGCGGCGAGAGGTCGGTGTCGCGCATCGCGGGAGCGCCGGAATCCGGACGGACATTGCCCGCGGCGCCGAGCGCGAAGTTGTAGAGTTCCTCAAAAATGAGCCGTTTTTTCGCGGCGTTCAGCGTCTCGAAGTCCGGCGGGTCGTGTATGTTCCTGAGCGCCCAGACGATGCCGCAGAGGTCGTTTTCTTCCCTGACCTTCTCCGGGAGCGGCTCCGGTATCCCGCCGACGCTCTTCAGAGCCGAGGAGATGAGCTTTGAGATGAAGTTCTGCGTAAGCCCGGCGGAGAGCGGGTAGACCGGCACGAGATTCGGCAGCGCGACGCCGTCGGTCACTTTTTCGACGACCGGCGACGAGAGCGTGAGCCGCCCGTACTCGAGTGTGAGCTTTCCGAAAAATCTGTATTCCTGACCCTTCTGAAGCTGCGCGCGCATATACGGCTGGTTGAAGAAGGTGACGTCGCAGGTCCCCGACTCGTCGAAGGCGCGGAGCTTCACGAGCGTCATCCCGCGCTTCAGAGTCGACAGGTTCGGGTCGCAGGAGACGGTCAGCATGAACGAGCCGACCTCGCCCGGAGCGGCGTCCGCGAGTCTTTTTATGTTTCCCCGGTACTGGTATCCGCGCGGATAGTGGCGCAGGAGCTGTCCGACGTTCGTGATCCCGAGCTTCGCGAGAGCCGCGGCGCGCGCCGGACCGACGCCGGACATTTCAGAGACGGATGTGCCGACGGTCAGTTGCATTTTTTCACCTCTTTCGTGTTGGACGATGTATTATCAGAGCAGATTTATGCCGAATTCGTCTCTCAGTATTACTCTGAGCCTCGATACCGGCAGACCGACGACGCTGTAGTAATCCCCGTCGATTTTCTCGACGAGCGCTCCGCCTCTGCCTTGTATACCGTAGGAGCCGGCTTTGTCGAGCGGCTCGCCGGTGTCGGCGTAGTGTTCGCATTCTTCTTTTGTCAGGTCGAGGAATTTCACTTTTGTTTCGACTGTGTCGGCTATCCTTTTTACCGCGTCATCTGACGCGCGTCCGATGACGGCGATACCTGTGCATACGGAGTGCCATCTGCCGGAGAGCTCCGTGAGCGTCCGCACGGCGTCGTCGCGGTCACGCGGCTTTCCGAGAGATTTTACACCGTCGGGAGTGACAATGGTGTCGGAGCCGATGACGACCGCGTCCGGGTCGCTCAGCCGCTCATATACGGCTTCCGCCTTTCTGAGCGCGAGCTCGCGGACGAGGTCGCGCGGGGCGAGACCGGTGATGTTCTCGTCGCAGTCGGACGTTATGACCTCGAACCGCGCGCCGAGCGTTTCAAGAAGCTCGCGTCTGCGCGGCGACTTTGACGCTAAAACTATACGTCTTTTCATCTCGCGATTGCCCTCCCGATAAGCAGAGAGAGTATTATGAATATGACGGTCGCGAGTGTGAGGTCAACGCTTATTCCGAAGGTCAGCCTGAGTATCCCGAGATCGAGCACCATAGGCGACTCAAGTCCGAAATCGACCCCGAACGCGAGCCATGAGAGAAAGCTGATCCCGCGGCAGATGCTGCTGACAAAGCTCCCGAGCACGATCCCGATCAGGACGAGGAACGCGTTATAGATTCTGCTGTGTGACATTATGTCCTCCGATCACCTGGTTCCGGTGGAGCCGAACCCGCCGTTACCGCGCTCTGTCTCGTCGAGGCTGTCCGAGGGGATGAGGTTCGCGTGGAAGACCGGGACGAACATGAGCTGCGCGACCCGCTCGCCGGGCTCTATCGTGTACGCTTCACCGCTGAGATTTATCATTGCCGCCATTATCTCGCCGCGGTAGTCGCTGTCGACGACGCCGATTCCGTTCGAGAGGGCGAGACCCTTCTTCGACGCGAGACCGCTTCTCGCGCAGACTATCGCCGCGACGTTCTTTGTTTCGGGCGCGATGGCGACGCCGGTCGGAACGAGCTTTCTCTCGCCCGGCGCTATTGTCATCGGCTCGTCCGCGGCGTATCTGAGGTCGAGAGCCGCGGAGCCGTCGGTCGCGTAGGCGGGGATCCGCGCGCCGGGGCGCAGGGTCTTTATTTTTACGTTTATTTCGTTCATTTTGGTATTCTCCTGATCTTTTTACTGGTTGATAAGCCGTTTTCCCAAGCGCCGATAACGGCGGCGGCTTCTTTCTTTTTTTCGTCCGTGAATATGAAGTGCGTAGCGTCTGAGCATCCCTGAAGCTCACTTTTTCTGTCGCACATCCAGAGCGGCACCGAGTTGTAGAGTATGTTTCTGTGACCGAAGCATCGTCTCAGCGGGAACGCGGCGTCTCTCCTGTCGATGAGCGGCAGGAATCCGCGTCCGGCGCACTCTTCGCAGGAATAGAGCTCCTTTACGCAGCATTTCTGTAGCGTCATCAGCGGTATCCGCCCGTAGACCGCGAAAGGCAGACCGAGCGTCCCGAGCTGCGGTATAGTGAGCTCCGGCGACGCGATGAGGTCGGCGAAACCGAGATCGAGCAGCGCGTCCGCCGTGTATCTGTTATAGATATTGAGCCTGTGATCTCCGTGCGGAACCATTCCTGCGTCCGTGGCAAGTTTCAGGTGTCCGGGGTTTGACACGAGCGCGTGACGTATCCCGTTATCCGCCGCTTTCCTGAGCATCCCGCGTATCTCGTCGGTCTCCGAGTCGAACACGACCGGCGGTACGGCGACGCCGTTCACGACGTTTCTCATCCACGCTTTGTCATCCATAGCGTAAGAGAGAAAATCATGAAAGCTCTCGAGAGGGATAAATACATACTCCGCGACCTCGCGTATATTCTCAGGTATTTCCCTGAAATCCTCGAAGCGCGCGCTGCCTGCCGTATCCGGGATATCGCGGTGCGCGGGCGGTCCGGAATTGTTTTTCGGAGGGCGCGGCGGGAAGAGCTTTTCGGTGAGCTGTGCGACGGCGTCGCGGCGCAGGGCGTTCAGCGCGGATATCGGCAGAATCGGGTCTCCGGATATTGATATATCAATATTTTTCGCCATGAACGGCGTCCCGCCGAGCTTTGTCAGATTCTTCGCGGCGGTCTCCTCGGTCAGCGGGCGGTTCAGCGCCTTTTCTGGAGCCTGTCCGGTGACGGAGATCTCGTTATCTCCGCAGCGCATCGTCAGCGCTGACGGCTCGCCGACGGCGAACGACGCGCCGATATCGGTCTCACGGCGCCTGTTTTCCATGAGCTTTGTATAATCCGGCGCCTGCGTCTTCCCGGCGGCGGTGAGCGCCTTGTCGGCGTCCGTGCGCACTCCGAGCATATCGTGGTTTATCTTCTTCACGAAATACCCGTCGGTGAAGCCGCTCCGCGAG
>ERZ808245.959-NODE-959-length-12601-cov-9.672724_pt1 | contig 12601 bp, 8 predicted proteins | sample MGYA00521243_ERZ808245 | MGnify/ENA primary metagenome ERZ808245 (study PRJEB31516, sample SAMN03275576) | gut metagenome | biome: mammalia-associated habitat; material: feces | host: Papio cynocephalus | place: Kenya | collected 2012-07-07 ... | reverse complement strand
ACAATAAGGTTATTCGTCGGGCGGAGTTGCGTTGAGTCCGAATAAACAAATGGGGTAACAAGGTTTCGCTCTTCTTCAGTAAGCGTTCTGATGTCTCCCGTCATGTCCTGCTTGAAGATTTGGTACACGTTAACTGCCACAAAGTCAGAGAGTATGGATTGCTCTTGGACGTAATGTACCATTGGTCCGATACCTACCGAGGTATTATCACAGGCGGCATCGTAGAGATTGTAGAAAGGGAGGTATCCCATCCATTCTTCTGTCCGCCTTACTTGTCCCCCGTGTGTCTTGACAAAAGTTGCCCATTCTTCTGTCTCTTCTGCAATTTGTACTGCTTCTTGCGGGTTGGTACTTGCCCAGAATCGAGCGTTATAGGTGAAGTAATTGTTCAAGACAGCAAGACCATAGACCAACACAAGCGTGATACTAAATGCACCCCATAGTCTCTTTGGTTGAACCTTTGGCATAAGAATATATATGATAGTCCATACTATACTGAGAAGGAGAAGCAACACCATACTGATGTCAAAGTAAGCGGTTACAGAATCCCACGCACCATTCAAGTTGCCCACCAACAGTATGTCATTTACAGACAGGAATGAGTCATACGTCTTGTAGTAGATGAGATTTGCCATACACCAGATGTCCGTGAGGAAAGATACAAGAACCGTCCACCAACGATGCTGCGAGATAAAAACAAAACTCGCAATAAACAGCGGCATCAGCAACTTAGCCATATAAAACTTGTAGAAGGCGATAGGGTTTCTCCATAGCGAACTGACGAGCATGGAATGGAAAGCATCCCAATGAAAGATGAGTTGCTTGACAAATAACAATAGCGTAAACAGGCAGAAGACTGCCCATGTGAGGCGGTTGCCTTGTTGCAGCCAACGGCGAAGAGATTGGATGATGTTGCTCATATCTTTTTATGTATTTATTCCTTGTGGTGCCCGTGTTTGCGATGGGGCAAAGGACATAAAAAAAGCGTGGACTCGACGGTTGTCGGTTCCACGGATAGAGGCCTTCGCATTGCCTTGTTGTTAAGAACCAACAACGCGAAGTCCACACCGGATACAGCAACATACCATATACCACCATACCACTCCCTGAAAAGGAATAGTAGCAGCATACGGCATAAGAATATGCGTATTCTCATGGACATTCATCGTTGCAAAGTCCTGAACAACAATATGAAAGTTGCGAAGTTTCTATCCGTCAGAACAGAGCGTCAAGGACATTGGCTGCACAAGTGCGCAGAGTCCTCGTGATAAACGCCTTTTACATTATGTCATGAAGTCCGCGAGGACTTCACGGCTGCAAAGTTACAACTTATTGAGCATATTTGCAAGAAGTTTGTATAATCTATAAGGCATTGTGTGAAACCTATAAAAAAGATACAACCCACTCTGTGAATAGGTTGCATCTTTTTATCGGGTACTCCAAAGAACAAGTGCCCTTAGTTTTTGCCAAGTATGTTGATGTCCATGTGGGGGTAGGCGAAGGGGAAGCCTTGGGGTGGGAGTTCGGTGTAGAAGCGGTTGTTGAGGTCATAGAGGACGTCCCAGTAGTCGGAGGTGCGCACCCACGCACGGATATAGAATGTGATGTCGCTGGTATTGAGCGAGGAAAGGACTACCGTCGGGTCGGGAATGGTGAGACCTGCGGTGTCCACCGCGGAACGCGAGTGGTTCTTGGGGCGTTCGTCCGCCGAAGTGAGGATACGCTTGTCGGACAACAAGATAGCACGAATGGCATCCATACAAGCATTGGAGTCCACCCCGTAACTGACACTCACTTTCCACTCCACGCGGCGCAGCACCTGCGCAGACACGTTCTCTATCGTGCCATTGGAGAGGGCTCCGTTGGGCAAGACAACTACACGGTTGTCAATGGTGAGAATCTTGGTGGAAAAGATGCTAACGTCCATCACCGTACCTGATTGCCCTTGTGCGGTGATAAAGTCCCCTGCCTGAAAAGGTCGGAAGACCAACAGGATAATACCGCCTGCAAAGTTCTGCACCGTGCCGGAGAGTGCCATACCGATTGCCATACCTCCTGCGGCAAGCAAGGCTGCGAATGAGGTGGTGTCCACGCCCAAGGTGCCTATGGTGGCGATGACCAGCATCACCGTGAGCGTGATGCTGACGAAGGAGCATATAAATGAAGCCAACGTGCGCTCGGTATGGCGACGCTCGAAGACGCGCACCAGCAGCCGCTTGATACGCCGAATGAGCCACGCACCAATGAGGTAGATGAGCAATGCCACCAGCACTTTCAGCCCGAAATGAATAGCACTATCCAGTACCCCATGCCAGAAGGACTCGGGGTCGGTTTGTACCTGCTGGATGATGTTCTCCGTCACCGCCCGGATAGAGTCCGAAGGCGGAATAGCAGGCGTGGGAACTTCTATATCAAGAAAAAGCATATCCGTTTACAATAAATAGGAAAAACACCCGTGCCGTTGCCGTGTCGTTGCCGTGTCGTTGCCGTAATTGACAGCATCGTACAGCGGGCAATATACGGTGCGCCGTGCATGGTTACCGGAGTCGGTCGGCAGCGCGTACGAGTGCCTCGTCTTTGAGTATGCGGCGGGTAGCCATAAGCGACAGCACCACATTGACAAGAGGAATGGCCGCCCATACGTTGAGGTACCAGTCGGCATCCTCCAGCACTGCGCCGTTGATTGGTTCGTTGCCCTTAACGATGTAGGCGATGTAGAGTGCGAGCAGGGCATAGTAGCCGAGACACAAGACCACGTTCACGACATTGATTCGGGCTTGCAAGAGACGGTGTTTGAAAAGGAAAATGTTGACCAACGCGATGACCGGCACAGCGACAGTAAGTACCGCAAGGGGCCATTTGGAGAAGGTGGTCAGTGCGGTGTACTCCGTACCCGTGGGGGTAAGGAACTGCACCGGCGAGAAGAAACACAGCAGTGCGCCCAGCACCACAATGAGTAGGAGATAGATGGTTTGAATACGTTGTATCATAGTTGTATCTGTTTATTTGATAGTCAGTTGCGTGGGCGTATAGGTGGCGAAATGCCCTATGCCGCCATTGATATTGGAATATATCTGTATGCCCTCCTGATTGCCAAGCGAGCCTATTTCGGTAATGATGTCTTCGATATAGTTATCGTCGTATTCGTACTTCTCATCGTATTCGTAGTTGGTGGGAAACTTGTAACTATCGTATAAGTTTGCGTCGTCCGACAGTACGACAGAGGTACGGTAAACATAGTAGTCGTATGAGAATACGTCCACATCTATGGAGATGTTGAGCAGGCGGAGGCTATCCTCCCACAGGGTGGTGTTGTCCCAATCCTGGTCGGCAAAGAGGGCTATGCGCTTGCCCTGCTTGAGTTGTGCGGCAGGGAAGTATAAATAGTTAGGTTGTACAGCACCGCGGTATTGGCATCCTAACATTTTGAGATTGAGCGGGATGTTCCACATATCGCCTTCGGCATAGAGAAAGGTGAGCGGGACTGTGTCAAGGACAACTATGGTGTCGTGGAAGACTTTGGTGTAGGTATAGCCACGGTCCTCGTCATATACCTTTTCCTCGTGGCGAACCTCTTTTTTGGCTTTGCAGGTGAATGCTCCGCTGTTGATACGAACTCCCACAAGGGCATTGTCGTTGCCCGTGTAGGCATCGAGGTCGAGTGCGAACCATACCCAACCGTTTTCGGTGAACGTGGGGTAGAGGTCGGTGGTGTGTATGGCACTGACAGTGACGGGTTTGGGGACGGTTTGCGTGGCGGTGGCGGTACCGAGCGCGGAGTGGTTGACCTCCAGTTCGATACGGTCGCCGGCGGACAGGGTGTAGTCAGCAACGAGGTACTGCTTGCTGTCGGTGTCGTAGGCGGCCGTGTGCCATTCCCCATCGTTGAAACGCATACGTACCGAGGCATCGGACAGGAAAGCCCGAGGGTGCTCCATACGGTAGTATCGTTCTGTGGTGCCGTCGGAATAGGTGCGCTCGTACCACACAGTATCCAATTGCACCTTGCCGAGTGTGGGCGTGGTGCTGCATACGAAGCAGGCGGGTTGCTGCCCCGCAGCCATGTCCGCAGAGATGACCAGTTGCTGCTTGTCATTGTCGCCGTGGTACTCTATCTCCGTCTCACAGGAGATGAAGCACACCACAAAAGCAACCGTACCCAATACGCGTACCGCCATCCACCCTTTGGCAAGGAAACGTATCTCGTCGTTGGTGAGGTAGGTATGCAGAAATTCCAATAATTGCTTCTTCATAGTTGTCAGAACTTGAATTGATAACTGATACTCGGCATGATAGGGAATATGGATACCTGGTACAACTTGCCGTCGTAGGAGGGGTAAAGCATGTAGGGGTTCTTGTGGTTGTACACGTTATAGACGCTGATGTTGACTATATGCTCGGCGTTGCGCAGCCAACCGCCCCGCGAGAGGATGGGGCTGCCTGCGCGCTTGTGGGGTATATGGAAATTGATACCCAAGTCGAGGCGGTGGTAATCGGGCATGCGGAAGTTGTTGCGCTCCGGCGTATAGTCTATGTATTGTCCCAAGGAGGGGTCGTAGTAGGTCTGCGTGGCGAGTGTGGCACGGTTGCCGGTGCCATAGACGAAGGTGGCGGCGATGTCAATCTTCTTTGTGATGTCGTACTGGAGCGTGATAGATAGGTCATGCTCACGGTCGTACTTGGCGTGGAACGGTCTGCCGAAATTGATTTCGTCGAACTGCCGCATGGTGCGGCTCCATGTATAGCCAATCCAGCCTGTGACGGGTCCGACGGTTCGCTGTAGCAGGACTTCCACTCCGTAACTCCAGCCGTTGCCAAGGGTGACCTGTTGGTCCCAGTCCGCCGCGCTGCCCATGAACGATGCGCCTTCCTTGTACTCCATCAGGTTTTTGGAATACTTGTAGTAGCCTTCGACTGATATTTCGAGTTGGTTGAGCAAGTTGTAACTCAGCCCTGCCGCTACCTGCATGGAGCGCATGGGCGGCAGGTCCTTGGTGATAGGCACCCAGAGGTCAGTGGGCATGGACACCGATGAGTTGGACAAGAGATGCACATACTGCGACACATAGGAGTAGGATGCCTTGAACGCCAAGTCCTTGTATATCAGTGCACGTATGCCAAGGCGAGGCTCAATGGACGGGTATGCCTTGCCGCGCACGCCGTAGAGGGAGCCACGGAGTCCCATATTGAGTCGGAGCCACTGCCACGGGGAATAGGTATCCTCGATGTAGAGGGCTGCTTCGTGTCCGTGGGTCATGGTGCCGCCGATGGTGGTGTCCACCCGCATGATTTCCTGTTGGTTGTCCCCTTCGAGCATATAGAGATTGCCGACCGAGGGTTGGAAGAGGTGGTAGGTATAGTTGCCCCCGAACTTGATGTCGTGCTTGGCAGCGGGTGCATAGTCGAACTGCGCGGCAAGCGTAACATCGTGAATGTTAGAGGAGTACGTCATGGACTGGTCGAAGATGTAGGTGCTTTCCTCGTCCTTGTACCGGGCGTTCATCGACTGCCCGAGACGGTACTGGTAGCGGGTGTAGGAGGCTTGCAGATTGCTGTAGAGGCGGGGCGTGATTTGGTGCTCCCAGTTGGCGGCAGCCATGATGTTGCCCCACGTGAAGCGCACGCCCATCTTGTCGAAGTCGCCGCCCATCTTGTCGGAATAGCGCATGTACATGACATCATCGCCCATGTAGTAGGTGGCGGAGAGTTTGTCGCGGTCAGAGAACGTGTGCGACACCTTGGCGTTGACGTCATAGAAATAGTAGCCGCCCGTCATGGAGAAGCCGTCCTGACGGCTCACGGCAGCCAGTATAGGCGCGAGGAAGAGGTCGAAGTAGGTGCGCCGTGCGGATATGTTGAAGGTGGTCTTGGCACGCGGTTCGAGGTCGCGTTTTAAGGAGTCGAGTTGCGCCTTGGTGAAGATAGGTCCTTCGAGATTCAGTTTAGCCGCAAGGAGTCCGACCGTAATGCCTCCGTGCCAGAATGCGGAGTTGCCGTCGTTCTGCCGCACATCGATGACCGAACTCAGGCGCGAACCGAACCGCGCGGGGAAGTTACCCTTGTAGAGGGTTACGTTTTTGATAGCGTCGGCATTGAACACGGAGAACATACCCATAGCGTGACTGACGTTGTACAGGGGTACGCCGTCGAGCATAATCAGGTTCTCGTCCGGTCCGCCGCCCCGCACATAGATACCTGCACTGCCCTCCGAACCCGACTGCACGCCAGGGAGCAGTTGTATGGCTTTGAGCACATCCACTTCGCCACCTATGGCGGGGATATTGCGAATCTGTGCGATAGGCACCTCCACTGCTGACATCTGCGCGCTGTGGGGGCTGTTGAGGGACTGGTGACCGACAACGGTAACCTCCTCCAAGCGTGTGGAGGGGCGCAGAGTGAAGTGGAGGACGGTGTCCTTATCCAACAGGAACGCGCGCGTGATGGCGGTGTGATAGCCCACGTAACTGATTTGGAGGGTATGCTCGCCCTCGGGGAGTGTGAGCGTGTAGAATCCCGCGACGTTGGTTGCCACGCCTTGGCGGGAGACGGTGTCATAGACCGATGCGCCTATCAACCGCTCGCCCGACTCGGCGTCGGTGATGTAGCCGCTGACCGTATGGCGTTGCGCCATCAAGGGCAATGCCAACAGTGTGAGTATGAACGGTATGTGGCGGCGCAGGTTCATTATTCCGCGTCCGTCATAGGTGTGTCTTGCGAATCAAGGAGGCTGACTACGCCGTCTTTCAGCATATAGCGTTCGCCCGTAGCGGGGCATACAGCCATGTCGTGGCGGTCGAAAGTGAGTTTCTCGCCGTGGCGGCTCACCCAGCCTATGCGTCGTGCGGGGTTGCCGACCATAAGGGCGTAGGCGGGGACATCTTTCGTTACGACAGCCCCTGCGCCGATGAGGCAGTACTCACCGAGCGTGTGCCCGCAAACGATGGTGGCGTTTGCGCCCACCGTCACGCCACGACGGAGAATGGTTTCGCGATACTCCGTCTTGCGACATACCGCGGCACGCGGATTCAGCACGTTGGTGAAGACCATGCTCGGTCCGAGGAACACGTCCGCGCCGCAGCGCACTCCCGTATAGACAGACACGTTGTTCTGAATCTTGCAGTTGCGCCCCAGCACCACATCGGGCGAGATAACCACGTTCTGCCCGATATTGCAGTCTTCGCCTATCTGACAGCCCGCCATGATGTGCGAGAAGTGCCAGATTTTGGTGCCGCGCCCGATGATGCAGCCTTCGTCCACGTAGGAAGAGGGGTGGACGAAATAGCCTGACTGCCCCGACTCCCCCGACCCCTTCAGAGAGGGGGACTCCATAGTGGGGTCGGTATATGGATTGTCTTGTTTCATTTTCAGTTCGATTTTGGTTGTTTATGGGTTGCTTATAGGTTGTCTATCCCTTGCTCATCCCTTGCGTATCCCTTGCTGTTTTGCCCGACCAATTTCCGACCGTTTTTCGGAGTTCTCCCGAAGTTCTCTCGGTATTCTCTCGGGAAATTGTCGGGGGTGTATCGCGGGTCTGTCGCGGGTCGGTTAGAAGAACAATTTGAGAATGTCGTTTCCGTTGGCGAAAATCAGCAGTGCCATCAGCAGCCAGAAGCCGATGTTGTTGGCGATTTCAAGGAACTTGTCGCTGGGTTTGCGGCGCGTGATGATTTCCCAAAGCAGGAAGAGGATATATCCGCCGTCGAGTGCTGGTATGGGCAGGAAGTTCATGAACGCGAGGATGAGGCTGAGGAATGCCGTCATGTGCCAGAACGAGAACCAGTCCCACGTGTCGGGGAACATGTTGCTCATCGCGCCGAAGCCGCCGAGCGACTGCGCACCCTCCTTGGTGAAGACGAGACGGAACTGCTTGACGTACATCTTGAGCATGTCCCAGCCATAGCGTATGCCCGCGGGGATAGCCTGCCAGAGCGTGTAGTCGGTGTGCTGGTAGGAGTAGAACTGCCATGCCATACGCGGATAGACACCCAGTTTGCATTGGTCGCCGATGAAGATACCCGCGTGCTGCAACTCGCCCGCACGGTAGAAGTCCACGGTGATGCTGTCGCAGGGGTGTTTTTGGAGTTCCTGTGTGGTCTGTATGTAGCAGAGCCCGTCCTGCCCGTTGATGCCGACGATGCTATCACCCGCCTGCATGCCGCCATAGTAGGCTGCGCCGCCCTCCATGACGGAGTCCACGACGAAGGGCATGAAGTAGCCGATGAGTTGGTAGGTGCGCTTCTGATAGGACTTGTCGGCACGCTCTTTCTCGCGCTCCTGACGGTCGTGCTCGTTCTGCAAGGCGAGGTAGCGGGTGCCGAGGTCCTTGGACATGGTGAGCGCGAGGGTGTCGCTGCCACGCAGGACTACTACGTCTTGCTTGCCCTCGATGATGAGCCATTGGATGACATCGCTCAAGTCTTGCGGCTCTTGGTTGTTGATAGTCAGTATCTTATCTTGCTGTTGGAAGCCCTCTTCCTGCAGCAGTTCGGAGTAGTAGAGCCCCGAGGTGATATGGCTGAGCGGCATGGTGTCCTGCCCCCAATGGAAGAGGATAAGTCCGAAAATGAGCAGGGCGGCAATGAAGTTGACCAGAATACCGCCGATGATGATGCAGAGGCGTTGCCATACGTTCTTCGCGCGGAACTCCCACGGCTGCGGCTCGGAGGGCAGGTCGGTGGCGGACTTGGTCTCGTCCACCATACCCGCGATAGCGCAATAGCCGCCGAAAGGCACCCAGCCGATGCCCCACTCGGTGTTGTCAGGGTAACGACGCCAATCGTCCTCGGGCAGGGCTGCGAGTTCGCTTTCGGTCATGGGGCGATAGACAGGATGCCCCTTCTCGTCCAACTTGGGTTCTTGCGTAATCGGGTCCAGCACCTCCACCATAGCGGGGGGGACGTTCTTGGCGAAGAACTTCACGCGCCAGCGACCGTTAATCTTCTTGGCGCGCACCAGCGAGAAGCGCGGGTTGAAGAACATATAGAATTTCTCCACGCGCACCTTAAATATACGCGCGAAGGTGAAGTGCCCCAACTCGTGAATCACCACGAGAAAACTGAGAGCCACTATGAGTTGTATCCACTGCATTGTTGCTAATTATGAATTATGAATGAGGAATTAGGAATGTATATGGTTGATTATTTCTGCTGCTATTTGGCGGGCGGTGAGGTCGGTCTGCACGTAGTCGTCGTAGGTGGGTTTGCCTACGAAGGCGGCTTTTGCCATGGTCTCGGCGATGATGTCCGACATCTGCAGGAAGCCGCAACGCCCCTCACGAAAAGCGAGGTTTGCCACCTCGTTGGCGGCATTGAGTACACAGGGGATATTGCCCCCGCGGCGGGTGGCTTGGTATGCCAAGGCGAGGTTCGGGAAACGCTCAGGGTCGGGTTGCTCGAAGGTCAGGTCGTGCGTCCGGAGCAAGTCCAGACGCGGGAAGTCGCTGGCTATGCGTTCCGGGTAGGTGAGTGCGTACTGGATAGGCAGGCGCATGTCGGGGGCACCGAGTTGGGCTTTGACCGCCCCGTCGCGGAACTGCACCGCACTATGCACGATGGACTGCGGGTGCACCAGCACCTCAATCCTGTCCACCTCTACGCCGAACAGCCACTTGGCTTCGATGACCTCGAAGCCCTTGTTCATCATGCTGGCAGAGTCGATGGTGATTTTCGCGCCCATGTCCCAGTTGGGGTGCTTGAGGGCATCGGCAGCCGTGACGTGCGCCATCTGCTCGCGGGTGAAGGTGCGGAACGGTCCGCCGCTGGCGGTAAGGAGAATCTTCTCTATCTCGTTGTCCTGTTCGCCCGTAAGCGACTGGAAGATAGCCGAGTGCTCGCTGTCCACCGGCAGGATAGGGGCGTGGTACTGCTGTGCCAGACGGCAGATGATGTCCCCCGCCACGACGAGTGTCTCCTTGTTGGCAAGGGCGATGGTCTTGCCGGACCGTATAGCCTCCATCGTGGGGCGCAAGCCGGCATAGCCTACCATTGCCGCCACGACGATGTCAATGCTCGGCATCGTGACCATCTCGGCGATGGCATCTGCGCCCGCCCATACCTTGATAGGGAGGTCGATGAGTGCTTCTTTGAGCGGCTGATAGAGGCTCTCGTCGGCAATGCACACCACTTCGGGGTGGAACTCACGCGCCTGCCGTATGAGCAGGTCGATGCTACGGTTTGCCGAGATGGCATAGACCTCAAAGCGGTCGGGGTTCGCCCGCACCACATCAAGGGTCTGCGTGCCGATACTGCCCGTGCTGCCTAATATAGCAATTTGTTTCTTCACTGTACCTTGTATATCCATCAAAACGCTATTACCTCTTCGGGGTTGACGGCTTTGCCGTTCTGCCAGAGTTCAAACCACAGCGGTTGTCCGTCCGCTGCAATGGCTATGCTCTCGCCCGCCTGCACGCTGCTGCCCACGGGTTTGAGCACTTCCTCCACCTGCCGATAGACAGAGAGGTAGGTGGTGTGCTGCACCATGATGGTGTAGGTGTTGCCAATCTCGTAGTTGGCAAAGACCACCGTGCCCGCCAGCACCGAGGTGATGTTCTCGTGCTTGGGCGTCTGCACCGCCACGCCGTAGCGTTGCTCCTCCGCCGAGAAATGCTCCACCACTACGCCGTGCGCGGGACGGAAGAAGGTGAGTATCGGCGTAGTGTTCTGCACATCAAACAGTTGCAGGTTGTCCTTCTCCTTGGCTTCGTACTGGGCTATGAACTCCGCCGTGGCTTCGCTCTTTGCCTCAAGCAGTTGTTCGCGCATGATGAGTTGCATGGAGTCGAGACGCTGCACGGTGTCGGACTGCACCTCACCAGCCACCACCTGCTTGATGACGTCCAAGTACTGCCGCTGCAGGTCGAGCGACGTCTGTATGGAGTCCACACGCGCCGACTCGATGACCAACTGCTTGCGGATATTCTCCGAGTAGCCGGGGAGGTAGTTGCGTATGGGGGTGTAGAGTATCACTAATGAAAACAGCCCCAGCGTGAGCAGGAACATCGCCGCCAACAGGACAATAGCCCCCCACCCGCTGAGGTGGGTGGACCATTGTTCCGTCCACGTGTCTTCGTCGAGGATACTGATGCGGTGCTTGTCGCGCAACCGCCGCCACCAACTGTCTTTCTTCTTTTCTGTCAAGTCTTAATTATTAATTGTTAATTGAGTATGGTGCACCCCGTGCATGGCTTGAGTTGCTTGAAGAAGTCGTTGCCCTTGTCGTCCACGAGAATGAATGCGGGGAAGTTCTCCACCTCGATTTTCCAGATGGCTTCCATACCCAACTCGGGATACTCCACGCACTCGATGGACTTGATGTTCTCCTGTGCCAGGATAGCAGCCGGTCCGCCAATCGAACCGAGATAGAACCCGCCGTGCTTCTTGCAGGCGTTGGTTACATCCATCGAGCGGTTGCCCTTTGCCAGCATAATCAGGCTGCCTCCGTGGTCTTGGAACTCGTCCACATACGGATCCATACGCCCTGCCGTGGTCGGTCCCATCGAACCGCAAGCCATACCCTTAGGCGTCTTGGCAGGACCTGCATAGTAGATAGGGTGGTCTTTCAAATACTCGGGCATCGGTTCACCGGCATCAAGGCGTGCTTTGATTTTTGCATGGGCGATGTCGCGCCCCACGATGATAGTGCCGTTGAGCGAGAGGCGGGTGCCGATAGGGTATTTTGTCAGTATATTGCATACATCGCGCATCGGCTGGTTGAGGTCAATACGCACTGCATCGCCCTCGCCGGCATGGCGCAACTCCTCGGGTATCAGGCTGCCCGGATTGTTGTCCAGACGCTCCAGCCAGATACCGTCTTTGTTGATTTTGCACTTGATGTTGCGGTCGGCTGAGCAACTGACACCCAAGCCGATAGGGCAGCTGGCACCATGGCGCGGCAGGCGTACCACACGCACGTCGTGCGCCATATACTTGCCGCCGAACTGTGCGCCGAGACCTATCTTGTATGCCTCTTGCAGCAGCGTCCTCTCCAACTCGGTATCGCGGAAGGCACGCCCTGTCTCGTCGCCCGTGGTAGGCAGACTGTCGTAGTAGTGGGTGGATGCCAACTTGACGGTCAGCAGGTTCTTCTCCGCACTGGTGCCGCCAATCACAATAGCGATATGGTACGGCGGGCAAGCCGCAGTACCGAGGCTCTTCATTTTTTCGACGAGGAACGGAATCAGCGTGCCAGGGTTCTGGATACGCGCTTTGGTCTCCTGGTAGAGGTAGGTCTTGTTCGCGCTCCCGCCGCCTTTCGTAACGCACAGAAAACGGTATTCCATGCCCTCGGTAGCCTCAATGTCTATCTGGGCGGGCAGGTTGCATTTTGTGTTCACTTCCTCGTACATCGTAAGCGGTGCGTTCTGCGAATAGCGCAGGTTGTCCTGCGTGTAGGTGTTGTAAACACCGTGGCTCAATGCCTCTTCGTCGCAGTAGCCCGTCCAGACCTGCTGTCCTTTCTCGCCGTGTACGATAGCCGTACCCGTGTCCTGGCAGAGAGGCAACTGCCCCTTGCAAGCCACTTCGGCATTGCGCAGGAAAGTGAGTGCCACATACTTGTCGTTGGCACTGGCTTCCGGGTCGCGCAATATCTTGGCTACCTGCTC
>ERZ808245.958-NODE-958-length-12614-cov-5.041564_pt1 | contig 12614 bp, 10 predicted proteins | sample MGYA00521243_ERZ808245 | MGnify/ENA primary metagenome ERZ808245 (study PRJEB31516, sample SAMN03275576) | gut metagenome | biome: mammalia-associated habitat; material: feces | host: Papio cynocephalus | place: Kenya | collected 2012-07-07 ... | reverse complement strand
GCCCGCCACCCCAGCAGATCTGATCAACGTCGACGAGGTCATCGGCAAATACTATGACGTCGTCCCCGACCCCAACGTTCCGGAGCAGCGCGTCTCCTTCGGCACTTCCGGACACCGCGGTTCGTCTTTGAAGACCTCGTTCAACGAGGCCCATATCGTCGCCATCACCCAGGCCATCGCGGAATACCGCAAGAAGGCCGGCGTGACCGGCCCGCTGTACATCGGACGCGACACCCACGCGCTGTCCGAGCCGGCCTGGAAGACCGCCATCGAGGTACTCGTCGCCAATGGCGTGCGCGTACGCATCGATTCCCGTGACGACTTCACCCCGACGCCGGTCGTGTCCCAGGCCATCCTGACGCACAACCGCGCGGCCGACGGCACCCAGCGCTTCACCGGCGAGGGTCTCGCCGACGGCATCGTCGTGACCCCGTCGCACAACCCGCCGACCGACGGCGGATTCAAGTACGACCCGGTCACCGGCGGCCCGGCGCCGGCCGACGTCACCAACGCCATCGCGAACCGTGCCAACGAGCTGCTCGGTGACTTCCGCAACGTCAAGCGCGTGCCGTTCGAGCAGGCCGTCAAATCCGATCTGGTCGAGCGTTTCGACTATCGCGAGCACTACGTCTCCGACCTGGAGAACGTCATCGACTTCGACGCGATCCGCTCCTCCGGCGTGCGCCTGGGCATCGATCCGCTCGGCGGCGCGTCCGTGAACTACTGGCCGCTGATGAACGAGAAGTACGATCTGACCATCGATGTCGTGCGCCCGCAGGTCGATCCGACCTGGAGCTTCATGACCATCGACCACGACGGCAAGATCCGTATGGACCCGAGCTCGCCGTATGCGATGAAGGGCCTGGTCGACTCCCTCAACAACGGCGCATGGGACAAGTACGACCTGGTCGGCGGCACCGATCCCGATGCCGACCGCCACGGCATCGTCTGCCCGAACTGGGGCGTGATGAACCCGAACCACTACATCGCCGTGTGCGTCGAATACCTGTTCGGCGGCAACCGTCCTGACTGGCCGGAGCACGCAGGCATCGGCAAGACGCTGGTCTCCTCCTCGCTGATCGACCGCGTGGCCGCGTCCATCGACGCGAAGCTCGTCGAGGTCCCGGTCGGCTTCAAGTGGTTCGTCGACCCGCTGTTCAAGGGCGAGGTGGCCTTCGGCGGCGAGGAAAGCTCCGGCATGTCCTTCCTGCGCAAGGACGGCCGCGTGTGGACCACCGACAAGGACGGTCTGATCCCCGACCTGCTGGCCGCGGAGATCACCGCCAAGACCGGCAAGAACCCGGCGCAGCTGCACCAGGAACAGGTGGCGCGCTTCGGTGAGAGCTGGTACAAGCGCATCGACACCCCGACCACGCTGGAGCAGAAGCAGAAGTTCGCGAAGCTCACCGGCGACGACGTCACCGCCACCAAGCTGGCCGGCGAGGACATCACCGCGAAGCTCACCGAAGCCCCGGGCAACCACGCGAAGATCGGCGGCCTGAAGGTCACCACCAAGAACAACTGGTTCGCGGCGCGTCCGTCCGGCACCGAGAACATCTACAAGGTGTACGCCGAGTCCTTCGACTCCCCCGAGGCGCTCGACAAGGTGCTCACCGAGGCTTCCGAGGTCGTGGACAAGGCGCTGGCCGAATAAGCCGGCAAGCGACATTCAATCCGATTCCGACGCGCCGAGCCGCAAGGCGGGCGCGCCCAAGGCCCGTTCCGATGCCCGAACCGTTTTCCGCGTGGGGCAAACCACATGGCGGAGAACATGGTTCGCGCCCATCCGGAACGGGCCTTTCCCATAGCCGCGGCCTTGCCGACGCACCGCCGCGTCATAAGTCCAGATGCAACGACGGCGCCCCGCATCGGCGCCGTGCCGTTCGATGGCTCCGCACCGAACGCGACGTGGCATGCGGGCGCGGATGATGCCGCGCGTCCACGCAACGGGGCAGTCACGCATCCATGCATCAGAGCGAACGCGCATCCGCAGGCGCCAGTCTCCGCGCGTGGCACGAAACACGGTTCCATGGCATGAAACACCGTCATGTGCCCCGTCGCATGACACCCACGCGATTACGCTGAATGGTAACCGTCACGACGGCATCCATGCCAATCGGCACAACGCCCTGTCGAAGGAGGGAACATGCGTGTCGCCATCGTCGAGGACCACGCCGTGGAGCGCCAGCTCATAGCCGCCATGTGCGCGGATCATTTCCGTTCAAGGCTCGGGCTCGGTGTGGAATGCGTGACCTTCGCCGACGCCGAATCCTTCATCGAAAGCTGGAAAACCGCCCGCTACGATTTGCTGCTGCTCGACTGCTATCTGACGGATGACGAACAGGCGACGCACGCGGCCACCGGACTCGACATCGCGCGTCTGCTTCGCCGGCAGCACGACGACTGCCCCATCGTGTTCATCACCTCAAGCGCCGATTTCGCGGTGCTGGGGTATGAGGTGCAGGCAAGCGGCTATCTGCTCAAACCGATCAGCCGCAAGGCGTTCGACGCGACCATGGACCGCGTTGCGGCGCAACTCGACGGCAGGGCTCCGGCAACCCATCTGGACCGGCCGGGCACGAAGCGGGCGGCGGACGCCGCCTGGCAGGTGGCCTTCGGCAACCCCGCGACCACCATGGACAGGCGGCTCATCGCATACGCGCTGTCCAGCGCGCACTATGTGGAATTCACCTTCGCCGACGGCACCCGCACGAAGATCCGCACCAATTTCTCCGACGTGGAGCGACGGCTCACCGTATTCGACAACTTCTACCGCACCGCACGCGGCGTGCTCGTCAATTTCGACTACGTCGCCGGCATCAACAACGCGGAATTCGTGATGAAGGGCGGCAAACGCGTTCCGATCACGAAAACCGCGGTGACCACGACATGCCGCAAATACGCGGAATACACCTTCACCAGAATGAGAATGGAATAGTCCGATGATCGAATTCATCGCGTCCACCCATCCATCGGATCTGTTCTTCGCCATCGCGGAGCAGATCAACGCCTTGATGGGGCTGCTGCTGTGCCTGATCATGGCCTGGGACCATATGCCGAATCCCCACCGCAAAAGCGCGCTGCTGGCCGCCGTGGGCCTGGTCTGGTTCGTGTCGTGCGGCGTCTTCTGCCATTGCACCGGCCTGGCATCGACGTGGACGGTGCTGCCGACCGCCGTCATCATCGCCGCCATATTGGGCAGAATCAGCGACCTTCCGCTGCCGCAGGTACTGATCGTCGTCTCTACCGCCGCGTACATCGTCGCGGCCGTGTACTATCTGGCGCTGCTCACCGACGTCGCCGCGCTCGGCGCGCGTTCCACCGACCAGCGGGTGGGCTGGCCGGGTTGGACCGCGTTGCTGCTGATGGACATCATCGTACCGGTTTCGCTATGGCATCCGCTGCATGTCTCGATACCGAAAACATTCGGTTCACCGGCGGTCGATGGGAGATTCTGGAACTTCATCTGGCTGTTTCCGTTCATTTCCGCCGCGATAGCCGTATGGTGCCTGCCCGTCGACAACGATACGCTGCTGATGAACCGCATGCTCGGCATCGCCTTCACGATCGACATCGCCTATTCCTGTTTCATGGCGTTGGCATACGCCCTCATCTGGTATATGATCCGGCAGTCCGAGCGGCTGCTGCTCGCCAGCCGCAAAGAGCATTACGCGGATGTGCAGACCCTGCAGTTGCAGCATATGAACGAACGCATCCACGAGGCGCGGGCCATCAAGCACAACGTGCGGCATCATATCCAGACATTGCAGGCGTTGGCCGCGGCCGACGACATGGACGGCATACGCGATTATCTTGGGCAGATGGCGGAGCATCCACTGCTCGACCCGGCGCCGATGCAGTACTGCGACCATGCCGCGCTGAACGCGGTGCTGGTCTATTACTGCGATTGGATCCGACACAAAGGCGCCGACGTGGACGTCAAGGCCTCCGTTCCGCAATACATCGCGATCAACAACGCGGAACTGTGTTCGCTGGTCGGCAATCTGCTGGAGAACGCCTGCGAGGCGATCTCCAGACAGCAGGAGGGACCACGTTCGCTCAAGGCGCGCATACGGTACCACGACGGTCCTCCGGCATCGCTGTTCATCGTGGTCGACAATTCCTACGATTCCTCCGTCACACAGGTGGACGACGCGTTCGCCTCCACCAAGCACAGCGGCAACGGACTGGGCACCGCGACCATACGGGAGACCGCCGAACGCCATCATGGCACTGCCGCATTCGATTACGACGGCGATACGTTCCGCGCCTCGGTCATGTTGTGCCTGCCCGATTGACGGGCCACCGCAGCCAAGCCCGTCACCCGGCGACCATCGGTCTCCGTGCCCGTTCACGATACCGTCCGCGCGCCGATTCAGCGTCGCACGGCTTTCGTAGGGTAGAAAGCATGACGATTACGGTTTCTACAGACGGCTCCGCGCTGGGCAATCCGAACGGCCCGATGGGCTGGGCCTGGGCCGACCACGAGCCGGCGGCAGGCGGAAAACCAGGGCATGAACATGATGGGGACTGCGACGCGGGCGGAGCCACGAACGGCACCAACCAGATCGGCGAGCTGTGCGCCGTGCTGGAGGCGCTGCGCGCGCACCCCGGTTCGGAGCCGTTGACCATCGAAACGGATTCCCAATACGCGATCAACTGCTCGACCACGTGGGTGAAGGGCTGGAAGAGAAACGGCTGGAGGAATTCGCAGAAGAAGCCGGTGAAGAACGCCGATGTGATCCGCGCCATCGACGAGGAGATCGCGAAACGCCCCGGACCGGTGAAATTCGTCTGGGTCAAGGGTCATGCGGGCAATGCCGGCAACGAAAAGGTGGACGACCTGGCCCGCACCTATGCCGGAAACTGCCGTTCGAAGGTCTGTGAGGGGTATCTGCCGCTCGAAGGATGGAAGTCACTGCTGGCTTCCGAATACTCACGTGGCACCGACGTACCCGAGGACGCGCGCATGCTGCTCGACGGCGCCATCACGCCGGCCGAATACCATATGGGCCGCGGCCAAGGCGCTTCCGCTTCGCAGGACGAACAACGGACCATGGCCGTCGAGACGCAGGACGATGACCGGACCACGGTGATCGCGACGCATGCGCCGCACGAATCCTACGCGAAGATGCTGATCAAACACGACTACTTCCCCCGCGACGACGCTTCCGAGGACTCCGGAGAATCGTCGTCGCGCGACGATGCCGACAATGGCGGAAACGCGGGCAAGGAGTCCACTGAGTCCATCGGCAATGCCGGCAAGCAACAGCCCACGGAAACGGCGCATGACGGCGGTTCCGGCAGCACCGCTCCCGTATCCGCCGACGCGACTGCGAACGACCCGACCACGGATGCGGGCGCATCCGGCGGCACCGCGATGGACGGCGACGCCACGGCGGACGATGGATCCACGACCGATCATTCCGCGACGGGCAGCGTGTCCGGCAGCGGCGTCACGACGGGCAATACGTCCACGAATTCGAACATGCCATCGGCCGAGGCCAGGGCGCAGCTGGCCGATCTTCCCAAACTCCCCCACCGCCCCAGTCCTTCGGGCCTGTCGGTGTCGGGCATGGTCCGTTTCTCCCCGCCGCCGGATTCAAGTCCGACGTTCGACGGCAAGCCGCGGCTTATCCGCGGTTACATCGCCGTGGAGGGATACGTGCTGGGAGACGGCACCCTGGTCTTGGACGAGGCGCCGTTCGCCGTCAAACACAGCTGACCCAGCCAATCCAAAGCGGAGACGCCCACGCCACCAATCCGTGAAACATATCGTGAAACACATTGGGGATTGATATCCATCGATCCCCAATCGCCTTATGTAACCGAATGTTCAATTCTGCAACTTTTTTGGTGAAAATTGTCCGAAAATTCGACATATCCGATACCATGGAAGTAAGGCTTCATCCCATATCAAAGGAGGATTATGGATAAGGCACAGCAGGATGCTTTGAAGAAGGCCGCGGGCGTCGAGGCAGCGCGCATCATTCACAACGGTATGGTCGCCGGACTGGGCACCGGCTCGACGGTGCGTTTCCTGGTCGATGAGCTCGGACGCCGCACGCAGGAGGAAGGACTCCGGTTCACCGGCGTCACCACATCCCGCCGCACGCAGGAGCAGGCCGAAAGCTATGGCATCAAAATCGTGAACATCGACGATGTCGACCATATCGACGTGACCATCGACGGCGCCGACGAGGTGGACAAGAACTTCAACGGCATCAAGGGCGGCGGCGCGGCCCTGCTGTGGGAGAAGATCGTGGCGACCAACTCCGACAAGATCGTGTGGATCGTGGACGAATCCAAGGTCGTCGACACCATCGGCAGGTTCCCGCTTCCGGTGGAGGTCATTCCGTTCGGCTCCGGCCACGTCATCCAGAAGTTCGAAGCCCGGGGATACAAGCCGACGCTGCGTCTCGATGCGGAGGGCAAGCCGGTGCGCACCGACGAGAACAACTACATCGTGGATCTGCATCTCGAACGCATCGACCATCCCGAAGATCTGGCGCAGGACCTGATCACCACGGTCGGCGTGGTGGAGCACGGCCTCTTCCTGCACATGGTCGACCAGGTGATCGTCGGCGATCCGAACGGACCGCGCGTCATGACGAACTCCAACAAGTGACTTCCATCGATTCCGATAGCAAAAATCCCGCGTTCCGAAAGGAATGCGGGATTTTGTTTAGTTGACGCTTCAACCGCGTCTGAAGACTACTTGCGCTGGTGGCGAGTCTTACGAAGCAGTTTGCGGTGCTTCTTCTTGCTCATGCGCTTGCGGCGCTTCTTGATGACCGAGCCCATCTCAGCCTCCGTTCCTTGAATTCAAAGGGTAAAAGTTTGCAACTTGCCCAATACTACACCGTTTCGGGGACGAACGCACCCGACCATACTCATATGGTGGAAATACCGCATTCTCATCCCGCTTTCCGCGGATGTTTTCCACGGATGCCTCAGCAATCCGCCGTCGGTCCTCACAGCGGGAACTGCTGGTAGAAACGCTGCACGGATTCCTTGGCCCCGGTCGCCTGGAACACCACGGTGTCGTTCTGCCAGACGGCGATCGCCTTGTTCTCGTCATCCGAGTCGGTTTTGACGGTGTACGCGCCGGTGGCGGTGCCGGAGACCTTCACGTTGCCGCTGCCCAGCTCCTTGCCCGACATGTCGCCGGTAAGCGAGTCATACTGGTCCTTCGCATCGTCCTTTTCCGACCACTGGGCGACCACCAGGGTGACGTCCTGATCGCTTTTGCCCGTGGAATACGTAAGCGTGTACTCCTCCACCGGCGACGCGGCGGACCACGACGCGGATGCGCTGGCCTTCGTACGCGCGAAATTCAGCACGGAATCCGGCATGGCCTTCAGCAATTCGCTCGCGTCGTCAGGCAATGGCGTGGCATTGATGGTCGGCTTGGACGATTCGGTGGTCTTCGAAGCGCCCTGCGAAGTCCCCTGCGCGGTCTGCTGCGAAGCGGAATCCTTGTTCAGCGCCCAGCCGGGCCAAATGAACGCGGACACCAACGCGAGCACAATCACCAAAGCCGCGGCCACGACGGCCACGACGAGTTTGCCATGAGAAGAGGAATTTTGCGTATCAGACATGTTTGTCATTGTTTCACATCCATGAGACGCGTCCGACGGCTCCGATAACCGCGTTCGGCCGCATTCCACGGACGTGGTTTGTCCCAAAACACCCGTATCGTCGGCTGTATGGCGAAGACGTCCTCACATTTTCTATGTTCCGAATGCGGCTGGAGCGGGCCGAAATGGCTCGGACGCTGCCCCGAATGCGGACAATGGGGCACCATCGAGGAATTCCACGAGGCGCGTCCGGCTGCTTCGTCGCGCACCGCGGCGCCGGGACGCACGTCCCGCACGCAATCGCATACGGTATCGGATTCGGTGGCCAAGCCGATCACCGAGGTGGGCGGCGATGAAAGCGCCGTCCGCGTCAGCACGGGATTCACGGAGTTCGACCGTGTGCTGGGCGGCGGCATCGTGCCCGGATCGGTGACGCTGGTCGCCGGCGAACCCGGCATCGGCAAATCGACACTGCTGCTGGAGACCGCGGGCAACGTCGCGAGACTATGCGCGGCACATGCCGAAAGGAACACCGTGCTGTACATCTCCGGGGAGGAGTCGCAGGCGCAGGTGCGCATGCGCGCCGCCCGCATCGGCGCCATCGAACCGAATCTTCTTCTGGCCGCGACCACGGACCTCGCCACGGCCCTCGGCCTGATCGAACGGTTCACGCCGTCGCTGGCCATCGTCGATTCGGCGCAGACCATCGTCTCCCAGGACGTGGATGGCATCTCCGGCGGCTCGACGCAGGTGCGTGAGGTCGCGAGCGCGCTGATCGACACCGCCAAGACGCTGGATATTCCGGTGCTGCTTGTCGGCCATGTGACGAAGGACGGTTCCATTGCGGGTCCGCGCACGTTGGAGCATCTCGTGGATGTGGTCTGCCAGTTCGAAGGCGACGCCGAAACCGCGCTGCGCATGCTGCGCGCGGTGAAGAACCGCTTCGGACCGACCGATGAGGTGGGATGCTTCGACATGAGCGGCGAAGGCATCGAAGAAGTGACGGACCCTTCGGGATTGTTCCTTTCCACAGGCGCGGCCAACGCCACCCCCGTGGACGGAACCTGCGTGACGTTCACGCTGGACGGTCATCGCAGCCTCCCCATCGAAGTGCAGTCGTTGGTCACCAAATCCGTGCTGCCGACACCGCGACGGGCCGCGAACGGCGTCGATTCGAATCGCATCGCCATGCTGGTGGCGGTGCTGTACCGACATGGCGGCATCAATCTGCTGTCGAACGACCTGTACATCTCCACGATCGCCGGAGGCCAGGCGCGCGAGCCCGGCTGCGATCTGGCGATTGTGGCGGCGCTGGCGAGCGCCGCGAAATCGAAGCCCATCGCGCGCACGACATGCGCCATCGGCGAAATCTCCCTGACGGGGCAGGTCCGGCCCGTGCCGCGTCTGGAATATCGACTTCGCGAGGCGGCGCGACTGGGGTTCACCACCGCCGTCGTGCCGACGCTGCGCAGGAACGTTCCCGTTCCGGGGCTTGCCGTCGTGCAGACGGACACGTTGCAGGACGCGCTGGCGGCATTGCTGCGTTGATGGTTCGGCTCACGCGGTGAGCGTCTTCGTCTCCTCGACGTTGCGCTTCAACTCCGCGACCAGCTCGTCGGCCGAACCGAATTTGACCTGAGGACGCAGGAATCCCGCGAATTCCACCCGCACGGCATGGCCATACAGGTCGAGCCAGTCATCGGTGACCGCGTAGGCTTCGACGACCCGCTCGTGCAGGCCGGTGGCCTCGTTGAACGTGGGCTTGGTGCCGATGGAGATCGCGGCGGGCCAGCGGTATGGGGAATGTTCCGCGGTCCGCGCGTCGATGGATGACGAATCGTATTCCCGGGAGACGCCGTCCGCATGAGGCCCGGCATCCACGGACCGTTCGCCCAAATCGATGATCCAGCCGGCGTACACGCCGTCCACCGGAAGATAGCCTTGGACGTTTTCACTGAGGTTCGCGGTCGGGAAGCCGATGGTGCGGCCGCGTTCCTCGCCGTGCACCACGGTGCCTTCCACCGCATGCGCATGGCCGAGGATGGCGTCGGCGTCCTTGATGCGCCCCTGTCCCAGCAGATAGCGCACGTTCGTGGAGCTCCACACGCGCACGGCCTTGGCCTGGTGCTTCTTGCTCCAGGCGCGGCGCTCGGCCTTGGTGGCGCCTTCGAGCGGATCCTTCGGCTCGCCGTATTCGGTGGGCATGGCCGGTTTCGCGTTCATGGGCACGCGGGTCTCGCCGGGGCCGAGGTCGTCCACCACGTCGAGCTGGAACACGCCGGTGGCGAGCGCCAGATTCCGGATGGCCCTCACATCGCCTTCCCGCTTGGCACCCATGGCCGCGTCGGAACCGAGCACCAATGTGCGCATGCCGAGCTTGCCGACCATCTGGCCGAGGAAGAAACGATACGACTTCGCCGCGAACGCAAGCGTGTACCGCACGATAAGCGTGTAATCGACGTCCAGCGCGCTGATGGCGCGCAGACGCTCGTCCACACTGGTCAGCGCCTGCGTGTCGGCCATGCCGGCGGGCGGCTCCTGCCCATCATGGCCGGCCGCATAGCCGTGCACCAATGCGGGACGTGGATCGAACAGCACCACCACGGAGAACGACTGTTCCTTGCCGGCGAGTTCGACGACACGGCGGATCACCGCCTGATGCCCTTGGTGCATGCCATCGAACGCGCCGATGGTCACCACGGATTTCTTGTCGTTGCTCAATGTCGGCCAATCCACCATGCCATTGGCATCGGGGGTGAGCGTGATCGTCTTCATCATGTCCTTCTTCCGCTTGTTCGATTCGTTTCAGCCGAATACCGCAACGGGTTTGGCTTCGCCTTGTTTCGCGCGTTCGATGATGGCCACCAGATCGTTCGTGCCGGGCACGTACGCCGCGGTGGTCTCGTGGATGTCGTGGGCGATCCTACGGCCGTAGCGCAGATCGACGGCCTCCTGCGCGTCGACCGGCAGCATGGGCATGGACGCGGCCGCGCTGGACACCAGGTCGAGCGCATGGTCGGCCGCGTGCTCCGCGTCATCCAGCACGGCACGGTTGCGCGTCATCTCCACGCCATCACGGTTGGTGAATGTTTTCGATTCCGTATGGGCGGTCATCACGTTCGGCATGTTCACGTCGAATCGTCCGACGCGGACGCGCCGCAGCATGGTCAGATGGCCGCCGAGCCCGAGCGCCTCACCCAAATCGCGGCCCAACGCGCGGATATAGGTGCCCGCGGAACAGGTCACCGTCACATCGAGTTCCATGACGGGACGCAGGTCTTCCGTACCGTCTGTCAGACCGTCGACGGTCCATTCTTCGTCGGGGTTCACGGAAACGGAGCCGACAAGTTCTCCGCCCGCGATGCGTGCGGAGGCGTACCCGTAACGGACCTCGGAGACGCTGAATTCTTCGATGGTGACAGGTCTGGCCTTGAGTTCGACGGCCTTGCCCTCACGTGCCAGATCATAGGCGCGCTGACCATGGACCTTGATGGCGGAGTACGCGTTCGGCACCTGCTCGATGCGGCCGGTGAATCGTCGCGCGATCGTCTGCTCCACCGTTCGCCGTGACGGGAAGGCGTCCGGAAGCGTCTCCGACGGCAGCAGCTCGCCGTCGGCGTCGTCCGTGGTGGTGCGCTGCCCGAGGCGAATCGTCGCGCGATAGGTCTTATCGTGGTCGACGATGTAGCTCAACAGCCGTGTGGCGTTGCCGAAACCGACCACCAGCACGCCGGTGGCCATCGGATCGAGCGTGCCGGCATGTCCGACGCGCTTCATGTGCAGCGCGCCGCGCACGGCGGCGACCACGTCATGGCTGGTGACGCCCTTCGGCTTGTCGATGACCAGCAGTCCGGAGATGTCAGGCTTCTTCGTCATCGTCCCAATCTTCGACCTCGACGTCGTCATCGTCGAAATCGTCGTCCTTGTTCTCCTCCGGATGCTTGTACGGATCCGCCTCACCGGCATACTGGGCGGTTTCGCGCGCCTTGGCGAGTTCCTCGTCGCGTTTGCGCGCGACGGCGAGGATGTCTTCGATCTCGTGGGCCTCGCCGGGCACCTCGTCGAAGATGAATTCCAGCTGCGGCGTCAGGCGCAGACCGGCCTTGCTGCCCACCAGGGAGCGCAGACGGCCCTTCGCCTGGTTCAGTGCCTGCTGGGCGCGGCGGCGCTCGCCCTGCTCGTGGCCCTCGCGCCCGAGCTGGGTCCAGTAGACCTTGGCGATCTGCAGGTCGTTGGTGACGCGCACCTCGGTGATGGTCACGTTCATGAGACGCTTGTCATGCAGCTGCGCCTCCATGGACGAGGCGATCACGCGCTGGATCAGCGCCGCGATGCGGGCGGCGCGGGGATTGGTTCCTGCCATTGTTTTCCCTTACGATACGTTTCGGTAGGTTTCGTTGTTTTATTAGGGAACGCCCGCAACCGAGCATCGGCTGTGGGCGTTCCTCATCTTCATCGGTCGATAACCGGATACCGGCTACTTGCGTTCGATCTGACGCATCTCGAAGGTCTCGATGATATCGCCGACCTCGATGTCGTTGAAGGTGCCGAGGTTGATACCGGCCTCATAGCCTTCCTTGACGGACTGCACGTCGTCCTTGAAACGACGCAGCGAGGAGATCTCGAGGTCGTTGACGGTGGCGACGCCGTTGCGCAGAATACGGCACTTCGTACCGCGCTTGACCTCGCCGTCCTGCACCATGACGCCGGCGATGTTGCCGAACTTGGAGGAACGGAAGATCTCGCGGATTTCGGAGTGGGAGGTGACGACCTCTTCGTATTCCGGCTTGAGCATGCCCTTGAGGGACGCCTCGATGTCTTCGATGGCCTTGTAGATGATCGAGTAGTACTTGATCTCCACGCCTTCGCGCTCGGCGAGGTCCGCCACCTGACGGTTCGGACGCACGTTGAAGCCGATGATGACCGCCTTGTCGACGGTGGCCAGGTTGACATCGTTCTGGGTGATGGCGCCGACGCCGCGGTGGATCACCTGGATGCCGACCTCGTCGGACACCTCGATCTTCATCAAGGAAT
>ERZ808245.957-NODE-957-length-12622-cov-4.850004_pt1 | contig 12622 bp, 19 predicted proteins | sample MGYA00521243_ERZ808245 | MGnify/ENA primary metagenome ERZ808245 (study PRJEB31516, sample SAMN03275576) | gut metagenome | biome: mammalia-associated habitat; material: feces | host: Papio cynocephalus | place: Kenya | collected 2012-07-07 ... | reverse complement strand
TGAGAATGATTTGATGAGAATGATTTGATGAGAATGATTTGATGAGAATGATTTGGGTAAAGGGAATTTAATTTATGGACACAAATGAACAAGATTTAGCTACGAAGCTTATTGCCGGGTGGCGCCTAAACAATGCGGCGGTAATAGAAACGATAAAAGCCGAGATAAGCAAAGCGATTAATGAGAAAGGAATTAGACCTGTTTCAGAAACAATCGATTTGCTCGTTCGCTACGTGCCTAAATTTCCTCTTTCTTACCTGAGGAAATCCCTTCAATGCGTCAAGCCTGATCAAGTGCCTGAAGAAGAAGTGCCCAACAACTTCCTAAGCCTTGACGAAATCGGGGATGAGAGAACCGACAAATGGCTAATCGATGGGAAGCTCACGACCCAAGAAGAGGGGGAAGCTACTCCTAATGAATCCTTCCTCGATATAGGCGGTTGGCAAGAGCCTATGTCCGATGAGGAATGGCATATCATGTGCACAGTCGATGGAGATGCTTGGTTTTGGCGGAGGAACCCTAAATACAAGGACAACACCTTCATCAGCGTCTACCGCGAAGCGAAAAAAGAAGGCGTGTCAATGCATGACATCTGCAGGAAGAAAGGCCTTATCTACCGTCTTCTCTTCCGAGGCAAGCAAATATGACGGAGAGAGATATCGGATGGTTGGTACCGCGAGCTCACGCTAAGTGCATTCGTGCGTGGCTAGCTTCGTCGCTAATTCCCGAACAGGGAGAAAGGAAATAGAGAAAACATGGATACTGAAAGCGTTGAAAGCGTTGAGAGCTTTGTTGCCAAGCCTTACGAAGTCGAGATTTGGCGGAACGGAATGAGTTTGCGGTTGAGGTCTTTCGCTGAGCTTTCGCAGGCGGAACTCTATGCAAGTTGGTGGAAAGATCAGATTAATCGAGCAAAGGCTAGCTTAAATAGGGTGGAGAGATATTCCACATTCATGATCTTCATTCTTCGATACGGTATTTCTGATGATCCATACTGGGGAACCGAGATTCATAGCCTCATTCTTGATTCCGATAAGACTGAATGGCTCGAGCAGTGGGAGGACAAAATATGAGTGGCAAAAAGAGAAAAGCGAATCTTCGGTCGAGTAAAAGAGGACGTTCTTCCATCAAGAGGATTATCGTCCCGAAGACGAAGAAGGGGATTTGGAGATGAGAAAGAAAGAACTGCGCGAAGCGATTTCCTACCTTATCCGCGCCAAAAAGGAATTAGAAGGCATATGCGTATCGAACGTCGTCTACAAAGAAGCGATTGCAGGAATAAACGACGCTTGCTCCAAAGCCAACGAACTTCTAATTGGAGGCAAACGATGAGAAAGGCGGTCGCGAGGGCTATTGACCAAACGCTTGTTTCGGCTGTGACAATGCTCTCCTCAAACCGATGCGGTCGTAATGAAGCACTCAAAGTTATATGTGACTTATCGATAGTCAAGTCATTGTGCGAGGTCGGAATACGGTCACGTTCACTTTACGGAAAACGCGAAAGAAAACGACTCTCGAAATTGTACGCAAAAACGAAAAGGGCATGCTGGCTACTCATAATGGCAAAAGTGTGGACAAAAGAAGCTATCGTTTCGAATGGTCGCGCTGAAGACATTAAAAAACTAGGATTCCTTTATTCATCGATATGCTGCTCGCTCGCCTTGACTAGGCGGCTTATGAGAGATACGAGGCAATCATCGGATGGCGAATGCTTGGATGCGAAACTTTACAAAGGGCAATACGTGATATTCCTACTTCACGATGGCGAAGTTGCACTCGTCGCGTATGGCGCTAAAGAGCTCGCCGATGGCCTTGGAGTTGGTTTAAGAAGCGCAAGAAGCAGGCTCTCTAGATGTTTTCCAGGAAAGGAGGGAAGAGGAAAAGCAACGATTGTATCGTACGGAATCCGCTATGAACTCGAGTTCGTCAAGCAAGCTCGCTAATTCCCAAATCACGAATCCGAGATTTTAGGGTTTAAATACTCTTTGCAGAAGCAGGAGCATAAAAATGAAAAAGAAATGTACAAAAAAAACACAAAGGGGATTAAAAAGGACGAATTCCGATTTCATGACGTTGTGATAGTCAAAGGAAAGTCGACTAAAAGAAAAAAACACCCCGCTTACGTTTGGAGAGCAAGAGGCAACACATACGACTATTACACCTTAACGCATTCTAGCAAGGTTCCAGGCGTGAAGGTCAGGAAGCTTAGAAAAAATCCTGATCCGAAAGATAAAAGGGATTCCTATGTCTCTGTAGAGAGCAAAAACGACATCAAGAGCACTTTCGGTAAGAAACAACGCCATTGGAAATTGGATCCACTGGATAAGAAAGAACTAAAAGGGGAAACAAAAAAGCCCTAATCCGGCAGCCGAAGCCTTTTGCCCGAGTGCTCCCGAAGGCACTTCTAGGATTAGCGCTTGTCTAAAATATACGCCACATTTTTACGGAAATAAACGGGATTTTGAAAAAGGGAGAAAGAACTTGGAAGGGCTAACGTGGGTTTATGACTATCATTCATAGAAGAATCGACAAAAGCAATCGCGAAAGCATCGGAAATCATGCAACGTTTCGCGGTAACACTGGCGATAGAATCGCTTCCTAGAAGATGGATAGAACCACGAAATGACAGAAACCGCAAAAAAAGATTGAAATGCATAAGGAGTAGACCAAATGAAAAACTGTGAATCGGCGATAACCGAATTAGAAAGACACATTTTAAAGAAAATCGAGAGAATCGATAGAAACATGGATGAAGATAGCGCGAGCCAACAAATCACTGGCCAGTACATTCACTACAAGACACAAAGATCTTTCGAGAGAGCGGTAGCTAAACGCGAAAGGCTATCGGAAAAGCTTGCTAGCTACAAAGAGATGGAGAAAAAAGCCAAAGCCTTCGATGTTTTGAACAAGAAGATGATCATGGGGGTGGATGATTATGGCGAGGATGGAATCTTCCTCAATGTGAGCGCGGCGGAGGATTACGACGACTTCGAAGAAGGCGCAATTATTATTTCTTTCAAAGAGAAGAAAATACTGATGGACGCTGGACTTTAACCCCAATTTGAACACTACTTCTTAATTCCCGAATCACGAATCCGCGATTTCGGGTTTTTAATTAAAAAAACACGAAGGAGGCAATTTCATGCAACACAAAAATGCGAAAAAAGCATCAAAGGGGAAACTGATAGGTATTAGCTACACGGCTAGTGGCGGAAAGAGAGAAACCGTTTACGCTTCTAGCTACCGCGATTTCGGAGACTTCCTTTCCGAGAGAAGGGCGATTAGGCGATACGCGAAGAATCCCCGCGATATCCATGAGGGAGCGAAACGATGGAAATGACTGCTACCAATGTCGCGAACGAGCCAACGAAACAAATCGCGTGCAACTCGAAAATCGAAGGGAAGCTATTAACCGCACCAGACGATCAAGCGATAGCCGTGACGATTGTCTTGCACGCAAAGCAGTGGCGAATGCTGCTAGAACTGCTTGAGTATCGGCGGAAAAAAGGCAACCGCCGTTGCAGATCTCTTTCTGGGGTTGTGTGGGATTTGGTCGAAAATGCTTATGTTGGCATGAAAAACGCACTCTCGAAAGTCGAGCCGGACAAAGCTAAGCCAAAAGCCCAAAAAGCGTATCCAAAAGTAGCGTCGCGTCAAGAAGAGAGCCTATTCATCGCGAGCGAGGCTAGACGATGAATGAGGCAAATGAGGCGTCTTCTAGCGCGGAGATTGTCGTTAGCAAACGGTCGAAGAGAAAGAAAGCGATAAAGACGGTCATTGCCGTTATCGTCACTCTATTCGCTATGCTAATTGCAACATGCGCTCTCAATTCCCTGTTTCATTGGTGGGCGGTGATTCCGCCTGAATTTTAGGAGGTATCAATATGGCGATAACGAAAAAGAGCGCCATCATCTCGCTTTGCGTCACCGCAGTTTTGGTGGGTGGCGCGGTGGTAGGAGGGTGGGCGCTCAAGAACAAAGTCGACTCAATCGGCTCCGTTGATCTAGCGACCGAGGAGCAAAAAAGATTATACGTTGGCGCACCAAAGGAAATGGACGGCTATGCTGTCAAAGTTTATGTCCGGATGGAGTCTCCTTTCACGGCTACGGCCTTTATTTCTTTGAGCGATGACGATTTCAATTACAACACCGGTGGGCAAATGGATCCATCTAGCCATTGGTGCGATCTCTCATCCTGGGCAGTAGACGCAACAGGGGGAATGAGACTTGACGAATGGAGTGGCAAGGGTGGCGTCATCATTTTCCAAAGCGAATGCGCTGGGAACGTTTCCGCTGAAAAAAGAACGAATTATGGCGGTGGAAGCTATTTCGTACACGCTCCTGAGAAGGATGGATCTGATATCAGGGTCGCTTTCTCGCCGATTAAGCTTCAATTAGAAGGGGAGGATATTTCATGATTATTGTGGGAACAAAGCTAATGGTGCTTTCATTGACGATGCTCGCAACGGCTTCATCAGCAAGTGCCTCTTTTCTAAAGTCCAGTGCGAAGGCATATGCCGCATCGGAAGGTGCGACATCTTCCGCGACCGATATCACGACATCTAGCGCCGTTCATGATTGTTTCCTCTTGTTCAAAGGCGCGAACGCTAAATGGGAGGGCTTCAATCCGTTCTATGACTGTTTGCCAGCCACGCGTAGATTCGATTGGTTTTCCTACGTTGCGGCGCGTCCGTACAAAAGCGATCTCTACACCTATTGGTATTGGAACGATTCAAACAAATACGGCTACACTTTCGACAAGGGCGCTACTTACGCCATCACGATTCTTGCGACGAAAGCCGATAGCTCAGGCAACGTCATTTGGGATAATGGTGGGCAAACGCTTTCTTTGGAGATGGTCGGGGAGCCTTATCATGTCGGCAATCAATGGCTTCTCAAGTTCGCTGCGCGCAACGTTTTCCCTAATCCAAAAGTCGGGGAATCGTTTGGATACCAGCTTTTTGAGTTTGGGAAATCCGCCGATGGTGGGATTGACCAGAATTGGCGCTATTCAGTGAACGAGAAGCAGTTATTTAGCTACGATGATGATCAGTACGACATTACTTCCAGTATATGGGGGGACAAGACATCGGTTGTTTCGATCACAAAAAGCGATGCCTATCCTCTTGTTGCCCATAAAAATGTTAGTGGGAACTGGGAGGATTCTGGTAACTGGGAAATGCATGGCCTTTATTTCGATTTGGACCGAAGCCCCGATTATATCAAACACATCGACATCGAATATCAAATGGTCGAATATTATGTCAGCGCTCTTCACAATTACAATGGGTGGACCGAAGGAAATATAGAAGCCTGCACGCTACCAGTCTATATAAATCATGGCCCATTGAGGGTACCTGATAGCCCAAGTTATACGCCAGAGAATGAAATTGAGAAAAAATACGAAGGGACGGAATACGCGACCAAAGTGACGCCGATGCATAAAGATATCTATGCAAGCGACACGATAGATTTTACACAAGCTAAGAACAATTTCTTCGGTGGCTGGTTTGGCATACCAAAACAGACAGTCTACACAACTCACGCCCAGAGCATCATCGAAATCGGGAAGACCCAGATAGATGACGAGAACATGAGAGATTGGGTGAATAAGAATTGTGTGAAAAAGGATGGTTCTAATTATCAATATGCAGTGTTCTATGACCTTACTAGCGAGGAATGGACTGATGAAGTAGTTGAATATAAAAAAACAGGTTCGTTTTTTAGTAAAAAAGAGGAGTATTACAAATTAGTACGTTGTCACACTTCGCAAGGCGTTTACATCACGAAAATGACTGTTATGGAAGGGCTCGAAGAGCTTGAATGGAATGCATTCATGCAGCCTGTGAACGAAAAGCCTGGCGTTGTAATTGGTGATCATGAGTTCACTATTGGAGAAATGCTGATTGCATGGGGGAAAGCCAATAAGCCATGGCTAAGGAATATTGTGATGGTGGCGTACGTGCTTGTCTGCACGCTTCTAGTTGGCGGATTGAGTTATAGGCTTCTAACCGGCGGGACTAAGGAAGCGAAAACGGCAGTGGTCGAAAGAAAGCCACGCGGAAAGAAATCCAAAAAATGACATCTGCTAGTGTTAATAAAACACATAGAGGGATGTTCATTAGGAACGTCTCTCTATGTCTATTCCTCGCGCTTCTTATATCATTCGTCTTTTTCCCTTTGTCGGGACTACTAGGCCGTTCCACTGAAAGCGTGAAAGGGAGTGAGTGGATCTCCAATATCGGAACACTTAGTTTCTCGGATAACGTTTGCCGCTACACTGATAGCGAATCAGTCACGAAATTTGCTTATACCGAGTTTTATGGAACGGTAACGCTATATGCCGAATCAGGGGAAGTAAAAACAAGCCTTACGCGCTTCGGGGATAAAAAGTTAATCACTTCGGATGGTAGGACCATATATACGTTGAAGGAGGTGACGAGCAATGAGCAAAAGCAATAAGCCAAAAGTTCGAAACAAAGGCCTACATTGTGGGCTTTTTTCGGCCGTTGGTCGCGTTTTGGTAAAAGCGATCAATATCGTTTCGAAGCCATTCCGTTGGCTTTTTCTCTGGATTATGCGCTTTTTGCGCGAATTTACGCTGGTCCTTCTATTTCCATTCAAAAAGCGGATGGAAAAGAAAAAATCTGCCTTTTTTGCCCGAATTTACAAGTGGGCTTCGAAAGGAATCCCAGCGGCTAAAGAAGATGCGATTGCTTATCATAGGAACACAGCTTTCGTTTTTCTTACTTTGATTTTGCTTGGTGCCTTTTGTGGGATAATGCTCGCTATTTTCGGTTCGCCGATAGCATGGCTTGATGACACGATTGATTTTGGCAGTCAGGCGATTTCCTACGTGTCCCTTCGTTTCTCTGGGAAAAAGGATTTACCGTCTTTCCCAATATCAGAGCTTGCGAACGGGGAATTCGCATCCGCTGCGGGGAACGTGAGAAGCATTTGGTATTATTTCCAGGTATCATGCGGGGCATTGACGAATGGAGATGTGACAATCTTGTGGCTACAATCGCTCCTTGATTTTGCGCTTGGGCTATTGAACGTCATAAATTTCTTGCCTTTCATCGTCATTGCTTTTGTTCTTCTGAAGAGGTTTGTATCAACACCAATCGAAGGTGAGGAACCAGGCCGAAGCAAAACTCTCATTTGGTTTGAGGATTACTTCGTGGCAAAAATATGGGCGCCCTTACGGAAAGAGGCATCACTATTCGCTTCTTGGCTTATAGAAAAGCGATGGCCCAAAGCGATTGGCACTTTTTTCGTTTTGTTCATTAGCCCTATCGGCTGGATATTGTTTGATTGCATCATCGGGTATCTCTTGATTGTTTTGGGAGGGACACTTTCGTGGGTGCCTTCCTTCTTCGTAACTCTTTCAGTCGCTATTGCCGAAATTGTTTTAAGGGTCGGCGCAACTGGGGGTATTGCTATCGCTATTTATCTTGCAGTGCGAATCAATAGAAACGCTGCGCTCGCTGATCTTAGATCCATGCAGTCATCCAATGAGGATTTTGCGGATAGTCTTGCTGTTATTAATGCGATAAACGGGCATGTGGGCAGCGGAAAGACAACGATGCTTTCATCTATCGCTACTGATCAAGAAGCAAATTTTAGGGATTATTACCTTTCCGTGATGATGAAATACCAAAGCGCTTTCCCTTTTTTCCCATTCGACAAGCTTGAGCGCTATGTGGTGAAACACTCCACTTGCCAAATAACTGATCCAACGCGACTTGCGACCGCTTCTCGCCTTAAGCAGGCTCTTGTGTCTTTGTGGAACGCATGGTGGGACGATGATTTTAAGAAAGTCAACGCGGCTGGGAAAGAAGCTTTCTTTGGTTATGATAGAAGCTACGGAATCCGCTGGTTCGATGGAGCGAAAGAAGTGCTACTTATCGATGCTTTGGAGGCTTATGCAGAAAGCTACTTCATGTACTTTTCCGGGCAAAAGCTTGTGACGAGCAATTACCCAATCGCTATGGATCATGCGCCTAGCGGCATCCATTTCCCGATATTCGCGCCGGCAAATAGCTATCTTAATGGCGGCTGCGCCCCTGAAGGGGATAAAAGCTATAGTCACGTTTTTGATGAGGACTTCTTTCGAATCAAGACGCCAGTTGATTTAGACTCTACGACATCAGGCGCTTCAATTGGAGGCGGAGTGATAGCAATGACTGAGGCTTCTAATGAGCGCGGAAATCGCTTTGATTACGTCGGAATGAGCAAAAAAGATGGAGGTGCCAACCAATTGAATGATGGATGGAACCAGGCAATGAGACTCATTCGTCACTGGTTCATGGTGGATGGCCGCCCATGTTGCTGTTTTATCTACGATTATCAGCGGGAGGACGCGATGAATGCCGATGCTAGGCTTTCCGCGGAGAACACGATTTTCATTCAAGAGAGGGGCGAAGAGAGAAACGCTTTGCCTTTGTGGTGGTTCACTGATTCTATTTGCTCGGCCGTTGAGCGATGGTGGAATGATATCTATTGGTATTCGTGGCGGCCTAATCATGCGCGAGAAACACTTTTGATGCGACTGATTGGAATATTCTGCGGATTGTTCATCAATCATCGTCAAAGAATGCGCTATAGCTATGGCTATGAAATCGCAACGTTGACTCGTACGCAAGGAGCTAGCGAGAGCGAAACGGGCAAAAAGACAGTGGAGGAATATTATTTCATTTACCGCAAGGTGAGAGGCACGCTTTTTAAGAGTGACGTATACGCGCCGATTCTTTCTCAGCGCTCTCTTTCTAGCAACAAAGGATGGATGGATCAGCCGGCTTTCCAAAGCGTTTTCGCTTCGCCAAAAGAATTTTCGATGGAGCATAGTTTTTTCCTTGACTCTTTAGGATCGTTATTCGACCCACAAGCATCGGCAAAGGCAGTTCGCAAAATCGATAGCGATGCACATAAAAAAGGCACTGAATAGCTTTTTAGATAATTCCCAAATCACGAATCCGAGATTTCGGGGTTTAAATATCTGGTGTGAAGGAGACAATTCATGAAAAAGAAAGTCACATCAAAAACGAAAGCTATTGTAAAAGACGAGTTTCGATTTCATAACACGATTATCAATCGGGGAAAAGGCACAAAAAAGAAGAAACGACACCCAGCATATGTTTGGAGAGCCAGGGGGAATACGTACGACTATTACACCTTGACGCATTCTAGCAACGTGCCAGGCGTGAAGGTCAGGAAACTTAGAAGGAATCCTGATCCGAAAGATAAAAGGGATTCCTATGTCTCAATAGAGAGCAAAAACGACATAAAGAGCGCTTTCGGCAAGAAGCAAATAAATTGGAGATTGGATTCAATCGATAAAACGCAACTTTCCGAAAAAACAAAAAAGCTCTAATCCGGCAGTCCGAAGACCTTTGGCCCGAGTGCTCCCGAAGGCACTTCTAGGATTAGCGCTTGTAGAAAATATACGCCACCTCTTTTGGGAAATAAAGCGGAATTTTAAAAATAGCGGTGGAATTACCCTCGGATAGAGGCTAATGACGGGATATGAAGACTTCGAAAACGGCAGCATTTATATTTCTTTTAAAGAGAAGAAAATATTGATGGATGCTGGACTTTAGCCCATATTTGTACACCACTTCTTAATTCCCGAATCACGAATCCGCGATTTCGGGTTTTTAATAAAAGAGGCGGTTTATTTCGCCAGAAAGGATCATATATATGAGAAAAACAAAAGGCTTAGCGACGGGCCTAATAATCGGCGCAATGGGAATCGCTTTAGTCGGGGCGGTCGGCGGACTTAGCAAAGGGTTCCGCGATTGGAATGTTAAGGATTGGTTCGGTAAAGGCGATAATCCATCCACATCCGAAGGGCAAAAGGATAGTGATGAGAAAGATGACAATATCGAAGAAGTGAAAAAAGACACTGCCACGCTACAATCGTTACGTATATTTGCCTCTGGAGCAGCTGTTCAAAGCGCGGATGGGAGCGTAACGAAGACAATCACCGCTACAGTCTTGCCAGAGGATGCACCCGATAGAACGGTTGATTGGGCAATCGAGTGGGGAACCGATGCGCCGCTCAAAGAGGAGGCTATCGGTGACTATATCACGGTCACACCCGATGCCGATGGGAGCGCTACAGCCAAAGTAACGTGCAAGAAAGCTTTCCGCGGTAGTACGGCAATGATTATCGTAACGACTAGAGTCGGCCATCTAAGCGCGACCTGCCACGTTAGCTTCGAGGGCGTGCCTACAAGCCTATCGGTCGATACGTCATCCATCCAAAAAGACGGCGACACTTACTTAGTCCCAACCGGAAAATCGAGCCTTGCCATTGCCCTTGCGAACCCATTCAACGATATTGGCGATACTTATTATCAAAATGTAACGGCGACTGTTACGGGTGTCGGGAAAATCATTACCGACGCTTATAATATGACAGCAAAAACTCAAGGCTTCAGTGGAAACGAAAAAGAAACTGACCTCAACGAAACCAAAGACAAAATTTTTGGTGAGATAAAATACGAAAACAAAGTGCTCTCTCTCGAGGTTTACAAGAAAGTCGAAGATTATTACAGCGCCACGAATGGTAATTCATATGGTATGACGTATTCCGATAAGTTCAAACGCTACGCTGATAGTAGCACAACCCCTTATTGGCACGTTGAACTAAAGAGTGGTGATGCTTCTGCAAGCTTCAATTTTAGGATCGTCTCAGCCGTCAATAGTGTGAGCCTCTCCCAAAACACGATCGCGTTTTAAACTGAACAATGAGGGGTCACGCCCTCCTTGGTGAATGGTCAAAAAAATGCCCGCGTACTTCTAGCGGGCTGCAAGGCCACTCTTAGGTGACTCGTTCAACGAACATCATTTTAATGAGGTTATTGCTCTTGTCAAATGGGATTACAAGGAAGGAGGAACATGAAAGCGAAAAGTAGTGCGCGGACTGCTTCTAAGCAAACAACTCGGAAAAAAGGATCTAAGACGCTGTTTGCCATGGTTTTGGTGTTAGGCTTATTGATAATCGGCGTTTCGATCTATTTCCTTTCTCAGGGGATAAACCTGATACCATGGGAACCAGGTGGATCCAACGGCATCGAGGGCGTTAACCTCAACCGTAGCGATATGACCTTTTAGCAGTTTAAGAGGGCGGTTTTCCGCCTTTTTAGCGTCTTTATCAACATTGATCCTTTTTTAAGCATAAGAGGCAAATGGCTTATGCTGTCGCGCATACGCGCGCATAGCGCATTTCTTTAATTGGATAACACCAATTCAATCGAAACTAGCGGCAGGCTTATGCCCAAAAGGGCAAAAGCCAGCGCTGTGCAAATATGTATCAATATGCATCACCTTTTTCTTGGTAGAAAAAGGAAAAAAGCAATAAAAAGAGATACATGCCTTTCGCCTTGGGTTTGCCTTCTTTATTTCGGCTTCCGCTCATTCGAGACGATTTCCGATATCGATTGATTTGATAGGATTTCGATTGATATTACTTTTTTGTTTTTTCTGAGCTTACGTAAGCGAAAGATTGTGGTACCGTTTTGACTCCGATATCCTCGATGCGTTTTGTTTCGCTATAAACGTTTACCCTCCCTAGTTTGAACGCATATCCCATCTTGCACCCAGAGAAATACTTATCGAATTGCTCCTTGTTTATGCCTCCGCCTTCCTTCGTTTCCTCGTAAAGCCTATTTGGCGGAAGCTTTAAGATACTAACGATCTCCGCATCTCCTATGACTGCCTTCGTTGGCGCGGTTTCGTAGATGTATATTTTCTTCACGCTTCTTTTTGGAATCTTCCTTCGGTATTCGTATCGTTTTTTGCCATGGACAATCGCTTGAGCGTATTTAGGGTGAATCGGCAGGACGATTTCGACTGAGAAACTAAATGGTTTTTCGCGTATTTCTTTCAGTTTTTTCATTGTTTTTTCTATTTTCCAATTGTATTACGGCTATTAGCGTGCGGGGAAACTTAAAGAAATATATTTTCTTATAATTGGTCAGCTGGTTCACCAAACGAATTATACGAACGCTCCCGTTGTGGAGCGTTTTTTCGTGCCTCATCTCCTCGTCTCCCATGATGTTGAGGCTTATCGTAATCTCGCCGCTATCGCGTACTTCCACGCGAGAAACCATGGAATCTATTATCCTTGCCTTGGAGTAGCCGCATCCTAGCCCCTCATTCACCGCAAAAAGGCTTCCCGGGCAATAGGTTGGGGCTTTCATCCTCGCATGTTGTTGATTCTACTTTTATGATCTCTGGACTGTTATTAATGAAGTAGACACAAGACAGACGAATGATATAGATTGTTTTTCGGCTTTAAGGCTATTTACTAAGGAATCTGTCTTTAAGAAATCGCTGGTGCTTGTTGAAATACGCGATGGCTAAATGCGATTAATAAGGATGGAACCGATTTTCGAAAAGACTTAAAACAGGCGTTCTTTGGTTTATAATAAAAAATAAGGAGCGGTCCCTATGGCTATTAGTATTGCTTTGGTAGATGATGAATTGACTTTTCAATGCGAATTTAAAAAGCAATTAGCTCATTACTCAAAAGAACATAATTTGGAAATTGAAGCCTCTTCTTATTATGATGGAGTATCGTTTCTTAACTCTTACAAGCCCAATACGTTCGATATTGT
>ERZ808245.955-NODE-955-length-12638-cov-2.505046_pt1 | contig 12638 bp, 12 predicted proteins | sample MGYA00521243_ERZ808245 | MGnify/ENA primary metagenome ERZ808245 (study PRJEB31516, sample SAMN03275576) | gut metagenome | biome: mammalia-associated habitat; material: feces | host: Papio cynocephalus | place: Kenya | collected 2012-07-07 ... | reverse complement strand
TTCAAAAAGGACGAGAACTTCAGTTTCTCCGCGCATCTTCACTACTGCTTCGAGCTGATCGCCGTGACCGACGGCGAGATGAGCGTCCGTGTCGACGAGCATGATTACACGCTTTCCGCGGGGGATGCCGTACTTATCTTTCCGAATCAGATACACTCGATGACGACGCCTGTCACCTCCCGCAGTGTTCTCTGTATATTTTCCCCGAACCTCATAAGCGCTTTTTCGACAAAGCTCACCGGCAAAGTTCCGCTTGACAACCTCTTCCGCCCCTCGCCTTTCTATATTGAAAGAATGACAGAGTACGAGAACCGCGCGGACAAGCTGCGCCTCAAAGGACTTCTCTATTCCCTCACCGCCGAGTTCAGCGAAAACGCGGAGTACACCGACGCCGAGAAGACAGGTTCCGCCATGCTCGCGAGCTCAATCTTCCGTTTTATTGAGGAGCACTACACCGAGGACTGCTCCCTCTCCGCCCTCGCGCGGAAAGTCGGGTATGACTACGCATATCTCTCCGCGTATTTCCGGAAAACCGTCGGCGTCCCGTACAACGACTATGTGAACAGCTACCGTGTCAGCAAAGCCTGCTACCTTCTCTCAAACTGCGGCAAGACCATACTCGAGATATCAACCGAGTGCGGGTTCAACTCACTGAGATCCATGAACCGGAACTTCAGGAAGCAGACAGGGGTGACACCGGCGGAGTACCGGAGAGCGGATCACGTCGGCGAGCGGACAAGCTGACGCAAATGACGGTTTTGATCATACTTTGCGGCGGTTTTGAGCATTGACTGTGCAGGCGCGTTCTGGTATAATAATGACAGTAATTTTGAAAGGATGGTTAATCCATGGATAACAAACAATGGTTCAGAGAAGCCGGTTTCGGCATGATGATCCACTGGGGGCTCTACAGCCTTCCGGCGGGCGAGTGGAAGGGCAGACGGATGAGCGACATCGGCGAGTGGGCTCAGGCTTACTTCCGGATACCGATGGCGGAATACTCGAGGCTCGCCGGCATATTCAACCCGATACTCTTCGACGCTGAGGAGTGGGTGAAGCTCGCCGAGGACGCCGGAATGAAATACATGGTCTTCACGGCAAAGCACCACGAGGGCTTCGCTATGTTCCGGAGCGAAGTGTCGAAATACAACATCGTCGACGCGACGCCCTTCGGTCGGGACGTCACGGCGGAGCTCGCCGAGGCATGCTACAAGCACGGGATGAAGTTCGGGCTCTACTACTCGCAGGACCTCGACTGGAGCGAGCCGGACGGCGGCGGCTACACCTCCGGCAAGACATGGTGCGGCGGCAAGGGCTACTGGACGAACAACTGGGACTTCCCGGACGACGAACACAAGAACTTCTCAAACTGCTTCGAGCGCAAGATAAAGCCGCAGGTGAAGGAAATCCTCACGAAATACGGCGACCTCTGCCTCATCTGGTTCGACTGCCCGAACACGATCTCCCCGGCGGAAACCGACGAGCTGTACGCCATGGTCAAGAAATATCAGCCGGACTGCCTCGTCAACTCGCGCATCGGCAACGGCAGGGGCGACTACCACTCCTGCGGCGACAACCAGACCGACTTCATCGAGAACGGCGAACACAAAACCGTCGGCGCGAAAACCGGTCTCTACGAGTGCCCGGCGACACTCAACGACACATGGGGCTACAAGTCCTTCGACAACAACTGGAAGAGCGCGGACGACGTCATCGCCATCCGCGAAAGACTTGCCGGGAGAGGCATAAACTACCTCCTGAACGTAGGTCCCGATTATCTCGGACGCATACCCGCGCCCGCCGTCGACATCCTGAGACAGGTCGGGGAAAAGACAAAATAACAGAGAAAGAACCGTCATACCAGCGTGTGGCGGTTTTTTTATAAAAAAAGCGGAACTTTTCCCGACGCGCCGCGTCTAACGGTACAGAACGGTGAAAAGCTTCCGGAAGCGACGCCGAAACAAAATACCGCGAGGTCGGAAAGACCTCCCGTGAAAGGTACGGTAACAGACTATGATGATAACAAATATTATTGGCGGGCTCGTCGCGGCTGCCGTCGCGCTCACATCGGCGGCTCAGATACCTTCCGTGAAAGACGGCTTTGAGGTATCGGTAGGACTTGACGCGAACCGGCTTGATCTCTCCGCGCTTCCCTGCGACCCCTATTACGACGGGGAACACATGATGGTTCCACTGCGCGCCGTCGCCGAGGCGCTCGGCTACAAGGTCGGCTACAACGAGGCAACCGGCGAAATAACGGTCGACGACGATTACATTCAGGCGGCGACACTGAAAAACGGCTCCGCGAGCGTAACGTTCAAGGGACATCTTCAGGTGATAAATATGTCCCGCGAGACCGAGCTTCCGGTCAAGGTCACCATCATCGGCGGATATACCTATGTCCCCGCCGACTTCTTTGTCGAGTTCTTCAACGAGGTGAAGATTGAGAACGGTGTCGTCACGATCGCTCCGCAAATGGCGTACATTGACGGCGTGAACTCTTACGGCGCGTCGCTCGGGAGGTAACAGCTATGCCATCGATATCCGCGGGTTCTGTAATCGCGTTCCTGTTACGGGTGATAATACTGGTTCTCCTCACCGCCGCCTCACTGAGAAAGTATACAAACGAGCAGATATTCAGAAACGCCGGAGGATTCATCATCGGCGGGGGCGCGGTCTCGCTGGCGCTTGCCGTCTATGACCTGATCAGAGCGGCGGTCGGCGCCGCGGGTGTCACGGACTTCTTCGCCGACCCGTTCACTCTGCACCTGAAGCTCCTTCTCGCCGCCGCGCAGCTTGTTGTGGGGATCATTATATTCAGGTCGGGATGCCGCGTACCTTTGCTGATATCGGTCGTCATATGCGTTATGGGACTCATTTCGGCGGTCGACTGCTTCGCGGACCCGTCCTTCCTCTCGTACTTCAACTTTGTGTTCATGTTCCTGCCTGTCATGGCGCTGCTCAGACAATTCCGCGACAGGCGAAAACAATCGGACTAAGAAAACGGCAGCCGTGCCGACGCACGACTGCCTTTATTTTTTTTACAGCGACAGCGAATATGTGCCGTCCTCAAGCTTCTCACAGCCGTCCGGCAGAGTTATCACGGTTTCCTTCCCGCTCTCCATCCGTATATCAATAAGCCCGTCCGGCGTCGGTATCGCCACGTGCGCGTGTCTGAGACCCAGCAGCGACGGGGACAGACTGAACCTCGCAAACCCCGGCTCAAGCATCCTGAACCCGCTGAACGCCATCGTGAGCTGCCACGTCGGGGTTCCTCCCCACGCGTGACTGTTGTCGCCCACAAACTCGTTCCAGCCCTCCTTCAGACCCTTCGGCGAATCGATCAGCTGCTTGTCCCACATATGTATCAGGCGCAGTCCGTACACCGGAAACAGCCCGTGCTCACGCACCGCCTCGAGCAGATAGTGCATGAAATACGGCTGAATGTCAATGTCCGTGTATCCGTCAAGTGTGTCCTCGGTCAGTATCCTCCGCAGCAGACTGTAGGCGGCGCCCCCGGTTATGAGCCCCGACCAGACCGCGAGTATGTTCGCGTGCTTCGAGTGATACGCTTTCTCCGGGTTCCCGGGCAGCCACGTAGTCGGTGGATAGACATGATCCGGCGCGCTCCAGCCGTCGCCGTAGACCCCTAAATACCTGTTGTAGAATCTCACACGGCAGTTTTTTCTGTGCCGGGTCGCCTTCTTCTCACAGATTCCGGCTTTTTCCTCGTCTCCCGAAACGGCGTACAGCTCCGCGGCGTCATTAAGCGCCCTCTGGTAAAACGCGTTCAGCGCCGTCTGACCGAGCGCCATCGGCGGATGGTGAAGATTGAAGCCGTCTATCAGCGCCCAGTCGATAAACATATAATCCGGCGGACAGGATATCACCCCGCCCCTCATATAAGTCCTGAACCGCGCGAAAAGCGTATCCGCGGTCGGAAGAAGCTCCCTCACCGTCCGTATGTCGCCGGTGAACCGATAATAATCAAGCAGCATTGTCGGGAAAAGCAGACTGTACGCCGTGTGGAACATCACGCCCCCGTTCACGCGGATATAGTCCGATATCCGAATAAGATCAAGCCTTGTCAGCCGCATATCCCCGAACGTCGCGTGAGTCATAACACTCTCGATCATATAGTCCCCGACACAGCCGAGCGTCTCCTGATGCAGCGGGCTGTCAAGGTGCAGCGTCTGCCGGCACATCTCGAGCGTGTCGCGCCCGAGCTCCCATATCTTCGTAAGCTTATCGTCCGAGCATTCGAAAACGCCCGTGTTCTTACGGTCAACCGGATAGTGCTGATATATCAGGCTTATATCGACGCTGACGTCCACGGGGGAAACCGCGACTACCTCGCCGACACTGTGCATCACGAGATCCGTGTAAACGCTCTCTCCGGTCGGGACGGTTATGTAAAACGTGTGATCCGCTTCCGGCGACGGCGAATACTCGGCGGCCACGACCTTTATCCCGGCGGGCTTGTCCGAGCGGTTATCGACCCTCACCTTGACATACGCCGAATAGATGCGCTCAAACCCGGAACGGGTGAAACGCACACCGATATTGTCTGTAACGTCAGTGCCGACCGGAACTATCGTCTCTCGCTCCGGCATGGGTATGTCGGCGAACGTCAGGTTCCACGGCGCCTTCTCGTCCGGGATGATCTCCGGCTTCTCCCACTCCGGGAGCGGACGCGTCAGGTCGCAGATATGATACTCTGTGTATCGCGTGTTTCTCCGGGCGCGCCAGCTCTCGTCGGATACTATAACGAACGGCTCCCTGTCCTCGTAAGTCACGGCGCAGGAGAATATAAAGCCGCCCCTGCCGCGGGAATAGTCGGTCTGCACGATGCCGGGCGTCTGCACCTCCGCGAGGATATCGAGGGTTATCCCATCGCTTTCACCGGGGTTTTCGTTCGTGAGCGCGAGATCGTAACGGTCATAGTACTGCTTCGGCATGGGCTTCGTGTTCGCGTAATCGCCGCCCGCGGCTGCCGGACCCACACCGGGAACATTGCCGTTCACGCTCAGGCGGTATTTCGTGTCCGCGAAGACGCAGATACGCGCGACGGGCGACTTACCGTGCGGAACAATAACGGTTTTCGCGAACTCAGCCGCGAAGAAACGCCGCTCACAGCTCACAAAGACCGTCGCCGGAACCTCCGCGAACTCCGGGTATCTCTCACTGTTCATAGTCAGCCAGCGCGCGCCCGGCTCAAATCCGCGCGGCTCACACGGCGGGAGCTTATAGGAAACCGCTTTCCCGCTCACACTCATCTCTTGTTCATCCATAATCCTGTCCTGTCGGGCGCGTGCCCGCTCTGCCTTTCGTGTTTTCATGTATAATTATATCATATCGCGCGGGAATAATCAAGAGATAATCGAAATTTGCGGGATAAAAGGCGGTCACGCCGGAGCGCCGCCGCCTTCACGCTGTTATTTTTTTCACAGCTCGTATCTTGTCGCGGTCCTTATATACCCCATCTCCTCCGACGTGAAGCCGCCGTGACGCAGAGCGTATTCCCCGTTCTGTATGTCGTCGAACGGCACAAGCCCCATACCGAGAAGCATATCCGTGACGCCCATGAACACCGGACGGTAAAGCTCCTCCCTCTCCGCCCCGGGCGCGAACCTGATGACCGCCGAGTTGTTGAGCCTGAACCCGTGCGCCGCGTCAATCCCGCAGCCGACAGCCGCAATCATGCGCCCGTCCTCAAACACGCCGAACTCGAGCACCGTCGGGTCGTCCGCCACCCTTCCGAGATTCAGAAGATGACTTGAGTAACCGTCATGACGGTCTCCGACCCATTCGCGTATCTGATCATGACTCGCGGCGGTCAGCTTCTCTATGCTTATCCCGTCCGGCAGGATGTTCCTGTACGGCTCACCGAAATACATCGTCTCCGGGACGACTGTCGCCGACCGGAGCTCCGGAATGTCTGACACACCGCCCTCAGAATAAACCGTTGTAACGTGTGAAAGCCTCATCCACCGTCTGAGCGTCTGTGTATCATCCGTGACGAGCGTCAGATACTCCGTGCCTTCCCGCGTATCGCCTATGAGTATGAAGCCACCCGTCGGGTCATCCATGTCCGTCACGGCTTTCAGTCCCATCATCACAATCGACGTGCAGAGGTAGCCGTATCTCTTCGCGTCGGTCCCGAGGAGAGTGTCGATCAGATCGTCCTCGTCGATATTCCTGAACTCCGGGTGGTCGTGGATGAACCTTCCGGTCAGCGTCGCGTCGACCTGCTCTCCCCAGTATCTCGCCTTTCCACGCTTCTTTTCACGGTACTCGCCGGGTGTGCAGCCGTACTGCGCGCGGAAGGCTCTTATGAAGCCCTCGTGGCTCCCGTAGCCGGCGTCAAGCGCGATCTTAAGGATATCCCCGTCTCCGCGCAGAGCCTCCGCCGCGGCGCGCATCCGCTCATGCCGCACGTACTCCATCACCGAAAAGCCGGTATGAAGCGCGAACACACGGTTGAAGTAATTCTCGGAAAACCCCGCGCCGCGCGCCACGTCCCCGACCGTTATCTCCGGGTCGCACTTGTTCTCACGTATGTAGCCGAGCGCCTTTGTCACAAGCCCGCTGTTCTCGGATGTGTATTTCTCCATTTTCGTTGTCTCCTTATCGTGTTACTTGAAGATCAGTCCGCGGTTCCTGTCTTCTCTCTTATTATAACACATCCTCAGGAGAGTTTCTTGACCTTATCTATCTTCTTCCTGTGCACAGCGTGATACAGCGACTCCGGGGTCGAGTAACCCGTCCTCTCCGCCGCCTGTGCCATTGTGAAGCCGTTTCGCCGTAACATCTCCGCCTCGCGCAGTCTCAGCGCCTTTATATACGCGTACGGCGTCGTGCCCATCGCCCTCCGGAACTTCTTTATGAAATGGTCCGGGGCATAGCCGAGTCTCAGCGCTACATCTGTCACGGTAATGCCGCTCATGTATCCGGACTCAATTATGTCGAGCGCCGACAGTATCGCCGGGTCGTCCACCGTCCTGAACTCACTGACTTCCGATATCACGTTGACCATAGTCTCGATACAGCCGATCAGCGGCGTGTACTCCGAAGGGCCGTACGGAATGTCCCCGCGAATCATCCTCTCCGCCGCGCGGACAAGCAGTCCGAGCTCAGGGTAACTCTCGCCGTCAAGCACGATTATCTCCTCCGACACAACCTGCGGGCGCATACTGAAATCAAAGAACGTGTGATCCATCGGCGAGCTTATGTCCTGCTCCGCGCGGAACGGCAGTCTCGGAGGAATGAAATACATATGCCCCGCCGTCAGCGGTATCCTCTCGTCCCCGCGGTGAAACACGGCGCTTCCCGAATGGACATAGTATATCCGGCAGGTCTCCGGCGTGTCGATGAAGCTCCAGCCGTCCGGCTCCGGCGTCACCCTGCCCGCTCCGAAAAGTCTTGTTATCTCGTATTTCACGCTGTTCACCCCTTTGCTTGACTTGCCGCGTTGTTTGTGGTATAATATCAATATATTTATTATAAAAGGAGACCGAAAATGACAGACATACAGAACCGCCTTGCCTCTCTCGCCGACCCTGAGTTCAGAAGCTTTCACCTGAAGCTCATACCTACCGTCAACCCCGGACGCGTCCTCGGCGTCAGAACTCCCGATATAAGGACGCTCGCGAAAGAGATAGCACACGACTCCGACAATTGCCGCGCCTTTCTGGACGACCTGCCGCACAGATTCTATGACGAAGACCAGCTCCACGCCGTGATTATCTCCGGTATGCGCGACACGTGTCAGGTAATGGCGGAGCTTGAAAAATTCCTGCCGTATGTCGACAACTGGGCTACCTGCGATATCATCTCACCGTCCTGCTTCAAAAAGGATTTACAGCCGATTCATGACTTCTGCCACGATACGCTTATCCCTTGCCGCTCGTCAAATGTCGCGCCGGACATGGTTTACACCGTGCGCTTCGCCGTCAATATGCTGATGAAGCTCTTTCTCGGTGACAGGTTTGAAAGGTGGATGCCGGATGCCGTCGCGTCGCTTGTATGCACGGAGGATAACGAGAGATTCCCGAGAGCCGCCTACTACCTCGACATGGGCGCGGCATGGTACTTCGCCACGGCGCTCGCTTATAATCACGACGATATTCTGCCGTACCTGTCTGAGCGCGGCAGGCTGAGAGATACCGTCAGACGCATGGCTGTGCGCAAATCGATCGAAAGCTATCGTATTGACGCCGACACAAAGGCTTATCTCCGCGAACGACTGAAAGGATAAGTCACTCCTGATTGTCCGCCGCTACGACCTTCACGCCCGATTCCGCGAAGTCGGATATTTTCCCCGTGTCCGCCCTGCCGTCGGTTATTACGCAGTTCAGTTTCTGCGCGCTACAGACAGAGAACACCGAATCAACGCCGAAACGCTCGGACGGGTAAAGACCTATCACAGTCGAAGACGAGCCTATAACCGCGTTCCAGAACGCAACGCTCACACTCTTCTGCACAGACAGCCCGAAGCCCGCCGAGACGCCTGCGGTCGTTATGAAGCACTTGCCTACCCTTATCCGCCCGATTGTCTCAATCGCGAAGCTGTCGGTCGCGCAGCCCCTTTCATCGAGCTCTCCGCCGATCATGAACACCTTTGTTCCCTGTCTCTGTCTCGCCTCCTCGGCAAGCGCGAGGGAATTCGTCACAACCCTGACCGACAGCCCGTCCGGCAGTCCGCGCACCATCTGCAACCCCACAGGCGACGCCGGGAGGAAAACCACCTCGTCCGGCTTTATGAGCGAAACCGCGTACCTCGCGATTGAAACGATATCCGGCCGCTCGTCCTTCACGGCTCTCAGTGTCTCTCTTCTCTCCGGCGCCAAAAGCGATATCGCGCCTCCGTGTGTGCGTTTCAGAAGTCCCTTTTCCTCGAGTATTCTGAGGTCCCTCTTCGCGCTGTCGTAGCCTATTCCGAACAGGCGCTGTATCTCCGCGGTCGTTATCGTGCCGCTCGCGTTCAGCCTTTTCAGTATCTCGCGGTGTCTCTCCTCTATGAACATTTTATCTCGCACCTCTCTTTTTATATATCCCTATTATACCACGATTGTTCCCATCTGTCAATATGATTCGTGAATAACCGTGAACTTTTCTACCGGAATAAATCCCCCGCCCGCCGAATAGAATTCCTGTGCAAACAAAAACTCAGGGACACATCGAAAGGAAGGGTTACACAATGATCGGAACTTCATATCTGCCGGAGGGAGAGCTCATCCGCGACACCGGAATCCGCGCCTGCACCTCGTCTCTCGACGGACTGAAAAAGGCCATGCGGGAAGGAAGAATCCTCGAGGGCGTCGCCGTGCGCTGTTCGGGCGACCTGACTCTGACGGTCGAGGTCGGAAAGTTCACCGGCACAATCGAGCGCGACGAAGCTGTCTTCACCCAGGGCGAACCCGTCAAGGACATCGCCATCATAACAAGAGTCGGAAAGCCGGTCTGCTTCCGCGTACTGTCCGTGACCGAACGGGGCGGGACGCCGGTTATAAAGCTGTCAAGGCGGCTCGCTCAGCGCGAATGCGTCGTGAACTACCTCTCGGGTCTGACGCCGGGGGATATCATCGCCGCCAAGGTCACTCACCTCGAGCGGTTCGGCGCGTTTGTGGACATCGGGTGCGGCGTGGCGTCGCTTCTGCCTATCGACTGCGTTTCGGTGTCGAGGATTGATCACCCCGCCGAACGGCTCAGGGTCGGGTGTCTGATGCCCGTCTGCGTTAAATCTGTCGAGCGTGAGAACGGAATGACCAGACGCATATATGTGACGCGGCGCGAATTACTCGGCACATGGGAGGAAAACGCCGCGCTGTTCAGGGTCGGACAGACTGTCACAGGGATTGTGAGGTCAATCGAGAGCTACGGCATCTTCGTCGAGCTGACGCCAAACCTCGCCGGGCTCGCGGAGTGGCGGGACGACGTGTCAGTCTCTCAGACCGCCGCCGTGTACATAAAGAGCATCGTCCCCGAAAAGATGAAGATAAAGCTCGTTATCGTCGACCCGTACAAAGGAATCTCACCGAAGCGACAGGCTTTCGCCGGGTGCTTCCAGCCGCTCGCACAGGCGTCTGACGACGCTGTGACTGACGATACGGACAGCGATAGTTCTGATACCCATGCTCCCGCAAACCTCGCCGACGCGCTCCATATAAGCCGCTGGCGCTACTCCCCCGATTGCTGTCCGCGGGTCATCGAGACTGTATTCGACGGGGACGGCACAAGTATTCAGTCATAAATCATGTAAAATTTACAAAATCCGCTTGACTGCTCCCGGCGGTCGGATGTATAATATATACAGAAGCAAAGGTGTCGTATGGCGCCGAACAAAAAAACGGAGGTAGTCTCATGAACTCAAATCTTATCATAACAATAGGCAGACAGTACGGAAGCGGCGGACGCGAAATCGGCGAGAAGCTCGCGAGAAAGCTCGACATCGGTTTCTATAACAACGAACTCATCACCCTCGCCGCGAAGAAAAGCGGCATGGCGCACAATGTAGTCGGCGAAGCGGACGAGAAGGCTACGAACAGTCTTCTTTACACCCTCGCGATGGGCTCCTCCTTCTTCAACGGCAACGCGGGAGTGGCGTTCGATATGCCGATCAACGACAAGCTGTTCGTCACCCAGTCGGAGATCATAAAGTCGCTCGCGGACGAGAAGCCCGCTGTGTTTATCGGCAGGTGCTCGGATTATGTGCTGAGGGGCTACCCGAACCTTCTCAGGGTGTTCATTCAGGCGCCTCTTTACGTGCGCGCCAGACATATCGCGGAGCGCCACGACCTCACCGTCGAAAAGGGCAAGGAGCTCGCCATAAAGACCGACAAGCGCCGCTCAAACTACTACAACTACTACACCGGTCAGAAGTGGGGCAGACTCGAGAACTTCGATCTCACGGTCGACTCGAGCAAGCTCGGCATCGACGGCACGGCGGAATTCATCGCGCAGTTCGTCGGGGATTACAAGAAGAATAAAGGCGTCTGAGAGGATAAATATAAGGGACTGTGACAAGCAGTCCCTTTTTTCGTGCCGTTACCCGTTCATCAGCGTCTCAAAGCAATCGTCAGTGTGCCCCTCCGGCGCGCGGTAGCCTTCTATGTGCAGGAAGCGTATACGCCTGAAGTTATAGCTGTTAAGCGGTCTGTCGAGCGCGTTGTCGGTGTGTGCCGAGACGAGGTAGCCGCGCCGGTCGCGTCCGGTCACTATCAGCGTGTGGTAGAAGTCCCCCTCCTCCCGCCCGAGCTGTATCACGTCGCCGGGAAAGAGATTTCCGCCCGTCTCCCCGGCGTATGGTCCCGAGCCGTCGCCTATCGGGGATTCGTTGTTCCCGGTCATGAAGTTGTAGAAGAACTCAACGCCGGTCCAAGCCGCCGCGCGGTCGTCAACCGACAGGTAATACCAGCCGAACGTATCCGTGAAGTTCATCTGACAGCAGCCCGCGAGAAGACACTGTGAGACAAAATTCGTGCAGTTCCCGCCGCCTCCGGTGAAATCATGGAAGAGCGGATTCCGCGACAACGCCCAGCGCTTCGCGTAGGCTACGGCACGGGAGCGGTTGTAAGGGTAGGTTATCAGGCTCATGAGATCATCCCTTTCGTTTTTATCAGGATATGCTGAGAGAGAGGAGATGGTGAAGGGCTCAACACACGCGCACACGGTTTCAAGGTCCGGATGTCCCCCTTTGTATATTTCATTTTTCGTTCATATCCGTAATCCCGTCATGTATCGCGACAGTCTGAACGGAAATGTATTGTATCCATAAAACATAGTATTATATAGTCCGGAACTTTGTTGAAAACGGTGACACTTTTTGATACACCCTGACAAGCGGTGACACGTTCGGTTATGCTATAATATACTCACAGAGTTCAGAAGAGCTGAACAGCTTAAATTCGTCTGGACTCGGAAAAGGTACAAAATGGCAGAAACAAAATATCAGCAGTACAGACCGGAAACCTACACGCTCGAGAGCTTTACCAAGCCGGAAGAGGACGGCGCGGTCTTCGACGAGCCCGTCAGAAAGTGGCAGACAACAGCGCCCGACGCGGCGTCACTGTTCGAAGAGGATAAGCCGAGAGGAATTCTCGACAAGGACAAGCGTGAGGCGTTCGTGAGCCGGACAGAATTCGACCTCGCGACGCGCTGTGACTGATGAGGCAGGCGCTTCATCCGGAAAGACCTTCAACCCATCAGACGACTGGTACACGGCGGAACCGGAGGTCGCTTACACAATGGGCGACGAGGACAAGGAGAAACGGGAAGCTTTCCTGAAGTCTCAGCCTGACCCGAATCCGGGCAGACCAAAGGTCAGCACCGGAAGACCCGCCGGAAAGAAGAATACGCCGCTTCCGCCTGACACACCGGCATGGTGGAACGGGAAGAAGCTCGACACGACCGCTTTCTGTCAGGAGTATCTGAAGACTCACGCCGTTCGCTGTATCAACGGCTCCTTCTTCACTCCGGACGGATATTGCCCGACCGAGGAGATCAGGGACGAGATTTACGACATGATCAAGAACTACGTCAGAAGCTATCCGGCTCAGTCCGCAGGCAACATCGTCGAGAACCTGAAGATAGAGGCGAAGTCGAAGGACCTGCTCGTGGACGAAAACCTCATCCATTTC
>ERZ808245.954-NODE-954-length-12648-cov-22.257445_pt1 | contig 12648 bp, 6 predicted proteins | sample MGYA00521243_ERZ808245 | MGnify/ENA primary metagenome ERZ808245 (study PRJEB31516, sample SAMN03275576) | gut metagenome | biome: mammalia-associated habitat; material: feces | host: Papio cynocephalus | place: Kenya | collected 2012-07-07 ... | reverse complement strand
CACTTCAGCGTATCACAATACCGCTTGTTCGTTTCTTTTTTATCATGCCTCCTTAGTTTGATAAATAAACTCGACAAAGATAAAGCAATATCATTTTTGTCGAGTTTATTCTTTTAACGTTTTCTGTAGTTTCTTCTATAAAATTGATTTCTGGAATTCGTGTGTGAAGGCTGAACACAAGCTGCTCGATAGGCATTCAATAATGCAGTTACAGGAATTTGACTTCTTGGCAAAAACTGGCTTCCAATATCTTTGTTTATAATTTTCCAGTTTTTAGGATTATAAATTTCCTGAAACAACTGTTCTTTTGTGCTAGCTGTTGAATTTGACAAATCAATTTCAACAGCAGGGATTCCAGCGTTTTTTATCACATTTGCTTTTTCTTCCTCAACTTTATGTGTAACATAAATCTCAACAATAAAAGGAACTGGTATCGTTATTTGATTATTCAACAACAAATAAACTGTTGAAAGAATATCTGGAATGATTTTTAATTTTTCAAGATTAACTTCAAGTTTTACATCTGATACAACAATAAGCCGTCCATTTTGTGCAAGTGGCAACAACTTTGTCTCAAAAATAATATCCTTTGCCAACAAGTGAATCATTGTCTGAAATCCAGAAACACAATCTGTATTACTTTTATGAGAAAAATGATGTTCTCTGATTTTTCCATCATTTTTTGCAACAAGATTTTCCTTACATCCAGGACAAATACAGCCACACTCAAGGCCATTTTTCACACTATCAATATAAACAAGCTTTTTCTCCGAATTAAATGCATAAGTAAGGAGTTTTTTATTCATAATCATACTCCTCATCCTCATAGTCGTCATTTTTGCCCGATTCATATCCCAATATCTCACATAATGTGCCGTAAGCAGCTTCTTTTTTCGCTTCCTTTTTTATAGAAGATTCTCCACAAAAGGTATCTTCTAGGTCTTTCAAATTACAGTCACAATGCCAGACAGGATTTCCATTTTCATCATGTTTTTCTTCAAAAAAATATTTTGGCTCACTTATATACCCTTTCTGATATAAAACATTCAACTGCGTTATTGCCGTTTCAAGTTCAGGTTCTCCAGACATCTCCTGCATTTTCATTTTCTTTATAATCTGATAGGCTTTTTTAGCACAGTCCATCATAGCAGCATATTGATAATGAATTTCAGATTCTGTCCTTATATTTAATTCTTTAAGATACAATGTTGCGCCCAAAACTTCAGAACTGTCATTTGAAAAAGAACGTCCAAAATTATATAAGCCTCCGTACATATATTGATTTTGCGTCTGAAAAACAAGGAAATTCAATTTAGGTCTAAAAACTGGCTTCTGATATCCGCATTCTGCACACCAGTTATAAAGCCATTTTATATAGTTTGTATCAAAACTAGAAAGTTTCAGCATATTTCTACAAGCAGTCGATATTTTCTCTATACTCCACTCACTATCAATTACTACAGCACCAATTATAGCTTCAAACAAATCGGCCATAACGGAAGAAACATTATGAACATTATTTTTAATATCACTCTCACTCATAACCAAATAATTTTGAAAACCAAGTATGCTTATACAATGCGCTAAATTTTCAGTATCAACATTGTATGATTTTATTTCTGTAAGTTCCTGTTCTGTTTTTCTTGAAAAAAATTGTCCATCTTTTGTGATTTCAGAAAACTGACTGCACATTATTTTTGAAATATAGAAGTCTAAAGCCTCATCACCGTAAAATTCCAACTGTTCATTATCTAAAACTTCTGGATGTTCCTTTGAATATGAACTTCTAATAAAAGCCTGTTCAAGAAGCTTTGAATTTTTAAAAGAATATCCAATTATTGACTGGATTTCATTAGATTTTTGTGTGTCCATAACTAACCTCCAAGGACAATTATTTTGGAGGCACAATAATGCCATTCAATTAAAAAAGAGAATAATATTATGTATTTTGAATGGCATAAGGAATTAAAAAAGTAGAAATTCTAAAAAACTTATAATTTCAGCAGTCAACTTGCATCGAATACAGAAATCAATAATTTCTTTAGCTGATATACTTAAGAAATCTCTGTGCCTTGTCTGTAAGGTATCACAATGGAAAAAATATTTCTAGTGCTAACCATTCTGATTGATAATTCAAATTAATCAAATGTAAGCTTCATATTATATATGAAACAATAAATTTGCATGGAAATATATTTTTATATCCGAACCTCATTTTTGTATGAATTTTCTGGCATTTTTATAATACCTGTCATTGCGACTTTCTTACTTTTCCCTGCAAAGAAAAAAATCAAATTTACTAAAAATACTTCTTTGCAGGGAAAAGATTTCAAGAAAAATCATTTTTCAAAATTCCATATAAAATTGAAAGGCGATTATCTAATGATGTATTTAAATTTGAAAATCTATTTTCAAGAAAATTGTCTATTGTTAATTTTTCATCCACGGTTACATTGCAGCCAACATTAGGTAGGCTTTTTTTTATCTGTTCATTTTGTGAATATTTTGCAAAATCCATATCAGAAATAAGTCCATTAGATTTTTTAGTTATGTAAACCATATTTAATGGTGAATTATATGGAAGTTTTTTATTTTTTCTTATTGTTTTTGTAGTTTCTCCAATTTTCTTGCTTTCTCCTAGCGGCAGCAAATGATGAATTTCAAATCCATCGGAATATAGAAAATTCAAATTTTCATCAGTCAGAAAATCTTTATATCCTTGGGAAAGATAAAATTGGCAAATATAATTTGTCATAACTGCTGGCGGAATTTTATCTGTTTCATTTATCTTACACATTGTAAGAGTTTCTTTGTTAGAATAAAATTTTTCATTCAATACGTCTTTTTGATGATTATGAAGATATTCAAGCGCAATCGGAGTTCCATTTAAAATAATCCTTGAAAAGAAATTTTCAAAACGAGGAATTTCGTTCAAAATTGTAACATTCTGATTTGATGGATACATTCGTGCAAAAATTGAAATCCAATACCAATATTCAAAAAAATCATGAATTTTTTTATCAGTAAAATATTTATCATCTGAAAAGAAATAAGCAATTACTGCAATCTGAGCTTTATAATTTATCTCACCAAGTTTTCTTATTCCACAGCGCGTTTGAAAAAAGAACAAAGCCCTGTTCATTCCAAGGCAACATTTTTCCGCATTATAAAAAATATCCTCTTCCTTGAGATTAAGAATCTTTTCTTTTTTTATCACATCAGGATTAAATTCCTCAGCTGATTTTCTATTCTTCTTTGAAATAACCAAAGCAAGAACATTAAGAAAAACATTTATATAAGTTTGTTCAATCACATCTTTATCAGAAACAATTTTCGCAATTTCAGCTGGATTGTTATATTCTTTACCTGAAATCTTTATCCAATTCTGCACATCCGATGACAATAACTCTTGATTGTATTCAATTGGTTTTCCAATATATTCAATCATCATTTCATAAAAGTTTTTAGGCGTAAGTTTTCCGACTTTAGCCATTATCAAATCAAAAACATCAAGAGCAACTCCTTGCATATTCAAATTGCTATAAATATCAATTGCACGAGCTTTATTGGAGTTTTGCACTTCAATCTTGTTCAAAGCCAATTCATTCAGGCAATCCTTAAAATAAGATTTTACAGAATCAATCCAATTTTGCTTCAAATCATTTTTTTCTTCATCGCTGATTTTTTTATCTTTTGTCACTTCTGGAAGAAACTGTTCTGCAATTATCGCTAATATTTTTCTAAAAGAATTTTTAATATCTATTGATTCGTTTTCATCCATTACAAACTGAAGCGGTATTCTGTAAAAACCATCGTGATTTGACGTACAAAAATCAACAACTTTCTGCCTATCATCTGTATTTGAAAAATCAAACAAATTTTTTCTTGCTGCTTCAATCTCTGAAATCTTTTTACATTCTACAAGTTCCTTGACATCAGAACTTGAAAGATTTTCATCTAATTTATTCAAAAAGGACAACTTTCTTGAATAAAAAAAGTCTTTTATAGAATTATCAGTATTTTCAAGAGCTGGTATTTTCAAAAACCATAGTAACTTTAAATCATCACTTGCTAAATCATCTTTACAATCCTTAAATTCCGTAAAATAATAAGTCGTAAATCCCGCAAATAACGATGTAAGCCTTTGCTGTCCATCAATCAAATAGTCAATCTCTTCATTTGTTTCAATTTTTATTTGGCCTTTTCTAGTTTGTGCTCCAATTTTTTTGCAAGCAAAAGCCTTATCATTCGATTTTAAAGTTAATATACTTCCAATTGGCATTCTACAAAGAACGCTTGCATAAAGACTTTTCATCTTTTCCGAATCCCAAACAAAATTACGCTGGAAATCTGGCAATACTAGTTTTTTGTTTTCAATTAAATTTCTAATTTCACTAAATTTCATAACTTATACCTCCTAACAAATGTGTTTCTACCTATTTTCCTCTATATACCCCATCGCCTTTTCTAGCGCGCAAAAGTCCTCTTCGCTTGTGAAATATCCCACGCTGAAGCGCACTGTGCCGGCCGGGAATGTGCCTAAGAATTTGTGGGCGAGCGGCGAGCATTGAAGGCCGGTGCGCACGGCGATTTCCGCCTCGTCAAAAACGTTTCCGATGTCTTCCGCCGAGTAGCCGTCAAAAAGCGTGGAGACAACGCCAATGCATTTTGTCTTTTTTGAAAATCTGTCGGCAGGGCCTGCAATCTTCAAAAAATCGTAACGCTGCAAAATCTCTAAAAGTCTATGGTGATTTTTTTCTTCGGTGGCTCGGATTTCGTCCTGATTCTGCAAAAACCACTGTGCCGCCGCATGAAGTCCTGCAACCGCACAGATGTTCTGGCTTCCCATCTCATAGCGGCTCGGAATATTTTCGGGCATTTCCTGCCTCGCCGACTCAACGCCTGTTCCGCCAAAAAGAACCGGCTCTAGTCTCACATTACGGCTCTTCACAAATCCGCCGATTCCGAACGGACCGTACAAAGTCTTGTGCCCGGCAAAAACCGCAAAGTCAACAAGCTCGCTCGCCACATTCAACGGAACAAGCCCTGCCGTCTGCGCCATGTCGGTTACGGTAAGCGCGCCAAACTTTTTCGCCGACGCAAAAATTTCAAGCACAGGCGCAATCAGCCCAATCACATTGCTCGCGTGGCTTACAATCACAATGTCAGGCGGAATCTCCGCAAACTGCGCATTGATTTTTTCCATACCGTACTCAAAATCGGGCGAAACAAAAAGCTTCCTTACGCGGATTTTTCCGCTCTTTTCAAAATGATGCAGAACGCGGGTCACCGAATTATGCTCAAACGGCGAAATGTAAACAGTTTTCTTCTTGCCGTCCGCAACCAGCCCCTGAATCACCATGTTCAGCGCAATCGTCGCACTCGGAGCAAAAATCACGTCCTTGTTCGCACAGCAAAGAATTTTCTGGATAAAACCGCGCGTTTCCGAAACCATTTTTGAAGCCTCAGCCGACAGCTTGTACTGTCCGCGCCCTGCATTTCCGCCGTGAGTCCGGTAAAAAGAATCCATAAATTCGTAAACACATTCTGGCTTCGGAAAAGTCGTCGCCGCGTTGTCAAAATAAAAACTCATTTTTCCTCCAATTTTTGGGCGTTCCCACCGCAAGCGGCGGTCGGGCTTTTCGCACTTCGCTAACCGCTCATTCCTACACTTCGTTCCGGAACTTCGGTGCTACAATCCCTAACGCGTCAGCGTTAGGCGTGCGCAACCATGCGCACACGTAAATAACGAGTTTTGCGTCAGCAAAATCTCGGTAAGCAAACCGCAGGTTTGCGACAATCCCTAACATGCGTTCGCTATGCTCACTATCGAGTTTTTGTGTTGCAAAAACTCGCGTCATTATTAGCACAGCTTTTCCAGCAAACTCACTAGAACCTGCCTTTTTTCCGCATCCGTCACGGACTGCCCCATTTCTTCAATCGTCCGCCAGATTTCCTCTTCGAGCGATTTTGCCCGGACGGAACATTCCACTTTCTTAAACGACTTTGATTTTGCGTTTTCAGCTCCGCTTTGGGCAAACCGGATTTCGTAATTGTCAGCTGCGCGGGATTCTACAAACGTTGAAATGGAAACTCCGTCAATGTTTGCATCTACCGACTTTTCAAAACTATCAAGCGGACACTGAGCCTGCCGAAGTGCCGGCTCATTCTTTTTGGCAACAGAATTATCCTTAAAATCAAGAAGCGTCTTGTTCAGTTCCGAAAGCCGCTCAAAAAATACGTCCACAGTCTCATCGTTCCAGTCGTCAATGCTAAGTCCGGTCAGAACTTTTGCCATTTCAAACACAATCTGCTTTTCATCGTTTCCGGCGGACTTGTAAATCTTAAAAAGAGAGTGCGCACCGTTTTCAAAAACGTGGTTTTCAGTTTCCGGCTCAAGTTCCGCGCAGAATTCCGCAATCACATTTTTCAGCGACTTTTCGCCTGCGTTCTTGTCAAAGAAATTTTTTGTCTCATCAATGATTTTTTCCGTGAAGTTTTCCAGCGCAAAGTCAAAAAAGTTCTTCGCACTTTTTATATTTTCTGAAAGCGCAAAATCAGCCTGCTCCGGCTTTTCTTTTTTGAACGCGCAAGGAATTTTCTCAAAAAGGATTTCGTTCGCGCCGAATCCGCCCTGCTTCAAGATATTCAAAAACTCAGAATATTCTTTCTGCACCGGAACCGATTTTTCCTCTGAACCGCCTGCCGAACCGCAGTAAGCTTTTTTCATCTGCTTTGTGTATTTTGGAAGCGAGCGGTACCAGCGGAACATCGCATTTATAAGGTAAGAATAGCCGTTCGCGTTTTTTTCATCGTCAATCACAAAGTCGGCAAAAATGTTTTCGGTTTTCTTCACATAATTTTCTTTTTCATCGTTCCAGTTCTGAACACGCACAGAAAACTCCTGTGGATTTTCCGCAATTTCCGCCAAAGTTTGGGCGCTCACAGGAACTTCAATTCCGCTTTTTTTAAGCACAATATTTTTTGAAAATGAAGAGAGAACGGCGGCAATGTAGAGCGGAATCACGCCGCGCCTAAGACCGAATCCGTTTTCTGCCTTTACGAGAAGCTCAAAAAGAGGCGAAAAACTGATTTCGTTTTCTTCCGCGCGCGCAAAAAATTCTTTTATCACCGCAAAAAGATTCTTAAAGTTCCAGTCATTTTTTGCGTTGCCGGAATCAGGCTCAAGATTAAAGATTTTCTTTTCCAAAGAATCCTTGTCAGCCTTTTTTAGAATTCCAGGGCGCAAAAGCGCGCTTCTCATAAACGAAACTTCCTGACCGCTTCCGCTCAAGCCCAAATCCAAAGAAGGAGAATTCAGCATCGCGTCCACAAGCTTAGCCCGGCTTTTTGTAGCCGCACCTGTAAGGCAATTTTTGTTCAGCATTTCATTGTTTATGACCGGCGTCCTGTAAAAAATTTCCGAGCAAATATCCGAGACAAGATTTGTGAGTTCAGATTTTCTGTAAAGTTTTCGCTCCGCGCCAAGCGAAACGTAAAGCGCAAGATTCCGCTCCGGCTGAACATAAGAATGGACAATCTGCTTTACAACCTCGTACAAATCCTGATAAACAATGTCGTACTCGTCAAAAAGAACAGAATCCAAAGAATTTGAAGAAGCCGCAAAAAGCTGGTTCCGCAAGAACGCGACAGAATCGAAACGGCGCAGCTTTTCAGAAAAATTCTCATCCAGTTTTGAAACTATAAAGACAAGATTTTTTGATTCTGAAGAAAGTTTCTTTGCTTTTTCAATAATTTTTTCTTTGTCAAAATCTGTTCCGCCAGAATCTTCCGCATTTTCAAAATCCTTGAAGAGCGCGAAAACGCAGCCGTCGGAATTAAAATTTTCAGAAAATGTTTTCCAGTCTTCACGCTCCAAAAATTCTTTTTCAGAGACAAAGACAAAGCGGAAATATCGCGTCATCTTGTTTTTTATGTTGTACAAAGTCGGATAAATGAATTTTTCCGTGTTGAAACTGTTCAGGATGTCAACGATGCGGACTGCCCGCCGCCTTTTTTCAACGCAGTCAGAAATCAGAGCCGGAATATCCGCGCCGGAAGCCGCCTTCAGCTGAAGGTAATTGTTGTGGACGTTCAGGTAAACCACGCCAAGATTTTCAGAAAGATTTTTCACCGCGCCACGGATTTCATCACGAGAAAATCCCGCGTCATCGTAAAGCGCGAAAAGAAAATTCAAGTCCGGGGAAAGCCGATCAAACTGGTTCAGGCAGTAAATCAGCGAAATAGTCTTTACAATTTTTGCCTCAAGGGAATTATTTTCAAGCTGACGCAAAATCTTTGTCGCCATAAGATAATATTTTTTGATTTCGCTTGTGTAAGGCTCGTTTTGAAGCTGATTTTCAAAATAGTCAAAAAGAACGTCCGGCGTAAAAAGAATTATTTTTCCGCCCTGCAAAAATTCTTTTCCGTCAGCCGCAGTTTTTTCTGATTTTTCAAGTTTTCCAATCAAGGAAGAAAATCCGTTCTTGTCGTTGCCGGAAAGAAAAGTAAAAAGAGTCCTCTCGTTCTGCGCGACTTTTTCAGAAAGACGCGGCAAAATATAGCTTGTAACCGGGTGAAGCGGATAGCAGCCGTACAAAATTGTGTCAGCAAAACCGCCTTCAAGATTTGAAAAAAGACGGAATCCGCCGCCGAACCAGACGTTTTTAAGATTTTCAAACTGCGCCTTGTTCTGCTCAGAGAATTTTTTCCATTCAGCCTCATTTTTTAGAATCGCCGCGCTTATCAGGCTGTAGACTTCAGAATAATTGCTGTAAAGATGAATATGACGGAAACGCTCGGAAACGCCTTTCCAGCCGTCAACTTTCTGCTTTGGAAGAATGTCGATGTAGTTTTCAATCTCCTTGTGGCAAATCAAAAGCAAGTGAAGCTGATTTTTTCCGCTGCGGTCAGAACGCTCGGCAAAATCCTGCAGGAGCTTTGTGTCTTTTACAGTCGCATGTGCAATGCTTGACTCAAGATATTTTCCGAATTCATCATAAACAACAAAGATTCCGTCGTATTTTCCGCTTTCGCAAAGTTTTTTGCAGACCTGCTCGTAAATATCAACAACATCAAATCCCGCAAACGGATTGAATTCGCTTCCCGAAGTGAGCGACGGATAAAGTTTTTCAAATTCCTCAAAAAAGTCTGAATTGTAATTTAAAAGCTGCCTTTTGAAGGCTTCAGATTTTACAGAAGCCAACTCGTTGAACTTCTTAAAAGTCTCAGGATATTCATTTTCCCATTTTTCAATCATTTTTGCAGCCGACTCAAAATGGGTTTCCGGCATAAGATTTTCAAATTCACGCCTTTTTAAAGTCAGATGAAGCGCGTACAAAAACGACTGCGAAAGGCTCTGCGAGTTTCCGTTTATCACAATCGGCAAAAGCCGCCGCCCGCTTTTTACATACTGAAGAATATTTTCTGCAACGCCCGGATTTTTCACCTTGATTTTTTCCGCAAGCGACTCAAAGGAATCTTTCAAATCCGGGTTATTATATAGAAGAGAAAGCGTTTCAAGCACAATGTACGACTTTCCTTTTCCATAAGGTCCAATCAAAATTCCTGCGCGGCTTTCGGAAGATTTTTTTTCAGAAGCGCCAGAATTTCTTGCGCTTAAAACCGCATCGTCAATAAATTTTATGGCTTCAAAAGTCGGAATAAATCCCGCGATTTTTTCCGCATTGTCAAAATCGAACGCGATATTCACCGAGGATTGAAAATTCTCTGAGGCGGCTATCATTTTGTTTTCTTGAAATTTCATTTTTTCAGTTCCCCGTAATATTTTTCAATGCAGCTCTCATAAGCGGATTTTTCGCCGGAATCTTTTTCAAAATTTTTCCATGGCAAAAGACGGACGACATCAAGCCCGCTAGTCCGCACAACTTTCAGAAGATTCAAAGTCTCAAGCTCGCTCAAAATGTCCATCAAAGTGATGACATCAAGATTAAAAACTTTTCCTGCGCTGTTTTTTCTGTTCTGAATGTCCGAAAGCGGAATCTCAAAATTTTTGTATTCAAGTTTTGCGCCGCCGTCCTCGTTTTTTTCGCACATTCTGTAAAGCGAGGCAAGAAAAATTAGCGGCGGAATATTCTGTTTTGGAGGAATCACTTTTCTATAAAGTTTTTTTCCGCTACCAATTGAATCCAAAAGCCCAAGCTCGGCAAACGGTGACTCAATGTTGTCTTCCGGGTCGATTTCAGCCGCATTTTTAAAACGGGAAACGTAAGTGTTCACAATACATTCAAAATCGCTGTCAAAAGAACTGAGCGCAGTCGTGCCGCCTTTTCCTTTGTCAAATTTCAAAAGTTCAGTAACAAAATCATCTTTCGTAAATTCCGTAAGATTGAATTCATTAAAGAAAAAATACCAGGAAGTCGCATTTTCGCGGTTCGTTGCAAGCTCGTTCTGCAAAAGCCAGAGCGTTCCGGCTTCCTCAACAAACTGGTCGTTACCGTAAACAATCTTTCCAAGCGGAGTAAAGACAGTTTCAGTTTTTCTTGACTCTTTGCTTTTTTCTTCTTTTGTCAGTCCAACCGCCTTAAGCCAATATCGCAGCGAAACAACCATGTTCCGCCCGATTCCAAGTTCGTCCATCGGCTCAAGCGTTTTGTCCGTAAAAATCCCCGGATTTTCGTGAACTGCTTCCATTCCCTTCGCAAGCCAGTTTTTCCGGATTGAAAATGTCTCGTGTCCTCTGTATTTCATTTTTATTTTCCTTTTTATTCGGGCGTTTCCCTCACTTCGTTCGGGTCGGGCTTTTCGCACTTCGCTATCCGCTCATTCCTCCACTTCGTTTCGGAACTTCGGTGCTACAATCCCTAACGCGTCAGCGTTAGGCGTGCGCATTTTTGCGCACACGTCAAATAACCGAGTTTTGCGTCAGCAAAATCTCGCAGCAAACCGCAGGTTTGCAAATCCCTAACGCGTCAGCGTAGGCATACACTTACACGTCTTTTGTCCTTAAATATTTCTCCATCATGCAGCCGCCGGTCAGGTATTTTTCCGTGACGCACTTTTTGCAGTGTCTGCATTTTTCAGGATTTATGTGATACTCGTTTCCGCCAAGCGAAATCGCTCCAAAACGGCAGACGGACTCGCATTTAAGGCACTTTCTGCACGCGTTGAATTTCCTCACCTGATAGCCAATCATGCGCTGCAAGTCGTCGTGCTTTTCAACGCTCATCGTGCGGATTTTCACGGCGTGCTCAAATCCGCTCTGGTTGAACGGCTGGACGGAAATTATCGGGACTTTTGTCTTTACGTCCAGAATCAGCGTCTCGTGAATCAGCTTGCGTCCTAGCTCCGGAGCCAGAATTCCAAACGGAACGAGCATATTCAAAAAACTGTCGTCAAAGGCGCGCGTAAGCTGGTAGATTTTTGAATGTTCCTCGCTTGTGCAGTTTGTGAATTTAAGCTTCACGTCGTCTGCGGCCGCGACACCGTTTCCGCCCTGACGCGCTTTCCATTTGCCTGAGTCCACATATTCTTCCGCATCGGGCTTTCCAATCCGCCGGGCAAAATCAACAAGAAATCTCCGCCATTTTTCGCTCTGTTTGCTCATATAAATGCGGGAAAGAAACTGTGCGCGAAGATTGTTGTTCGGGCAGCACCAGCAGCCTACTCTGTCGTAGCCAAGCCGGTAAGCGTCGTTGAAGTCAACTTTCTCAGAAAAAAGATAGAGCCACACGTCCAAATCTTTCCAGTCAAAAATCGGGCTTGCGACTGTCTGCTTCTGGATTTTTACGGTCTCGGTATTTTCTGTAACACGGCTGTATTTTGAGCGGCTAACGCTTTCGTTTTTGCGGATTCCATAAAATGTTAGAATCTGCTTGTCGCCGAATTTTCGGTTCAGGACGCGTGTAATCGGTCCGGTCTTGAACATTGAGCAGCACCAGCGCATCATTCTTGCTGGCGGCCCGATTTCCTTGCAGACTTCATAAAAATTCTGGTCAGTATTCTGCGCAATTCTGAATTCTGCCATCGGATGGGATTTTCTGTAGCGTTCGGCATATTCACTCGTCATCGGAAATTCAAGCGTTGTGTTTCCAAAAAGATGAGTTATGTACGGATTTCCAAGCGCCTTCACAACAATATCCGCAGTCGCCGTGGAATCTTTTCCGCCACTGAACGAGACAATCATGCGGTTTTCTGAGCCTGCGCCGTTTTTCTGCACGAACTTTTCAGCCTCATCTTGAACAAAACCAAAAGCCTCGTCCTTTATGAAGTCAAAGCGGGATTTGTTCGCCTGAATAAATTTCTGTATTGTTGAGTCAAAATACGGTTTTGAAATTTCAAGATTTTCTTTAGAAAGCTCGTCAAGTTTTTTGCGGAGAGAATCGCAGTCGGCATTTCTAAAAACCGAAGACGAAATTGCAACAGATTTTCCGTCGATGTAGTAACGGTTCGCAGAGTTCCACACCGAAGACGAGGCAAGGCCGAACGGCTCTTTTTCGAGCAACAGCTCCAGTAAAAGCCGCTCCTCAGGAAAAACCGGCCGCAAATCGCTTGCAAGATATTCAGTTTTATTACGGCAAAGCGGACACTTGCATCCCGAGCCAACAGAATCCGTTTCATAAAACACAGGAATTCCGCAAGACGCGCACCAATTGACCTGCGCAGGAAAACGGTCGTTTTTTGGGACAG
>ERZ808245.953-NODE-953-length-12660-cov-3.910591_pt1 | contig 12660 bp, 6 predicted proteins | sample MGYA00521243_ERZ808245 | MGnify/ENA primary metagenome ERZ808245 (study PRJEB31516, sample SAMN03275576) | gut metagenome | biome: mammalia-associated habitat; material: feces | host: Papio cynocephalus | place: Kenya | collected 2012-07-07 ... | reverse complement strand
AAAGACAAATCGTCCGCGGTCGTCAGCCTGCCGCTGGGATACGCCTATAAATTCGACAACGACTGGGCGGTCGCCGTCGACGTCCCCCTGACCTACGTCAACACGGACGGGTCGTCAACCTACGCCGTTCAGGCGGGGCTGAGCGTTCAAATTCCGCTGTATCGGGACAACTGGACGGTCACGGCGGCGGGGCGCATGGGCGCGACGGCGTCGTCGGACATGCTGTCGGGCGGCATTCTGTACATGGGTTCGGCGACCAGCAACCTGTCGTTCGATCTGACGGGATCGACGCGGCTGACGGTGACGAACATGTACGCCCGCGTTCAGGATTACAAAGCCAAAACGGGCGATTTCGAAATCGATTACGACCTGCAAAACAACGTGCTGAAAAACGGCGCGTCGATCCGGCAAATGATCGGGACGGACTACGCGCTGACGGTTTTCGGATACAACACGAAATACACGGGATCGAAGCTGTACATCGACGAATACAACGAAGGCGGATTCCGACTGACCAAATACCTGTCCGGCAAAACCGCCGTCGCCGGCTGGGACGTCATGTTCAGCGCGGCGAAAGGCGATAATTACGAGGCGTTCCGCGCCGCCGTGTCGCTGTTGTTCTGACCTTTTCGAAACGGAGGCGCCGAATGAAAAAACTGTTGACCGTCCTTTTGCTGTCCGTCTGTTTCGCCGGCTGTCGAACGGCGGACGCCGCCGTCTACAAACTGGGGCAGAAACCGCAAAGGAAAATGAGCTTCGGCGCGGGACGGAACGAAACGGTCGCCGGCGGCATATCGTGTTTGGAAAACAAGGATTGCGCCGTTAATCAGGAATGCGCCGCCCTGCAATGCGTCGACGTGTGCGAAAACGCGACCTGTCCCGACGGACTGCATTGCGCGCCCGCCGGCGAAAACCGCCCCCACGAATATCAATGCGTCGAATGCGCCGCGCACGGTCACTGCCCCGACGGCATGCTCTGCACCGTGAATTACACCTGTCAAAAACCAGACCCGTGCAAAGACGCCGTCTGTCCGCCCGCCGCGCCGTTCTGCCAGCCGAAACCGTACAAGACCCTGCCCTACACCTGCGTTCAATGCGAAACGGACGAACACTGCCCGCCCGTCGCGGGACTGACGCGCAAATGCATCGACGGCTACTGTCTGTTCAACGTCGAAGGCAACATTCCGGCGCAAAAGCGAAGCTCCGAACCGCAAGCCGCGCCCGCCGCGCAACCGCCGGATCGGGACGCCGGCGAATACGAAGAGGAATATTACGGCGAGGAATATTACGACTGACGCGAAAACGCCGTCCGGTTTCGGGCGGCGTTTTTTCAGGCGGTTTCAAAGCGCGTCATTTTGAAACGCAACAGCACAGATCGGCGGTCAGCGTCTTGTCGGGCGGGCAGAACGCGACCTGCGTCTCCGGCATGACCGCGCAAGCCCCGTTTTTCAAGACATAGCCGCCGTCGCATTTCGTGCAGACGCCCGACGAATCGCATTCCGCGCAGTTCGACGGACAGGAAACTTCTTCAACGCATTCCCCGTTTTTTTCAATATATCCGCTCATACATTGCGTACATTTCAAACTGTCGTCGCAAAGTTCGCAATATCTGGGGCAATACGTCGGGCGGGCATAAAATCCTTGAGCGTAATCTTCTTTAATAAATACACTAGCGTTGCAACTGTGCAATGCCGCGCCGTTGCTATATCGATAGCAAAATGTTACCTTTCCGTCCTCTTCATAAGTCGACTGATCCGAACATTTTCCGCTAGCCGGATTGTACGCCGAAGAATCGACGCCGTTGTTTTCATTACAGCCAGCCGCCTTCGACAGTTTTTCATATTCAGCCCCTGCCGCCGCGCACGCTTGCATAATAACGGTCATTTGACACCAATCGGTCTGCCCGTCGGGCGCCGTCACGCTATGCCGTCCCTTTCTGCCGGCGTCCCAACTGTGAACGCCATTCCATGTGTGAAGCGTGATTGTATAAGGAGAAACTGATGTTCCGGAAAGGCACGTCGGTTTTTTGACGCAAAGCGTTCTTTCAAAACTTGTCGAATATCCCTCGCAACCGGAATATGTAGCGTTCGCCTCGATTTGACCGTCGGGACAGGACGATGCGCCGGCACGCGCGGTTACGGACATCATTAAAACGGCAAATAAAAAGATTTTTTTCATGTTCCCTCCCCTATTTCAGGTAAAAAAATGACCGCCGAAAGCGATCGGGGAGTAGAAAAACCATGTAGCATAATGATCCTTTCGACCTTTAAAACCGCCGATCAACAAAATCGGGGCTTTTGGACATGCGCCGAAAGCTCCCCGACCAATGAAACAAAAGTCGGGGATACCTTTCGTTTTGCGAATACGCAAAACGCCTGCGATGCAATATCTGCACCGTTCTGACCAAGAGTTTTTCTAGGACTCCGCGCCCGCTAAGGCGCTTGTTCGCTTTAACGGCGAACTTTTATCAGAGGAATTTTTAATCGATTGGCAAGCGTTATCGGCGGCGTCAATGCGCGTCCGCCCAGTTGTCCGCGACGCCGACTTCGGCGATCAGAGGAACGGACAGCGAAACGACGTTTTCCATCACGTTTTTAACGACCTTCCGCGCCGCGTCCGATTCGGATTCCGGAAATTCCAAAATCAGCTCGTCGTGAACCTGCAACAGCGGTTTCGCGTTCAGTCCCGCCCGTTTCAGAGCGGCGGGCAGGCGAATCATCGCTTTTTTGATGATGTCGGCGGCGCCGCCCTGTATCGGGGCGTTGATCGCGGACCGTTCGGCGAACTGCCGGCGCGCGGCGTTTTTGTCGTTCATGTCCCCGACCGCGCATTTGCGCCCGAACGGCGTCATGACAAAGCCGTTTTCACGCGCGAAAGCGACTGTTCGTTCCATATACGATTTGATTTCCGGATAGCGCGCGAAATACGCGTTGATGTAATCCTGCGCCTCTTTGCGGTCGATGCCCAGCTGGCGCGCCAGACCGAACGCCGAAATGCCGTAAATGATGCCGAAATTGATCGCTTTGGCGCGCCGCCGGATCATCGGGTCCATACCTTCGACGGGAACGCCGAAAATCTGCGACGCGGTCGCGGCGTGAATGTCCGCCCCGTGCGCGAACGCCTCTTTCAACCCCTTGACGTCGGCGACGTGCGCCATCAGCCGCAGTTCGATCTGCGAATAGTCGGCGGACAGCAGCAGACTGCCTTTTTCGGCGATGAAAGCGCGGCGGATCGCGCGCCCCTCCTCTTGCCGGACGGGAATGTTCTGCAAGTTCGGATCGTTCGACGACAGCCGCCCCGTCGACGTCCCCGTCTGCATAAACGTCGTGTGAACGCGTCCCGTTTTCGGATTGATCTGCGCCTGCAGCGCGTCGGTGTAAGTGCTTTTCAGCTTGGCGAACTGCCGGTATTTCAAAATGTCGGCGGCGATCGCGAAACCGTCGTCGGACAATTCCTCCAACACCGAAGCGTCCGTCCCCCAAGCCCCCGTCTTTTTGCTTTTGACGCCTTTGGGCAGGTTCAGCTTTTCAAACAGAATCCTGCCCAGCTGCGTCGGGGAATTCAGGTTGAACTCCTCGCCCGCCTGTTCGAAAACCTTTTTTTCGATCTCCGCCGCCTTGACCGCGAAATCGGCGCCCAGCTTGTCCAGTTCCCTTTGGCACACTTTGACGCCCGCGCGTTCCATGTCGAACAAAACCTTGACGCACGGACGGTCCAGCGTTTCGTACAAAGCGACCGCCCGTTCGCTTTCCAGCCGTTTTTTCAAATACAGATACAGCCGCAAAGTCACGTCGGCGTCTTCGGCGGCATAGTCGCGCGCCGCGTCCAAACCGACTTGGTCGAACGTGATTTTCGTCCGCCCCGTTCCGCAAACGTCGGCGTACTTGATCGTTTGCAGGTCCAAAAACAGCGCCGCCAGCTCGTCCATGCCGTGACGGTGCGCCGAACCGTCCAGATCATAAGACATCACCATCGTGTCCGCGATCGGCGTCAGGTCGATTTCCCCGACTTCGTTGGCGAAAACGTGCCAGTCGTATTTGATGTTGTGACCGATTTTCAAAACCCCCGCGTCCGTCAGGACGGGCGTCAAAGCCGCCAAAGCGTCCCCGACGGGAATCTGCCTGATTTCGGGTTCCGAAACGGCGTTCCCGAACAAATCCGTCTGCGCGTTTTTCGATTTGTGGCGCAAAGGAACGTAAAAAGCCTCGCCCGCCTTGAAACAAAACGAAAAACCGACCAGCCGCGCCCGCGTCGGCGTCAGGGAATCCGTTTCCGTGTCGATCGCGACAAAACCGTTTTCGCGCGCGGCTCGCAACCGTTTTTTCAATTCGTCCAAATCTTGAATCAGGCGGTAGTCGCGCTTGACGTCCGCTTTTTCGGACGGAACAGCCGCCCTTTCCGAAACCGGAACGGTCGTTCCCGCCAGCGCTTTGGCGACCAGACTTTTAAATCCCATCGCGCCGAAAAACGCCGCCATTTTTTCCGCCGACGGCGCGACCGCCGCGAAATCGGACAGGGGCTTTTCCGCCGGCGCGAACGCGTCCAGCGTCACCAGCCGTTTTGACATGCGCGCGTTGTCCGCGTCCGCGGTCAGCACTTCGCGGCGTTTGGTCTGTTTGATCGAATCCAGATTGTCCAGCAGGTTTTCCAAACTGCCGTATTCGTTGATCAGCGCCGCCGCCGTCTTGATCCCGATGCCGCGCACGCCCGGAACGTTGTCCGACGCGTCGCCCGCCAGCGCCTGAACGTCGACGACTTTGTCGGGCGCGACGCCGAACTTTTCCGCCACCTGTTCCGATTCGACCGAACGCTGTTTCATCGGGTCGAAAATGTCCACCCCCGTTCCGACCAGCTGCATCAAATCCTTGTCCGCCGAAACGATCGTGACGGACGCGCCGGCTTCGCGCGCCAGACGGGCGTAAGTCGCCAGCAGATCGTCGGCTTCGAACCCGTCGCATTCGACCTGCGCCATGCCGAACGCCGAAACGGCTTCGCGCAACAGGGGAAACTGCGGCTTTAAATCGTCGGGGGTCGCGCGGCGCGTCGCCTTGTATTCCGGAAAGATGTCCATGCGGAACGTCCGGCGCGACGCGTCGAACATCACGGCGCGGTAATCGGCGGGCATGTCCTTCAACAATTTCATCATCATCGAACAAAAACCGTAGACCGCGTTCACGGGCGCGCCGTCGGACGGGCGCGTCATCGCCGGCAAAGCGTAATACGCGCGGTAAATGTACCCCGAACCGTCGATCAGCACGACGCGTTTGTTTTTCAGATCCGGCATTGATTTTCCCCTTTTTTAAAAAGCGTTTCGGCTACTTTATCCCGTTTCGTTTCGAAAATCAAAGAAAGCCTGCCGCCGCTTTTTATCGCAAAAACAAAAGTTTTGATTGACAACCGCGCAAGATGATATAAAAAGGACGTAGCGAATGTGGAGCACGTTCCCGTGAACGGCGCGGCATATCGCGAATACAGAGAAGCGGCGGAATTGTCGAATGCGGCAGACTCGGAGTCGAAGACGGACGAGCGAAGCGAGGACAAATCTGTTGACATCGGCGCCAGCCGATAAATGGCGCAATACATTGTGAATATGGAGAGGTGGCAGAGTGGTCGAATGCGGCAGACTCGAAATCTGTTGACCGGCTTGTTCGGTCCGGGGGTTCGAATCCCCCCCTCTCCGCCATTTTGCAAAAGAACCCGTTGAAAACAGCGGGTTCTTTTTGTTTTTGCGGACAACGTCAAAACGTTCCGCTAATAAACTCTCTCCCCGCCGACCTTTTCGAAAGACATTTCCCTAACAGACGAGTATGCCTGATTCACAGTGACCCTGCCGTAAAATCCTGCCTTAACAGGCACGTCCCAGTCCGCCGACGCCGTCAGTGGACTGCCGCGTCGGGCTATTCGCCCTCCTCGCAGTTTCGGATTTGTTTGGTGTCGGAACATTCATCGGAATTGCGAAGCCTGTCAGGGCTGAAGCAATCCAAGCGAATCCGCCGCAAAGCTCAGCTCCGACTGTTAGGAATCAACCCTCTGATTCTACCAGTGGACTGCTTCGCTTTCGCTCGCAGTTACGATTTTACTTCTATTGAAATTGCGAGGAGGACGTTAGTCCGACGCGGCAATCCACAGTAAGTCTGCCGCAAAGTTCGACCTAACCGCCAACCCCTCAGTCCGTGGATTTCACCAATGGACTGCCGCGCCACTATCGTGGCTCGCAGTTGCGATTCTACTCAATCGAAACCGCGAGAGCGTCAGGCGCGCCAAAGCGGATCGGGCGGCGATCTTTTTCACGCCTTGCGGAATTTTTGCCAGATCGCGGCGCCCAGTTTGAACAATTCCGACGCGACGACGACGCTGACCGACAGCAACGTGATTTTAATCCACATGTCGGACGACATCGGCACCGTGCCGAACACGCGCCCGCCGTACTGGCTGATGACGTATTGCAACAGGAACGTGAAGAAAAACGCGATCAGCATCAGCTTGTTGTCAAAGAAGTGACGCAACACGCTTTCATGCGACAGTTCGCGGCAGGAAAACGCGTTCATCAGCTGGAACATCACGAACAGCGTGAACAGCACCGTCCCTTTTTCGTCGGGCGCCGCGCCCAGAAAGTTCGTCATCGTCTGCGCCATAAAGACGACGGAGATGTACAGTCCGGAAAAGACGATGCGCGCCAGCATTTCCCGCGTCACGATTCCCGCGTCGCGGGGCGTCGGTTTGTTGTTCATCAGCGAACCGCGGATCGGTTCCAGACTGAGCGTCAGCGCGGGAGGACCGTCCATGATCAAATTCACCCACAGCAGTTGCAGGGCGGTGAACGGCGTCGGGAATCCCGCGATCAGGGAAACGATGACGACGACGACCGAAGACAGGTTGACCGTCAGCTGGAACAGAATGAAGCGCTGGAAATTTTCGTAGATCCCGCGTCCCCACTGAATCGCTTTGACGATCGTCGAAAAGGAATCGTCCAGCAGAACGATGTCGCTGGCTTCTTTGGACACTTCGGTTCCGGAAATCCCCATCGCCAGCCCGATGTCGGCGTTTTTGATCGCGGGGGCGTCGTTGATGCCGTCGCCCGTCACCGCGACGACGCATTTCATCGCTTTCAGCGTTTTGACGACGCGCATTTTAATCACGGGCGTGCTGCGCGCGATGACGCGGATTTTCGGCAGCAGATCCGCCAGTTCCCCGTCGCTCAGCGCGTCGATGTCTTTGGCTTCCAGCGCGATGTGATCCTTGTCCAGCAGATTCAGTTCGGACGCGATCGCCGACGCGGTGACGATGTTGTCGCCCGTCAGCATTTTCACGTCGATGCCCGCTTTGCGGCAGTTGCGGACGGCTTCGAACACGTCTTTGCGCAACGGGTCGGCGATCGCCGTGAACCCGTCGAAAATCAAGCCGCTTTCGATTTCGGCGCGTCCCGTTTCGAAATCGGGGCAAGCCGCCATATCCTTGTGCGCGAAGCCGATCACGCGCCAAGCCTTTTCCTGACAGGCGACGATCTGCGTTTCGTATTGCCGGCGCGCGTCGTCGTCCAAAGCGCACATCGACAGGATTTTTTCGGGACTGCCTTTCGTGTACACGGTGTAGCCGCCGTCCGCGCGGACGACGGTCGTCATGTTCTTTGTTTCCGACGAAAACGGATAGACGTGCGCGACGCCGAACGACTTGCGGACCGATCGGTAATCGCGCCCCGCCTTGTCCGCCGCGACCAGCAAAGCGCATTCCGTCGGGTTTCCGATAAAGGTGTAGGCATTGTTTTCGATGTCGATGTCCGCCGTCGCGTTGACGCAGAAATTCGTCAACAGATCGTCGTCCGCGACGTCGCGCGGCTGTTTGAAATCGCCGTGTTCGCAAACCTGAACGACGGTCATGCGGTTTTCGGTCAGCGTTCCCGTCTTGTCCGAACAGATCACGTTGATGCACCCGATCGTTTCGCAGGCGATCATCTTTTTGACCAAAGCGTTTTCCTTGGACATTTTGATGATGTTGATCGCCAGACAGATGGCGACGGTCGTGGGCAGTCCCTCCGGCACGGCGGCGACGATCAGAACGATGCTGGTGATGAACGCTTCGGACACGTTGGACAGGGTCGCCGTGCCGTCGTACAAATACACGCCCAGCTGAATCAAAAACGCCAAAGCCGCCATCGTCACGCCCCAGACGGCGATCACGCCGCCCAGATGCGCCAGTTTTTCCTGCAACGGCGTCATGCTTTTTTCGGTCGACGACAGTTCGCGCGCGATCTGACCGAATTCGGTGTCGTTGCCGACGGCGGTGACGATCATGCGCCCCGACCCCGCCGTGACGAACGTGCCGGAATACAGCATGTTCACGCGTTCCGCCAACGGCGTTTTCGGATCGTCGAAAACGATGTCCGCGTCTTTTTTAACCGCTTCGCTTTCGCCGGTCAGGGACGCCTCTTCAACGCGCAGGTCGACGCTGTCCAGCAATCTGCCGTCGGCGGGAACCTTCGCCCCCGTCTGCAAACAGACGATGTCGCCGACGACGATGTCCTTTTGCGAAATCAAGCGGACTTTGCCGTTGCGGAAAACCTTGGCGGGGACGTCGTCCTTGATTTTGTTCAGGGCGTCGAACGCCTTGGCGCTGCGTCCCTCCATAATCAGGGAAATGGCGACGGACAGGAATATGGCGACGACGATGCCGACGCATTCGACGTATTCGGTTTCGTCGCCGTTCAGCCCGCGGGCGACGTTGACGCCGAACGCGATGAACGCGGCGACGACCAGCATCAGCACCATCGGTTCGGTCAGAGCGTCCCAGATCTTTTTCATCAGGGATTCGCGGGGCGGTTTCGACAGCCGGTTGACGCCGAAGCGCACGGCGTTGTCGACCGCCTGTTCTTCGGACAGTCCCTTTTGTTCCGAAACGTCGAGTTTGTCCAAAAGCTGTTGTCTGGTCAGTGTGAAAGCGTCCATAGTTTCCCCTTTCGCCCTTACGAAAAAGACTCATGTACGAACCGAAGTCTACCCGGTTTGTACATGAGTCTTGTTCTTTAAGACAAGCCAGACCGGCGATACGGTCACGATGTTGACTTGCCACGCCGCAAACGCGCAAACTACTCCCTCATGAGCAAGGGGGATTTTAGGCGTTTTTCCGCCGTAAAGTCAAGCAAAAAATATCATTTCGGACAGGCGGGGCGAATTTCGAAATTTTTGTCCAAAAAACGTTGACTTCGGCACGGGTTCGGACTATTTTTTTATCAAATGTTGAATGGGGACTGCTTTCCATGAAAAACGACCGTTTGATTGAATTTTCCGACTTGCCCGCCTCTTTTGACCGCAACCGCGCGCTGACCGAGGAAAAACGCGTTTTCGCCGCCAAGGTCGCCGCCGCCGTCGCCGTGACCGAAGAAGGCGTCAAGGACATGAACGGCAAGCCCGTCTTCCGCCTGAAACGGGAAAAACTGTCGGATTTGGACGCCATCGTCGCCGAAGGAACGGACAAGCTGGATTCCGGACAGATCATGATGCTGTTTTCGGCGTACCGCGATCTGGCGGCGTTCAACAAAATGATCGACCTGTACAAATCCGTTGAAAACGAAGATTTCAAAAACGCCCCCATGGTGCGCGAACAGCTCGCCGTCGCCTACCGCAAAATGCCGCGCGGCGAAAAGCTGGCGGACAAAATGTGGGATTACCACCAGTCCATGGATCTGTGCTTCGAACTGATCGACGAGGGACGCGCCACGGGCGTCGCCTATGAAAACATCGGACGCTGTCTGCGCTACATCGCGCAGAAAACGGAAATGACCGACAAAACGGCGCAGAGGAAACGGCAGAAAGAACTGTTCGAAGATTCCACCCGCCGGCTGGAAGAGGGTTTCATGGGCACGCTGGAATCGTCGATCGGCATGCAGGCGGTGCACAACAACATCGCGCTGGGCAACACCGACCGCGCCCGCGAAACGTCCAAAGTCGTCTATCTGGCGGCTTTGCGCGACGGGGCTGAGGAATCCAGCGATTACTTCTGCGTTTCCGCGGCGTTGCAGGCGGCGTGCATTTCGGGGCAGGACAAAAGGGTCGTCGACCACCTGTGCAACCGTTTGGAAAACAGCATCAGATACCGCTGGGAACTGGAAGACGTCTACCGCGACATGAGCCACATCAGCGAAGCGTTCAAAACGACCGAAATCGCGGACGTCTGCGAACGCCTGTCGGGGCTGTGCGCGACGGCTTTTCCGAAAGGGCGCAAGACCGACGCCATCGCCTTTTCCAACCGCTCGCCGAAAAACGACCGCTACATCACGGACGATCCGAAATTGCAGGCGGTGCGCGATTACAGCTATTCCTACCGCGGCTGCGGATCGAATTTCCGCGGCACGAACCGCATCGGCGGCAACATGGCTTTCGGCGGACAGCTGCCCGACCACTGCGTTTCCAGAAAAGATTTGAAGCTGTTCACCCAGCTGGTGAAAATGACGCCCGAACAGCTGGGCGTCAAGCTTGACAAGCCCGCCGGCATTATCCCGCCGGACATGCTGATGAAAACGCGGATGACGGACATTCGGGATCCCGAAGTGTTCATGACCGTCGCCGACGCCTTTATCCGGCAGACGTTCACGACGGAAAACTTCGCCGGTTGCGGTCTGCACATGGAAGACAACGCCCTGCAAAAAAACGAAAACGGCGAATCCCGCTATGACGCGACGGTCAAATCCGTCCTGCGTTCGTGCGGCAAAAAAATCGGACAGAAGGACGCCAACATCGACACCAGAACGAACATTTCCGCCATTTTCGCGCTGGGCATGGGCGATTGCCGCCACCACGCGCAGGTCAAACAGATCATGTTCGACATGTGGCAGAAACAGCAGATGAACGGATTGCTGTCCGACATGTACTATCAGGCGTGGCAGGGAAAAACCGTCGACGACAAAAACTGGCAGGTGCAGGAGTTTTACAATATTCTGGACACCGAACTGCGCACCGCCGACGTCGAAGTCCGCACGCCCGTTCTGATGGAACAAACGACGTGGACGGACGGAAACGGCGTGCGAAAAACGGGCGACGCGCCGTACAAACCGCTGATGCGGGACGGCAAGTTCGTTCCCGATCCGAACAAATATCCGCACAGTCTGGAAGAACACACGCTGTGCTGGCTGATTCACAAGGATCGCAAGGGGCGTCTGATCAAATTCGGTTTGCGCGACGCCTTTTATCAGGACAAGCATTACGACTGGGGACACAAGGACGTCGACGTGCGCGGCATTCGCGTCAGCATGAACGGCAAGCCCCTGATCCCCGCCGGAAAAATCGACGGGGCGAAAACGACGACCGGCGAAAGCCTCGTCGTCTGCCAGTCCCCCACGGTCTACAACAGCGGCAAGCGCGATTCCTTTGTCAAGGGCAGCGTCGGGCGCGACGTGTGTCTGGTCGGCGTGCCGATGGCGGGATTCGAAACGGCGCAAGATTTTCTGAAAATGATCAAAGACCGCAAGGGCATGGCGCGGATCATGGAAAAAGTCCTGTTGAAAGACCCCGAAACCAAAGGGTGGAAAGCCGAAATCGCGCGCCGGCGCGTCGCGGACGCGCAAAAACGCGGCGGAAGGGACGGCTAAATGCGGCGGGAAACGTACACAGCCGTCTGTCCGCACTGCGGCAAAACGAACGAGGTCGTCGCCCTGCACAACGAAAGCGGATTTGACGAACGCGAAGAGTTTTACTGCGACTATTGCGGATTGCAAATCGGCGAAATGAACGCCGCCGAACCGCCCGTCACCAAATACGTTCCCGACACGCGCGCGGACGACGCCCCCGCCGACGGGTAGGCAGCGCGCGACTCGGCGAAAAAGTTACCAAAACGTAAAAAAAAGATTGAACGCGACTCGGAATATTGTATTCTGAAACGAAACCGCGCCCGTTTTCGGGCTTTTTCATTTCGGGGAAATTTCCTTATGCGTTTAAACAGCACTTTTTTGTCCACCGCTTTGATCGTTTCGATGACGGCGTCCTGCGCCGTTCAGACGGAGCCGACCACTTTGGCGCAACGTTCCGCGCGCGCCGGCGTCGACCGCGCCGACCTGTTCCGCGGACAAGAGGAAATCACCAAACCCGTCACCCTGTACGAAGCCATCGCCCGCGCGGTGAAATACAATTCGTCCCAGCGCGTCGCCATGATGGAACAGGCGATGGAAAACGGCGTTTCGTCAATGGATCTGCTGCCGAAAATCGCGGCGAACGGCGGATTTTCGACGCGTTCCAAACGGCTTGCCGTGTCGGCGGAACCCGTCGCAGACGGCGGAACGGGACTGGACGAGTCCTATATCGAGGATAAAACCGTGCGCGGCGCAAGTCTGCAAACGGCGTTCAACGTGCTGGATTTCGGCATCAGCTACGTCAACGCGAAACAGGCGTCCGACCGCCGCTACATCGCCGAGGAAATCCGCCGCAAATCCGTTCAGCAAATCGTTCGCGACGTGCGCGCCGCGTTCTGGAAAGCGGCGGCGGCTCAGCGCGTCGTCGCCGACATGGCGGTTTTGATCGGCGCGACGCAGGACGAGCTGGTGCGCGTTAACGCCCGCGACGTCGCGAACAAAACGGTCGAACAGCTGAAAGAACAGAAAAGACTGCTGACCGCGCTGAAAACGCTGACGGACATGCGCGACGACATTCTGACCGCCAAAGCCGAACTGGCGGC
>ERZ808245.950-NODE-950-length-12674-cov-3.099215_pt1 | contig 12674 bp, 9 predicted proteins | sample MGYA00521243_ERZ808245 | MGnify/ENA primary metagenome ERZ808245 (study PRJEB31516, sample SAMN03275576) | gut metagenome | biome: mammalia-associated habitat; material: feces | host: Papio cynocephalus | place: Kenya | collected 2012-07-07 ... | reverse complement strand
AGACCTTTCTGCTCTGAAAAATGCAGACTGATTGATTTAGGAGCATGGGCCAGTGATGAGCGTGTGATTAAAGGCAGACCTGTAGATGAAGATGAGGATGGTGAGCTTTTAAATGATCCTAATCTTAGAAAGTACAACTTTCCAAAAGAGTAGGATACTTCCTAAGAAACAGGATAAAAAGAGTTTAAAAATACAGGTTCAATTTAACAGTTATAAGACTGAACTTACAGGATACGATTTTGAAAAACGAAGGGATTAAACAGTTTACTTTGGCAACTATGGCAATAGCTGTAAGCTTGGCTATTAGCTCTAATGCCTTTGCGCTTGAAAACGAGAAACAGTCTTCAGAAACAGAAAAAGCTGATAAAGACAATTCTGTTACAGAGTTTTCTGTTACCACCACCAGAATTTCCCCTAACATTAAACCTAGGGCTAATATCGTAGGTTCATTCTCAGAGCGTACCATGGAGATCATGAGTTCTGAGGCTTCAGCTAAATACTTGCAAAATCCAAGAGCTGCTGACAGTGCAACCTTTCCAATGAGGCTTATCAACAAATTAAATGAAAAGCCTTGGATAAATTCACCATCATTCCCTATTCGTTCTAAAGATATGGCCTGCTTCTATGGTGTACCTTCATACAGATACCCTCAGAAGTTTGATACTGATAAGACACCTGTTGTGGTTACAGCTGACAAGGTATCAGGTAAGTTAAACGATAAGAAAGCTCATATCTTAACTTATACAGGTAATGTTGAGGTAACTCAGGGAGACAAGATCCTAAACTCAGATGTTGTAGTCTATGACGGTAAAGAGAGAACCTTAACTACCAAAGGCAGTGCTGTCATTCATGAGCCTGAGTACACCATCTCATCTGATGAGGAGATGGTTCACAATCTCGATACCAAGAAGATGAACTTAACTAATGCAGCCTTCATCTTAAACGGTTCTGTAATGTCAGGTACAGCTGACAAGATGGATATTGATAATAAAAAAGGCTCTAAGACCTATAAAGGAGCTACCCTCTCAGGCTGTCCTGTAGACAAGAGATCATGGCATTTTTATTCAACTACTTTTAAAACAGAAAAAGATGCCTACTTTGGTGATGCCTGGAATGACGTACTCTTCTTAGGTAAGGTACCTGTGTTCTATACACCTTATGCTCAGATCCCTTTAACCAAGAAACGTCACTCAGGTTTACTGCCTGTATCTTTAGAGTACAAGTCAGGTGAAGGTATTTCTTACAGTGCACCTATCTATTTGAACTTGGCTACAAACTATGATGCTACTGTAACCCCTGGTCATGATGCTAAACGTGGCAATATCTACGATGTACAGTTTAGATATTTACCATTTAATAACCTATCAGGTGAGATTAACGCTACCTATTTACCAAACGATCCTCACTGGTCTCCTAAGAATGATGACTACAGCCGTTGGTTTATTAACATCTATCAGACCTTATCTTTCTTAGAGAACGATTTAAACTTCAGATTGGATTACAGTAAAGTTCGTAACGACGACTATACCTATCTGTCTGATGTAAGCCAGAAAAACGCTGCAATTACTGATTCAAGCTTGCAGCAGAGCTTTAAGGCAAGCTACGACCAGGACTTGTATGATGTGTCTATGGAATTGCGTAAGTACCAGAACATGTTCTCTACTTCTAATCTTTCTACATACAGACCATTTGCAATGCTGCCACAGTTAAAGGCTAACACCTATAACTCCTACGGTCCTTTCTACTTTAAGTTAAAGACAGAAGCTACCCGCTTTAGCTTAGATAAAATGAAAAATGATATGACCTTATCTATGAACCGTCTGCATGCAGAGCCTTCTGTACGTTATCTTGCATACGAAGGTTACGGTACTTCTGTAGATATGGGACTTACCGGATTTTTAACTCATTACAGCCAGTCTGATCTTGAGTATTTAACCTCATCATATAAGACCCGTTTAGGTTTTAGTAATTATGATGACTCTGTAAATCGCTTTCTGTACTTAGCTGATGTTCATGCTAAATCTACTTTTGAAAAGAAAGTTCTGGATATGAACCACACTCAGACCTTAGAGCCTGAGTTCAAGTATCAGTACATTCCTTATAAAGATCAGAGCAACATCGCTCTGTACGATACTACCAATCGTTATGATGACTACTACACCCTGTTCTCACCTAATCGCTATGCAGGTATCGACAGAATTGCCAACATTAACATGGCAACCTTTGGTTTGACCTCACGTTTACTTGATGCTCATGATCGTGAAGTTTTACGTGTAGCTGTAGCTCAGGGTTATAACTTCTCAGATAACAGAGTAAAGCTGCGTCAGACTGATACACTAAGTACCAATCCTAGAACTCCACTTGAAGCTTTAATTGATGTAGTACCTTTTGCTGGTATGTCAATTCATGCTCAGGCTCAATACAATCCTGACGGTGATGAGTTCTACACCTACAGCGGTTCTGCCCGTTATACCGATCCATCAACAGGTTACATGATAGGTCTTTCATACCGTTACTATAAAGACGGTAACTACTATGTAGAAAACTATAAGCAGGTTGACTTAAAGCAGCTAGGTGTTGAAGCTAAATTACCAATTTCATCATCCTGGACTGCTTTTGCAGCTTCATACAAAGATATTGAGCAATCCTACAATATTGATACAAAGTTTGGTCTAAAGTATGACGATTGCTGTTATGCTGTTACCCTGCTCTATGAGAACTATATGAACATGGACTGGAGAAACATGAAGCATTCTCCAGAAAAACTCATAGGCGTTCAGTTTGAGCTAAAAGATCTCTTCGCAATCAACGTAAGAGGTATTACCGATCCTAATGGTACTGGTACACACTACCTGCCATCACTGGATCCTACTAACTTAAACAGATAGTAGCTTGAGCAGATAATTTTGAACTTTATGCACTGCATTGAATCTAATTCAATGCTTGCTGTATAAAGAGACAAAGTTCTGTTGTAAAACAGTACTAAGTCATTGCTAAAGAATTTTGATTACTATATAAAAGTAAATTTAAGATAATAGTAATTTTAAGATCATGGTAATTTAAAAGATTACATAATTAAATCAAGGTTACAAATTAACAGAGATTAAACACAGACAGAATAAGGTAAATTAAATGAGATTACATAACAATTTAGGCCAGAGGCTTGGCCACAAGCTAGGCAAGGTAGCCTCTCTTAGTGCTGTTTTACTAGCCTTATTTGGCAACGCCTATGCAGAAGAACAGGTTTTAGATTCAACTGCAGCTGTCGTTAACAACGGAATTATTTTAGAGAGTGAGCTAAATGCTCATACTCAAAAGCTGCTTGCTCAATATGCAGCAACAGGTGCTAAGGTAGATGAAATCACCGCTCGCCGTCAGGCACTGCAGTCACTGATTACCCGTGAGCTTATCCTGCAGATTGCTCAGACTAACGGTGCTGAGGTAACTGATATGCAGTTAGACTCAACCCTAGAGTCAGCAGCACTGCGTAACAACACCACTACAGACAAGATCTTAAAGAGCTATGGTCCAAATCTAACCGAAGCTCAGGCTCGTGAGAAATTTAAAGAGGACTACTTAATCAACGAGATTCGTCGTTCAAGTGTTCGTCAGAGAATTCATATTTCACCAGTTGAAATTAACACCTTGGCTAAAGCTTTAAAACAACGTGGCAGTGTTGAGCCTATGTACCACATTGCTCAGGTCGTAATTCCCCTGTCATCAGCTCCTAGTGAAGCTGAATACAACCGTGTTCAAAGTGAGGCCCGTCAGGCTTTAAATTCTATTAGAAACGGTGCTAATGTAGCTGAAGTTGCTGCAAAATACGCAACCTCAGAGCAAAGTGCTGATATGGGTTACTTACCAGAGACAGCTATTCCATTACCATTCCTGCCTGCTATCTTAAATGCAAAACCTGGTGATGTAATTGGACCATTCAGATCATCTATTGGTATGCATATCATCAAACTTTATGATGTATCTCATTCTGCTGTAACTCCTATTAAGACTTATGATGCAGCTCATATCCTAATTAAGACTTCAATCATCTACTCAGATGAGGCAGCTGTTGCTAAATTAAAGGATATCGCATCAGAAATTAACAAAGGTACCATCACCTTCGCTCAGGCTGCTAAGCAGTACTCTGAAGATCCAGGTTCAGCAATTAAAGGTGGTGATTTAGGTTACGCAGTAGCTGATATTTATGATCCTAACTTTGCTAAAGCTTTAACTCAGTTGCATGTAGGTCAGATGAGTCAGCCTGTAAAATCAGCTTTTGGCTGGCACTTAATCCTGTTAAAGGACACCAGAGTTGATAGAGATTCATTAGAAGTTTTCAAAGAGAAAGCAAACTCAATTATCTTTGAACGTGAATTCAACGAAGCTGTAGCTTCATGGGAAAGATCATTACGTGAGATGGCTTACATCCACGTTATCGATCCTGAATTAGTAAATTCAGGTGTTTCTCTTGATCAGGACAATAAAGGCAAGAATACTCTAAAGCCTACTAATGACGATCAGGAAAGCCAGAAATATTCAGAAAACAGCCGTTTCTTAAACTAAAGCACGGCCTAAATTTAGAGGTTAAATGACATATCGTTTAGCAGTGACACCTGGAGAGCCTTCAGGTGTCGGTCCAGAGCTGATGTATCATCTGTCAAAACTAGACTTAAAAGATACTCAGCTTGTTATCATCGCATCAAAAGAGCTAATCGCACAGCGTATAGCTCTTTTTAATTCTAATCATACAGAGTCTGTAAAGCTGATTGACTACTCTAAAGACAATTTTGTACCTCAAACTAAAGGTACATTATGTGTTTTAGATGTACCTTTAGCTGTTCCTTCAGTTCCTGGTAAGCTTGATAAGAGAAACGCCAAATACGTTTTAGACTGTCTTGATATTGCATCTGACAAATCTGAATCTGGTGAGTTCTCAGGAATTGTAACTGGTCCTATCAGTAAAGCTGTAATTGCTGACACAGGACTTAACTTTACAGGTCACACTGAGTATTTCCAGGAAAGAACTCATACTAAAAAAGTAGTAATGATGCTAGGCTGCAAAAAGTTTAATGTTGCTCTTGCTACTACTCACCTGCCTTTAAAAGACGTATCTAATGCCATCACTAAAGAGCTTTTAGTTGAGATAGTAACTATCTTAAATCATGATCTAAAAACCAAGTTTGGCATTGATAAACCTTGCATCATCAGCGCAGGTTTAAATCCCCATGCAGGTGAAGATGGTCATTTGGGCATGGAAGAAATAGACACCATCATTCCTACTTTTGAAGAATTAAGATCTCAAGGGATCAATATCATTGGACCACTGCCAGCTGACACTATGTTCCAGCAAAAGTATATTGAAAAAGCTGATGCGTTCTTAACCATGTACCACGATCAGGGCTTGCCTGTTTTAAAATATGCAGGTTTTGACTGTGGATACAACACCACCTTAGGTCTTCCTTACATTAGAACTTCTGTCGATCATGGAACTGCACTAGATTTAGCAGGTACAACCAAGGCAGATCCTGGTTCACTGTTTGCAGCAGTAGAACTGGCTCATACTATGGCACTACGTAGCAGGAGATAATATGGCTTTACCACCAGTACACATGAAAGCAAGAAAACGCTTTGGACAGAACTTCTTAGTTAACGATCACATCATTTCTCAGATTGTCGATGCCATCAATCCTAAAGAGGGCGAGTATCTAGTTGAAATTGGACCAGGTCATGCAGCTTTAACAAGGCCTGTACTTGAAAGAGCTAAAGCTCTTACAGCTATTGAGTTAGACCGTGATCTTGTAGAGATCTTAAAGCATGATCCTTTCTTAAAAGGTCTTACCATTATTGAAGGTGATGCTTTAAAAGTTAACTTCGAAGAGTTAGAAGGCGCAGGTCAGTTACGTGTTTTTGGTAACTTACCATACAACATCACCTCTCCTATTATCTTCCACCTCCTTTCACAAAAAGGCATTACTGATATGCACTTTATGTTGCAAAAGGAAGTAGTTGAAAGATTAGCCGCAGGTCCTAGCACCAAAGACTATGGTCGTTTAACTGTAATGACTCAGTTCCATGCTCAGGTAATTCCAATGCTTGTAGTTCCACCTTCAGCATTCAGACCAGCTCCTAAGGTAACCTCAGCTGTAGTACGTCTAAAACCTAAAGATTTAACTGATGAAGAAAGATCATTAGTTCCATATTTAAATAACATCACCACTACAGCTTTCTCAGCTCGTCGTAAGACCATCCGTAACTCTTTATCTAAGTTCTTTACAGAAGAGGAGTTACAAAGCTTTGGTCTTGATCCAATCTTACGAGCTGAAAACATCAGTGTTGAAAAATATGTAGAGTTAGCTCGTGCTTTAAAATACAGGAATAAAGTCTAATGGCAGCAAATTCACCAGTATTTGAACTTTTACAACGTAATGAAGATGAGTTTGCAGGACGTGATCTTATCATCGCAGGTGATATTCTCGATCCTATGGTATTCTCATTAGTTAAAAGAGCTCATAGCGCTACTGTAATTGTAGACAACTTTGTTGTCTGCCAAAAGATGGCTGCTATGATTGGTAAAAGCATGGATGACACCTGTCCTCAGGTAATTGAGTACAAGCATGTAAAGTTAATCTTTGCTGATGTCAAATCTGCTCTATCTCATACAAATGAAGCTGATACGCTCTTACTTTTACTCTCTAAAAGTAAGCAACAGACTTTACAACTATTAAATACTTTAAAGACTAAATTAAAAAAAGAAGCTTTAGTGTACACCGCAGGCTCTAATGACGGTGGCGCTAAAAGTGCTGATTCTTTATTAAAACCTTTAGGCTTTGTAAAGAAAGTAGATTTAGCAAGAAAGTGCACCTTGTTTAAAGCTATTTATGAAAATGACTTTAATACCTACAAAGGTGTTCAGGACATAAAAGTAAATCCAATTAACATTCCACTTACATTACATCAGGACAGCGCTGTTTTCTCTCAAGGTAAACTTGATAAGGGAACTGCTATGCTAATAGAGTGCTTAAAGGATTTAACTCCTTTTGGAACAGCTTTAGATCTTGGATGTGGCTGTGGTGTGGTAGGTTTAGTACTCTCAAAGCTTGGCTTTAAGAATGTAACCTCAACTGATGTCAGTGCTGCTGCTATCGAGCTTACAAAAGAGAATGCCAAACTAAATGGCTGTGACACCATCAAGGTAAAAGCATCCGACATGTTAACAGACCTTGATAGATTTGACTTAATTGCAGTAAACCCACCATTCCATGTAGGTGTTACAACTACTACTGCACCTACTGTTAATATGATCATTGAAGCTAAAGATCACTTAACTAAGAATGGTGTAATGTACTTAGTTGCAAATGCTCATTTAGGTTATGAAAAGGTACTTTTAGAGAACTTTGATTATGTGCAGATTGTCTCTTCAAGCACTACCTTTATTGTGTACAAAGCCAGAATGGAAGAAAAGTAACTAGGTTCTACTTAAGTTTTACGCAAAACTTGGGTTCATCTTAAAAGCAAGATCATACGATCTTGCTTTTGTGTTTATGCTCTAATTAGTTATTGGCTTTATCCTGCTCATTGTTTTGAGTAGAGTTGTTATCAGCTTTGCTCTCCTCATTTTGACTTGCATTATTCTCGTTATTATTACCCTGTGCTTGGTTATCCTGAGCTTGAGGTTCTTCGTAAGGAGCTGCCTTAATACAGGTAACACCACCATTGTTTGAAACTACAGCATAATTTAGATCGCAGAACTGACCTGCAAAATAAATTGGTAACTGATCATTACCCCAACGTAATGGTGTAAAGACAATCTTACTGCCTACAGCACAGTTTGCAGCTGCATCAAAGACAAAGACATTACATACCTGATTGCTCTGTGAACGTGGAGTAGCCTTATTTACCTCTTCAACCTTTACGACCTCAGGTAAGGTTGGAGCACTCTCCTTAACCACTTTTACAGTAAAAAATACGGCAACAGCAGCTATAGCTGCAAAGATTAAAGACAAAAGCAAATAGTCCTTTAGTTTCATAGACACCTCAAAATGATTCTTTTATGGTTATGTTTTGAATTGTTATGTTTTGAATAGTCTAGTTTTGAGCAAAGCTCACTGACAAAGATAGCAGTTCTTTATGATTTAGAAAAGTGGTGGTGCAGAAGGACGATATGAATAATGATTACAGTTCGTGATGATAACAGTTCGAGTTGAAAACAGAAAGTGCTGTTACAGCACCTTCTGTTTTAGAGATGATTTTACTTTACTGAGCCTTTACTTCGTTTACAAGCTCGTTGCCTGCAAAGTAATCAGTTACGTTCTGTAGAGTAGTATTAACAATGTTGGTCATAGCTTCTTTAGTAAAGAAAGCCTGATGAGAGGTAATCAGAACATTGTTCAAGCTCATTAAACGGCTTAAGTTATCATCGGTGATGATGTGATCTGATCTGTCCTGATAGAAGTAATCATGCTCTTCTTCGTAAACATCAAGACCTGCAGCACCAATCTGACCTGACTTTAAACCTTCTACAAGATCTTCAGAATTGATTAAAGGACCACGACCAGTGTTAATGATCATTACGCCCTTCTTCATCTTAGCAATTGAGTCTTTGTTAATTAAGTATCTGTTCTGAGGAGTTAATGGGCAGTTTAGAGAAATGATATCTGATTGAGCATATAACTCATCCATAGTTACATACTTAATACCAGCTTTTTTCTCGTACTCATGATCTTCATAAATATCATAAGCAACTACATTCATACCAAAGCCCTTTAAGATGCCAATTAACACACGAGCAATCTTACCGGTACCTACAACACCTGCAGTCTTTCCATATAAGTCAAAGCCCATTAAACCGTGCAGAGCAAAGTTACCATCACGGGTACGTGAATATGCTCTGTGGGTCTTTCTGTTTAAGGTCAGGATTAGGGCCATTACGTGCTCAGCAATAGCATGAGGAGAGTAAGCTGGTACTCTTACTACTCTGATACCTAAATCTTTAGCTGCCTGTAAATCTACATTGTTAAAACCAGCGCAACGCAGTGCTAAAAGTTCAACACCATTATCTTTTAACTTCTGTAATACAGCTCTGTCTGCTCTGTCGTTTACGAAGATACATACAGCCTTAGCGCCGTGAGTTTCATCTGCATTGTTAATATCAAGGAAACTTCTGTGATAGATTAACTGAAAACCGAAGTTCTTTTCAGCATTCATATCAGTAAATGCGTGTCTGTCGTAGCTGTGGGTACCAAAAAAGACGATTTTATTGTTTTCCATTTTTTATCCTCAGATGAATGATTCTCTGATTTTGAAATCTGTATATCAGTATTAGATAGCTCTAATAACTGGTTATCTTGCCTGTTCAATAAGATACACTATTTCTAACTCAAAATTTGATCTTTATCAAATATTTTATTACGTGCACAATTTGTGCAAATAAACGCAAAAGTGTCTTAACTTTTGCTGTGTCAATACTTTAATTCATGCAAAATAGTGCAATCTTATTAAGAATAATTCTTAATAATGATAAGTTTTTAAAAGTTTTAGCTGCCTCAACATTTTTTAATAACTTTTTTTAAGTTAATGCCTACTAGTTTCATAAGTTTTACAACTGCACTTAAAAAATTGAGTCTGTGACTCATTTTTAGAGCCTTATTTCATCTTGATTTGTAAAAATATTTGTTCATTTTGTTATACAAATCTCTATTTTTTTTAAGCATTAAAAATCTTGTTCTATACTCATTAAATAGGTACATGACATTACTTAATTGTCATCAGAACACATAACAATCAAAACATCTTATAAGGAGTCTCTCAAATGGCAGCATTAGCTATGATCCTAGCCGGCGGTGAAGGTACACGTCTTATGCCTTTAACCTCATGCAGAAGTAAACCAGCTGTTCCTTTTGGCGGAAGCTACAGACTAATCGACTTCGTGCTCAATAACTTCGTTAACTCAGGTATCATCAAGATCTTTGTAATCACACAGTACAAATCTCAGTCTTTGTTGATGCATTTAAAGAAAGGCTGGCAGGTAAGTGGTATTTATGGCGCCTTCATCGACTCATTACCAGCACAGATGCGTGTATCAAAAGAGTGGTATCAGGGTACAGCTGATGCTATCTATCAGAACTTAACCTTCATCAAAGAGCAGTTCCCTGATCATGTATGTATCTTCGGTTCTGACCACATCTATAAGATGAATGTTCGTGATATGTTAACCTACCACAAGAACATCGGTGCTGATTTAACCGTTGCTGCAATTAGAATGAAATCAAGTGATTGCGCTGGTAAATTCGGTGTTATCGAAGTTGATGAAAACAATAAGATGATTGGCTTCGAGGAAAAACCTGCTCATCCTAAAGAGTTACCAAACGATCCTGGCTATTCATTAGTATCTATGGGTAACTATATCTTTAAAGCTGATGTTTTATGCAATGAGTTAATTGAAGACGAGAAAGACAAGAACTCAAGCCATGACTTTGGTAAAGATATCATTCCTAAGATGTTCCCAAAGGGCAATGTCTATGTATATGACTTTAGTGAAATCGAAATTGAAGGTGAGAAGGACTTTGCTTACTGGCGTGATGTAGGAAGCATCGACAGCTACTGGGAAGCTCATATGGACCTGTTAGGCAACAAGCCTAAGTTCAATCTGCAAAATCCTAAGTGGCCTTTACATACCTTCTATCCTCCACTGCCACCTGCTGACTTCACCGATACTGATGATAACGAGTCACACGTATCTATGTCTTTAATCTCAGCTGGCTGCAAGATTAACGGTGCAACTATCAACAAGTCTGTTCTAGGCTTCAGATGCACTGCAGGCGACGGCGCTATGGTAGAAGGCAGTGTGCTTATCGGTGATAACATCATTGGTAAGGGAGCAAAGATTAAGAATGTGATCTTAGACAGACATGTTGAGATTGCTCCAGGATTTGAGATTGGCTACGATAGAGAGAAAGATCAAAAGCTTCTTGAAAAAGAGAAGAATTCTATGATCACTATATCTAAAAATGGCATAATAGTAGTACCTAAGGGCATGCGCTTAGGTTTCGACTAGAACACATAAAATAAGGGGTTGCCTGTGAACATCTTGTTATTATCATCAGAAGTTGCAGGCATCATGAAATCAGGCGGTCTTGCAGATGTTGCTAAGGCTTTGCCTTTACAGCTGCAAGCTGAAGGTCATGATGTCAGAGTTGTCATGCCATGCTATACCACCATCAAGGATTACGATAAGCTTGAGGTGATAGCTCATGGTGTTTTGAATGAAAACAATCCAGATGAGAAGCTTCGCATCCCCTATTCTATTAGAAAGACTTATCTTAATAAGGTAGTTGAAGTTTGGTTGGTTGACTGTCCAAAATACTTTGACAGAACTTCAATGTATGGCGACAACAACCAGGCTTATGCTGACAATGGTGAGAGATTTGCTTTCTTCTCAGCAGCTGCTTTAGATGCCTGCAAGCACTTGAACTACTGGTTTGATATTCTTCACTGCAATGACTGGCACACCGGCATTGCTCCTATGTTAATGCGTATTAAATACGCAAACGATCCATATCTATCAAAAGCTCGGTCAGTACTTACCATTCATAACGGTGCTTTCCAGGGCGCTTTTGACAGATCACAAATTGCAATCTTGCCTGAAATTGCCAATATCTATAATGACAAGATCACTCAAGGTTCATATATCAATTTCTTAAAATGCGGTGTTTTCTATGCAGATAAGATCAACACCGTAAGTCCAGGTTATGCCAGTGAACTTACCACTTATTTAGGTGGTCATGGTATGACTCAGAACTATCTTGACAGACAGCAAGATCTGTCAGGTATCGTCAATGGTTGTGACTACTCTGACTGGGATCCTGCTACAGATCAATTACTGCGCATCAGATATGATGTTAAGAGTCTTGATCAAAAGGTATTAGGTAAATACCTCTTACAGAGAAAGTTAGGCCTTGAGATGGGTGATACCCCTATGTATGGTATGGTCGCAAGACTAACCGACCAGAAAGGTATCGGCCTTTTAATTCCTATCTTAGACAGATTCTTACAGCACAAAGTTCAGGTTGTAATCGAGGGTACTGGTGATCCTTACTTACAGCAGCAGATGACTGAAATTGCTAATCGTCATCCTGGCAAAATGATCTTCCAGCCAGTGTATGACAATATGTTAGCTCATCAGATTGAAGCTGGTTCTGACTTCTTCCTGATGCCATCTATCTTTGAGCCTTGTGGTCTAAACCAGATCTACTCATTAGCTTACGGTACCTTACCTATCGTACGTGCTGTAGGTGGTTTAAAAGATACTGTTAAAGACTATGATCAGGACAGAGTAAATGGTAACGGCTTTATGTTCTTTGATCCAAGCTCTGAAGAGTTACTATCCTGCTTACGTCGTACTTTAATTCTGTATTTAGAAGATCCTTCAGAGATGAAACGTATCAAGCAAAATGCAATGAGAGTACGCTTTAACTGGTCAGATTCATGTAAGAAGTACATTGAACTTTATAAGAGTGCTTTAAAGAAACCTAAGTGGTAGTTCACTTAAGTTAAATTCAGCATTAGAGATTTAAAGGCTCTGTAGGATTTCTGCAGAGCTTTTTAATTGGATTTTTTATGCCTGCTGATACTCGGTAAAAGCTCGTACTTTAGGATCTGCATTAAAGACTGCTGCAATT